>ENA-UOJF01000140-UOJF01000140.1-human-gut-metagenome-genome-assembly--contig:-P74-NODE-140-length-74016-cov-18.276605_pt1 | contig 74016 bp, 61 predicted proteins | sample MGYA00242344_ERZ723891 | MGnify/ENA metagenome assembly ERZ723891 | reverse complement strand
GACGATTTGAAATACGAAAAAAACTTATATAATTAATTTATGAAAAAGAATGTGATACCTGCGGGATTATTTTATCCCGGATTGAAGCGACTTCTTCAAACAATGCCTTTGATGGCGGGAATGTTGCTGGGCGGCACAACTTTAGCTGTTGCAAATGAATCAAACCCAGTAGTACAAGAACAACAACAGGCCATTTCTGTTACAGGAACTGTCGTTGATCAGAATGGTGAACCGCTAATGGGCGTGAATGTGATCGAGAAAGGAACGACAAATGGAACCATGACCGATATGGATGGTCGTTTTACCTTGTCAGTTCCGGGAAATGCTACATTGCAGATTTCTTATATCGGTTATACAACCGAAGAAATAGTAGTGAATAACCAGACGAAACTGAATGTTACTTTAAAGGAAGATTCACAGAATCTGGATGAACTGGTTGTTGTAGGTTATGGTGTAGTTCGTAAAGCCGACTTGGCGGGATCAGTATCCGTCTTGGATAGTAAGAGCTTTAAAGACCAGCCGATTGTACAGGTGTCAGACGCATTGCAAGGACGTGTTTCCGGTGTACAGGTACAGAATAGCGGTGTGCCGGGTGGAACGGTTAAGATCCGTGTGCGTGGTTCGGGCTCAATCAACCGTAGTAACGACCCGTTGTATGTGATCGACGGTATCGTTCGTGAAAGTGGACTCACTGGTTTGAACCCTGAAGATATCCAGTCAATGCAAGTGTTGAAGGATGCTTCTTCAACGGCTATCTACGGTTCGCGTGGTGCGAATGGTGTTGTCTTGATTACAACCAAGACCGGTAAAGCGAATGTAAAACAGATTACATTTGATGCGCAGGTGGGTATCGGAACTGTTGCTAAACGTTATGAAACGCTGAATGCTTATGAGTTCGCTAATTTATATAATACCTATCGTCCGAATACCTTCTCACAGGATCAGCTGACAGCTTTCCAGAATGGAACAGCCGGAACAGACTGGCAGGATGCGATTTATCAGAATGGTGTTACTCAAAACTATAAATTATCTTTCTCTAACGGTAACGATAAAACACAGTATTTGATTTCTGCTAACTATATGGGGCAGGAAGGTGTTGTGATTGAGAATGATAATAAGCGTTATCAAGGACGTGCCAATATTACTTCTCAGATTACAGACTGGTTGCACGTAACGGCCGATGTGAATGCTTCTCATAATGTGCGTCATAGTGGCAACTTTGCAGCAGGTAAAGATAATATTGTCAATGTGGCTGTCAACTATGCTCCTGTGTTGAGTATTATGAAAGAAGACGGAACATATATGCGAGATCAGTATAGTGCCATTACTCAGAATAATCCGGTGGGAACTTTAAAAGAACAAATTGGCGAAACAATGACTGATATTGTGAATGCCCATATTGATTTGAAGTTTAATATCCTTCCAGGTTTAACATTTACTACAAGTAATGGTGTAGACTACAATGATGTAAAGAATTATTCGTTTGCAACCAAGAAAGTAAGTCCGAATAGTAGCATGGGTAATAACGATGCATACCGGATGACTTTGCAAACAACAAATAACTTAACTTACATGGGTAAATGGAACGAGCATGCTTTGACAGCTACAGCTGTATACGAAGCAACTCAATCTGAATACCGTTACATGGGAATTACTGGAACCGGTTTGCTAACAGAAAGCGTAGGCTGGTGGAATGCTAATATGGCAGAAAGCCGTGGCGTTTCTAACTCTTACTCGAAATGGACATTGGTTTCGGGTGTGGCTCGCGTGATGTACAACTATGCAGACCGTTATATGTTGACCGGAACATTCCGTGCGGATGGTTCTTCTAAGTTCAACAATAATAAATGGGGATATTTCCCGTCTATTGCAGCTGCTTGGTCATTGGGCAACGAAGCTTTCATGCAGAATCAGAATTTATTCCAGGATATGAAAATCCGTGCCAGCTATGGTTTAATTGGTAGTGAAGCGATTAGTCCGTATGAAACCTTGGGTTTGATGTCTCAGGCCATGTATGCATTTGGTGGAACTTCACAATATACAGGGTATTGGATCGGACAAACAATAGCAACACCGGATTTGTCTTGGGAGACCACTCATCAGTTCGACTTAGGTTTGGATTTCGCTATGCTGAATCATCGCTTGAGAGTATCGTTAGATTATTTTGATAAACGTACGAAAGATGGTTTGTTAAAGCGAACAATACCGAATTATGATGGTGGAGGTTCATATTGGGTAAATGCAGCTGAAGTAAGTAATAAAGGTTTAGACTTCTCGATTGATGCAACGATCATTGATACGCATGACTTCAACTGGAATACCACATTTACTGGTACCTATTTGAAGAATGAAGTTACAGATTTGAGCGGTTTAGATTTTGTAGCCGGTGCGGAAATTGCTGCTGGTTTAGGTCCGAAAGATGGTATGACCCGTGTGACAGTAGGACAACCGATCGGTGCTATATACGGATATACATGGACGGGTTTGAAAGAGGTTCCAGAAGGATCAAAAAATTATGTTGATTCATATTTGGATAAAAATAATGATGGTGTAATTGACGGCAACGACCGTGATTATATCGGAAAAGCAACACCCGACTTTACATTTGGTTGGAATAACTCATTGAGTTGGCGTAATTGGGATTTGAATGCTTTCTTTACCGCTTCGTTTGGTGCAGACCGTTTGAATTTGGTTCGTTATTCGGGAACAACTATGACGGGCGACTTTGCCTTCATTACGTTGAAAGACGGTTTGGATGCGACAAGATATCCGTCAGTGACAGTAACTGGTAATAACTATCAGCCGGTTTCTACAAAATTCTTGGAGAAAGCCAATTATTTCCGGTTAGATAATATCAGTCTGTCGTATAATTTACCAAAGAAAGTAGCTAAGTTCGCTGATTTACGATTCACATTCAGTTGCCAGAACTTGTTTACAATCAGTAGCTATTCAGGTATGGATCCGGCAGGAATTTCATTTATTAATTCAGACTCGGGTAGTGTAGATGTGAATGATGGTATTGATATGGGTGCATATCCATTAACTCGGACTTATACAATAGGTGTCCGTATGAATTTCTAACCAAATTAAAAAGATAAAGCTTTATGAAAACAAAATATATTTTATGTGCTTTAGGTCTAACTTTGCTGTCAACTTCTTGTAGTGATTTCTTACAGGAAGATCCGAAAGGACAGTTGACGCCGAGCACTTTCTTTGCAACACAAGAAGAGTTGGATATGTCAACATACGCGTTGTATCGGAAGGTTTGTGAAACGCAAACCAATACGAATCCAACCATTTTTGCATGGCAAGGTGATGATTTGACAACAAATCCGGGTAGTAACAAACAAGCTTATGCAGAGGCTGATGTATTCCGTCCAGCTAATGACAATAAAGGGGTAGAGGCTGTTTGGCAGGTTGCTTATGGTGCTATCAAAGCTGCTAACTATATCATTGGAAATGCGGAGAAGACTCCGACGACTGAAGAGGAAATCAATATTGCTTTAGGTCAGGCAAAATTCTGGCGTGCTGTGAATTATTTCCGCTTGGTACGTGTTTATGGACCGATTCCATTGGTATTGAACACGGAAGTAGATTATGAACGTCCGTTGGCCAGTGTAGAAGAAGTTTATATGCAGATCGTAAAAGACTTGGAAGACTGTGTGAATACACTTCCGACCAGTTATTCGTCTGAACCTCGCTTCTTGAATGGTGTGAATGTCTATATCACTAAACAGGCTGCTCAGTCAGCTCTGTCTGCTGTTTATATGGCTATGGCTGGTTGGCCATTGAAGAAAACAGAATATTATGCCAAAGCAGCTGAACAGGCAAAGGCCGTTATTGATGGAGTAAATGCCGGTACGTATGAATACAAGTTGGATGCTGATTTTAGCAAAGTGTACGCGATGAGTAATAATTACAATAACGAGACGGTGGTTGGTATTAATTTTTCCAATTCTTTTGCTTGGGTAGAGGACTCTCAGTTTACATGTAGCAACTTGTTCGAATCTTTAGGCGGCTGGGGCGACGGCTGGGGCGAAATCAAGTTCTGGAAAGAATTCCCGGAAGGTCCACGTAAAGATGCAATTTATAATCCAAAGATTTTGGAAGATAATAAGGCCGGAAATGCATTGATTGACTGGTGGGATGAAAAAATACCTGAACAGCATCCGATGTTCCGTATCTTTACTGTAGGAACAGGTGGTAATGGTAATGTTGATTACGACTATACACAACCGGCTGAAACCGGTGTTTATACCAATAATCACCGTCATCGTCTGATCCGTTATTCTGAAGTATTGCTGTGGTATGCTGAGGCTCAGGCGCGTGCTGATGGTTCACCGAATGCGATGGCTTATGACTGTATCAATCAGGTACGTGAGCGTGCCGGATTGGAACCGTTGCAGCAAGGTTTGAGTGGTGAAGCCTTTGCCAATGCAGCGTTGGCAGAACATGGTTGGGAAGTAGCTGGCTATTGGGTAGCTATGGTAACTCGCCGTGATGACCAGATGCGTATGGAATTGTTGGAACAGAATTTCAATACGAGAAAAGCCAATACACCGATAGAAGTAGCAGCGGGTGTCTCTCGGGCTGAATCGGTTACTGTAGAATCATCACAAAGCTGGAATGGAGAAAGTTCAATTTATTGGCCTTATCCGTCTTCTGATTCTCAGTTGAATAGTAGTTTGAAGAGATAATTCTATTGATTAGTTTAAAGCATCAGTAACTGATTCTATTTACTGAATAGAAGTAATCAGTATAGCTCAGCAGGATTAGTCTTGCTGAGCTTTTTTTTTGTGTTAAATCGAAGAACACCATCTTCCGGCCTCATTTTAACCTCAAATTTCCCGGCATATTTTTATCAATTCGCGCCGGCTTTTCATCAAAACACGCCGGCTTTTTTCTCTTTTCTGCCTACCTTTTTAAATGAAATAAACGGGAATCAAAATCGATTCCTTTCGGTTTCGTTTTCGATTTTCGGGGCAAGCCAAAAGTATGAATATGATCTTGATGTTATGGCTCTTTTCTTTCAAGAGAAAAGAACGAATACGCAACAACTGGTTCCACTTCCTGAAGTCAAAGTCAGGGTTTCCCCTGTGAAAACCCCCGTTTGCACAGTGAAAAGTGCACAAAGTAAAGTATAGTAAAGTAAAGGAAAGAAAATGAAAGTATAATTTAATTGAGAGAGAGTAACGCGCGTGCGCGCGAAAACGATCAATCGTTAAAAGTTGAATAGGATCAAAGGAAATGGTGTTATAGAATGAGGAAGACAAATCGGTTACATTGAATTGTCCGGATTCGGATAAAAACCGTTATCCGGTCATTTTGATTATGACCTTATGTTGTCAAACATCTGTTGGAATGCTCCCGGAAACGGGAAAATAAATTACTTTTAATAGCTTATCTTAAATAATACATAAACACTTTAGGTCATATCCTATGAAAGCAAAGTTAGTTTTACCTTTATTGGCGGTGCTTTCTCTTCCAGCCTGGGGGCAACAGGTGGAAATGAAAGCCGTGAAAGAGAAGATTCCGACCTATCAGATCGGGAGTCCGGAAGTAGATCCTATCTTTTTTACCGGGCGTGTTTACCAGGGAGCAGAGGGTTACATTTATCCGTATCCGTTGTATGATGTGCTGACCGAGCATGTGGTCGATCAGGAATACAATGTGTTGCGCCTGGGCAATGAGTATGTGAATATCTCTGTCTTGCCGGAAATCGGCGGCCGTATTTTCTCGGCGACCGACAAAACCAATGATTATCATTTCTTCTATACGCAGACTGGTGTGAAGCCTGCCCTGATCGGTATGTTGGGCGCCTGGCTGTCGGGCGGTGTGGAATGGAATATTCCGGATCATCACCGGGCAACGACATATCTGCCGACCAACTGGAAGATGCAGGAAAATACGGATGGCAGCAAGACGATCTGGGTGGGCGAGACGGAATTGCGCCATCGCCTGAAATGGTCGGTGGGCGTTTCGGTGTATCCGAGCCGTTCGTGGGTGGAAGCCAAGATCATGGTGACAAACCCGACGCAAATGATCCAGTCGATGCTGTATTGGGCGAATGTGTCGGTACATTGTGATGAACATTATCAGGTGATTTTCCCACCCGATGTACAGTTTGGTGCCGATCATCATAAGGTCTATTTTACGAAATGGCCGATAGGCGAAGCTGTATTGGGCAGCGGCGAGCAGGTGGATCTGTCTCGTTGGGAAAACTATAAGGGCGATTCGCGCTCGATCTTTGCCTGGGGAAGCGAAATGGAGTTCCTGGCCGGGTATGATTATGCCAAGGATGCCGGAACCGTGCATGTGGCAAACCGCCATGTGGTGCCCGGAAAGAAATTCTTCTTGTGGGGAAATAATCCGAACGGCCACATGTGGAACAAGATTCTGTCTGATAAAGACGGGCATTATCTGGAGCTGATGGTCGGTGCCTATTCAGACAACCAGCCGGATTATAGCTGGATCAATCCGGGTGAGACACGCGAATTCAGCCAGATCTGGTATCCGATCAAAGGTATCAAAGGCTGTAAGAACGCGACCATGGATGCCGCCGTCAATTTTGAGCCGGGCGAAGCAGGGAAATACCGGATAGGTTTTTGTGCGACTACTTTGTATAAACAGGCCCGCGTAGTTGTCAAACATCAGGATCAGGTCTGTCTGGAGAAGACTATCGACATTGATCCCGATCATTATTTCCTGGATGAGGTAGCTGTTCCGGCAGGAGCGAAGGCGACGGATTTATATGCCGCTTTGTATGACGCGGAAGGAAATGTGCTGGTAGATTATCGGCCGATCGAACTGGATGCGGATAAACCGCTGCCGAAGGTGATCGACGGAACGAAGCCGGTAGACGAATATAAGACGAACGAAGGACTGTATCTGGCCGGTCTGCGTGTGGACCAGTTCAATAATGCCCGTCTGGATTACATGGACTTCTATAACGAGGCCCTGCGCCGTGACTCGATGGATGCCCGGGTGAATATCGAAGTCGGGAAACATTACGTGCGTCAGGCACGGTGGGCTGAGGCCGAGAAACACCTGCTGCGGGCTCAGGCACGTCTGTCACATGATTATACCCGTGTGAAAGATGCGGAAGCCTTGTATTATTTAGGCTATCTGTATCAGCTGACGGGAGACAGGCACCAGGCAGAAAACAATTACTGGGCTGCCACCTGGACACCTGATTATAAGCATCCGGCTTTCTATGGACTGGCTATTCTGGCTTTGCAGCAACAGGATTATCCGAAGGCGCTGGATATGATTACCCAGTCGTTGTATGTCGGTCAGCGTGATATTCAGGCACAGAACCTGAAAGCCTTTATTTTGCGTAAGTTAGGACGAACGGAAGAGGCAAAAGCCGTATTGGCTTATGTGCGCGGCATCGATCCGCTGGATTATGGCAGCCTGATTGAAGAGAGCTTCCTGACAAAGGGTGATGCGTCGGCACTGGCTTCGCGCCTGAAAGGACAGACGGAAGGACTGGTGGCAATCCAGGAAATGCTGGAAGTGGCCAATAACTATTTGCTGATTGGAGCAACGGATGAGGCCGGTAAGCTGCTGGCAAAAGCCATCGAGTTGGGCGAGCCGTTCGCTTCTTCGCCAATGGTACATTATTATCAGGCCTTTGTCGCTTTGCAGACAGGAGATCAGCCGGCTGTGACATCGGCACTGGCACAGGCAGATGCTTGCTCGCCGTTGCACAATTATCCGTTGCGTCTGGAAGAAGTGAATCTGTTTGAAGCCCTTTTGAAGGCGCAGCCTGATAATGCCCTGTTGCATTATGCCTACGGTAACTTGCTGTATTATATCGGACAGAAAGACAAAGGACTGGCTGAATGGCAACGCTCAACCGAACTGAAACCGGACTTTGCCGTTTCATGGCGGAACGTCGGTTTTGCCTATGGTCAGTTGGGCGAGTGGGAAAAGTCGATGGCAGCTTATGACCGGGCCATCGAGATCAATCCGGATGATGCCCTGTTGTTTACAGAATCCGACAAGATTTATGAATCGGCCAATGCTGCTCTGGATGCCCGCCTGAAACGTTTGGAACGTCACTTGAAGACGGTGATGAAACATGACGACGCGGTGATGCGCCTGCTGTCGTTGTACAACGTCATGGGTAAGTACGATAAAGCCATTCAGATCATGGATAAACGTCATTTCCATTTGTGGGAAGGCGGCGGACAGATTCACGATATTTACGTGGATTCACATCTGTTGAAAGGCTTGTCGCTTCTGGCTAAGAAGAATTATCAGAAAGCCATTGGCGAGTTTGACCTGGCTAATCAGTATCCGGCCAATCTGGAAGTGGCTCCTTCGCATCGCGGAGGCTATGAAGTGAAGGCATATTACCTGACAGGAGTGGCCTACGAAGGCTTGAACGAGAAAGCAAAGGCTCAGGAATTCTTTGAGAAAGCGGCTTCGGCCAAATATCCGGGTGGCTTGTCGGATCTGGCTTACTACCGGGTGAAAGCCCTGGAAAAATTGGGTAAGACGGAAGAAGCCCAGTCGGCTTTGCAGGCGATGGAAAAATACCTGGAGCAGACACGCCAGCGCACGTTGGATTCGTATGCCAAGTTTGGTGAAGCGACTCAGAATATCCGGCAAAGTCAAATCGACTATTATGCCGGTCTGATCCAGTTGCTGAAGCAAGACAAGCAGGCCGCTCAGGCTTCCTTTGCCAAAGCGCTGGAAGCTTATCCCGGAAATATCTGGGCAAAACAGATGAAAACAAGGTAACAAGTTAACAAGTTGACAAGGGGACAAGTTAACGAGTTGACAAGGGAACAAGTTGACGAGGATTGTCAGTTGACGAGGTTTATTAAGTTGACAAGGATTATTAGTTGACGAGTTGGTAAGGGAACAAGTTGACAAGAATATAGAAAACGAGTTAACTAGGATTCAAATGAATCAGAAAACAAAAGGACAAGTTGATGAGGAATTTATATTTTATCTAATCTATCTAAAACCTCGTCACCTTGTCAACTCGTTAACTTGTCCCCTCAAAAAACCTCGCTAACTTGTCCCTTCAATAAGCCTTGTCAACTCGTTAACTTGTTAACTTGTCAACTAATAAAATAAACCTCATCCCCTCACAACCTATTCATCTTCCAACACCTGATCCACATATTCGCCCCAGTTGGTATCAATCTGCAGGTCGAACAAACCATCCACGATGCTGGGCGTATAAAGCGTTCCGGTATAACGCGTGATACGGTTGCGGTATAACGGCACTTGCGTGATGGTTCGCTGGCGTTGCACTTCGCCCAAACCCGTTTGCGAGGTCAGTATCATTTCATTGAGGAACGCCGATGCCGCTTCAGGAGCCGCTTCCGGCACGAACGAATAGAAGAAATGCTTTACCCGTGTATCGGGTAGCTTGTCGTCTGCCTCGAAAGCGACGGTCAGCGAGAAGGCAGCAGTCTCGGCTGGCGTCTTTCCGTCCAGCAGGCTGATCTGGTGATAACGGCCCGAAGTCTCGATAAGGAACTGATCCACTTGTTCCGGTACGGCATCGGTCGGCACCAGTTCGATGCCCGCTACGGCACGCGTCAGCTCGACGCTGAACGACTGGTCGGTCTGTGTGGCATCCACTTCGATCTCCTGAAATCCCCAGAACGTGTCTTGGATCTCCGGGAATGTCATCAGGCTGCCGGTTTCCGTAAAGGTAGCTTCCGCTACGCCATGCGCCAGGAAACATACCTTATATATACCTGCCGTCAGCTCGTCCTGCACCTGCAGGTTTCCGTCCTGTCCGCCCACTTCATAACGCCGGTGCTCGATCAGCTCTTCCGTGTCATTATCATAAACCGCATATTCGATATACGATAACGCAGAAACCGGCTGAGTCGGTGTTGTCTCTTCTTCACCCGACGTTTCCCCCGATGTGTCGCCCGCGGCAGCAGGCTCGCCGGGTATTTCGTCGGGCATATTGCGGGTTTGCCGGAAAGGCGTGATGTCTTGCCGGAGAGCCAACGTAAAGCGGACGTTGACCGACGTTTCTTCAGCTGATTCATAAACAACGGATTCTTCACTACAGCCGGCGCAGAAGAGAAGGCCGGCCCACCAAAGGACTACAAACTTTTTCATAGTAGGTCTTTTTAATGTTGATAAATGATACTTGTTACTTCTGTCTCCCGAAAGAGACGAACCAAAGATACTGGGAATAATCGAGAAATAAAAGAACAGGCATCATTTATTTTTCAGGCTTGCAAAACTTGGGTGAAATGGTTAGCTTTGTGACAAGATCAAATAAAAACGGATGAAATGATGAAAATCAGACAATTTATCTTCGGTGTGGTGGCGAGTGCCTTTTTCGGTGTGGCTGCCTGGGCGCAGACGCCTGTGCTGAAGTTTCACAGTGACAGTAAGAAATTCAAGATCGTCCAGTTCACAGACTTACACCTAAAGTGGCAGGACGAACGGTCGGAAGTGGCCTATGAACGTATCAACCAGGTATTGGATGAAGAGAAGCCTGATTTGGTGATCTTCACCGGAGATATTATTTACAGCCAGCCGGCCAAAGACAACCTGCGGCGGGTGCTGAAAACCGTGTCGGACCGGAAGATTCCGTTCTCGATCGTATTCGGAAATCACGATCATGAGCAGGGTGTACCACATAAAGAACTGCTGGAAGTGGCCCAAAGCCTGCCTTATAACCTGACGGCTGATGAGGTGCCTGAGATATCGGGCGATGGCAACTATGCCCTTGCGGTCCGCTCGTCGGACGACAAGAAAGACGCGGCCGTCTTGTATTGCTTCGATTCGAATGCCTATTCGTCGATCAAAGGTATTGAAGGATATGATTACATCAAGTTCGACCAGATTGCCTGGTATCGCGACCGCAGTCGGGCTTTCACGGCTGCCAATGGTGGAACACCGCTGCTTTCGCTGGCGTTCTTCCATATTCCGCTGCCCGAATATCATCTGGCAGTAGCCGACGAGAATGCTCATTTTTATGGCATCCGCAAGGAAAAAGCCTGTGCGCCGGTCCTGAATTCCGGTCTGTTTACTGCCATGAAGGAACAGGGCGATGTGAAAGGCGTGTTCGTCGGTCATGATCACGACAACGACTACGCCGTGTGTTGGCAAGGCATTCTGCTGGCTTACGGCCGTTTCACCGGTGGTCCGACCGAATACAATCATTTGCCCAACGGTGCCCGCATCATCGAACTGACCGAAGGCTCTGGCAAATATGCTACCTGGATTCGTACCAAATATGGAGTAGAGCAATACACCGTCTTCCCAGACAGTTATATCGGTGGTTAAGAAGCCGGCGTATTTTGACGCATTCATAGGCATGAATTTTCAGGCTTTATGGCAGGGCGTTCAAACTCCTTGCTGACAGGTACTTTTGCTTACCGGTTTGGGGAAATAAGAAATCGGATACACTAAAACAATCTTTTAGTCGTTAAATTTACAGTGACGGAGAGTAGAATAGATTTGTTGACATCGCCCTGTTGACGAATAGCCTTGTCTCTTTGTTGATAGAAAAATGATAATGAAGAATGAATAGCCTGTACGATTCCCGGCAATTGCTGAAATATCTGTTTATCGTGGCAGCCGTGGTGATAGCCATCGCTTCCGTTTTTGTATCCGACCTGCTGATCAAAGACCTGGCACGCGAAGAACGCCAGAAGATTGAAGTCTGGGCCGAAGCCACGCGTGTGCTCACCAGCGAAGACCCAAGTCTGAACATGAACCTGATTCTGCAGATCATCCAGGGTAACACCGCCATTCCGGTGATGCTGTGCAATGACCGTGACAGTGTGATGAACTACAAGAACATTGAATTGCCCGAGAAGAATGTCGATGAATTTCTACGGAAGAAAGTGCAGGAACTGAAAAAGAAGAAAGACCCGATCGTGATTGATATGGAAGACGGCACCTATCAATACCTATATTATGATGATTCGATCATCCTGAAGCGGCTGTTGGTTTATCCCTATGCCCAGCTGACAGTGATGGCCGTTTTTATCCTGACTGCTTTCCTGGCCTTGGCCAGTACCAAGAAAGCCGAACAGAACAAAGTCTGGGTGGGCTTGTCGAAAGAAACAGCCCATCAGTTGGGAACACCCATTTCGTCGCTCATCGCCTGGCTTGAGTATCTGAAGCTGAAAGACGTCGATCCGTCGCTGTTGGCCGAGATGGAGAAAGATGTCAAGCGGTTGGAGATGATAGCCGAGCGCTTTTCGAAGATCGGTTCTACGCCCGAACCCGTCCCGGTGAATATCTGCGAGTCGGTCCGTTCGGCCCTCGATTATATGGAAACCCGTATATCGTCGAAGGTGAAAATATCCGTCGAATCCCCGGATAAGCCGGTGATGGTCCTGATGAACCAGGCTTTATTTGCCTGGGTGATTGAGAACCTGTGCAAGAATGCCGTCGATGCCATGGAAGGGCAGGGCAGCATCACCTTTCATATCGAAGAAAAAGGTAGCAAAGTACGGATTGATGTAACGGATACGGGCAAAGGCATCCTGAAGTCAAAGTTCAAGACCGTTTTCAATCCGGGGTATACGACAAAGAAGCGCGGCTGGGGCTTGGGACTGTCGTTGGTAAAACGGATCATTGAGTCGTATCATGGTGGAAAAATCTATGTAAAAAGCTCGGAAATTGGCAAAGGGACGACATTTCGTATCGAATTGAAGCAGATAATGCGTTAAAATCCGTGAATAATGCGTCAAAAATGCATTAAGCGAAAAAATATCTACATACATATTGCTTTTCTGTTAATAATTTTCGTACCTTTGCAAGGTTTTTACATAAGTAGGCTTTGGGAAAATTTGGATTATATCATATTGATTTAAAAAATCTCACTCCAGGAGTACATGAATATGACTACTTATTGGAGAACAAATTCTTTGCAGACATCGAAGGAGATTTGGTGCAAAAGGGTAAGGTTCAGGTACATCTGACTCTTCGCAAGTCGGCTGTGATGTTTGAGCTAAGCTTCCATCTGGAAGGAACAGCCATTGTGCCATGCGATCGTTGTCTGGACGATATGGAACAGCCTATCGACACGGATGCCCGTCTGATAGTGAAGTTCGGCAAAGAATATGCGGAAGAAAGCGACGAGGTGTTGATCATCCCCGAAGATGATGGAACGATCAACCTGGCTTGGTTCTTATATGAATTCGTTGCTTTGGCCGTCCCGATGAAGCATGTGCATGCTCCGGGAAAATGCAATAAAGAGATGTCTTCTAAACTGAGAAAGCACCGGGCAGTCCGGGCCGACGAAGAAGATGATTTTTCGGACAACGGTTTTTATGAAGACGATTCAGACGTTGATCAGCCCACTGATCCGCGTTGGGATGCTCTGAAAGATTTGATAGAGAATAATAACAATTAAAATTAATAATAAAATGGCACATCCTAAAAGAAGACAAGGTAAGACAAGAACAGCCAAGAGAAGAACTCATGACAAGGCTGTTGCTCCGACAATGGCTATCTGCCCGAACTGTGGAGCTTGGCACGTTTATCACACTGTATGTGGCGAATGTGGCTATTACAGAGGTAAGTTAGCAATCGTTAAAGAAGCTGCAGTTTAATTATTCAGAAGATTAATTTGACTAAGCGGAAGAAATAGCCCTAAAAATCAAATTTTTAGGGCTATTTTTAATTTATCAATCATTTATCAGTTCTTGATGTAATGGAAAAGATTAATGCAGTAATAACGGGAATCGGAGGCTATGTTCCCGAAGATGTTCTGACGAACGAAGATCTATGTAAAATGGTCGATACCACAGATGAGTGGATCATGTCACGTGTGGGTATCAAGGAACGTAGAATCTTGAGAGGCGAAGGTCGTGGTACGTCTTATATGGCAATCAGAGCCGTAAAGCAATTGTTTGAAAAGACACAAGTCAATCCGGAAGACATTGAAGTAGTCTTGTTTGCTTCTACAACACCCGACTACCATTTCCCGATGACTGCTTCTATCATCGCCTATCAGACAGGCTGTAAGAACGCCATGACTTTTGATATGCAGGGTGCCTGCGCTGGTTTCCTGTATGCTTTGGAAACGGGTTCGAACTATATTCGTACCGGACGTTATCATAAAGTACTGGTAGTGGCCGGTGATAAGATGACAGCTATTACCGATTATCAGGACCGTACAACTTGTCCGTTGTTCGGCGACGGTTGTGGTGCTGTCTTGCTTGAACCGACTACGGAAGAAATTGGAGTAATGGATGTGATCCTTCGTACGGATGGCATCGGTTTCTCTCACCTGATCATGAAGGCAGGTGGTTCGGCTTATCCTCCTACACACGAAACGATTGATCGTCGTGAGCATTATGTCTATCAGGACGGAAGAACCGTATTCAAATATGCGGTGACTTCTATGGCTGATGTAGCTGCCGAAATTGCTGAACGGAACCATCTGACACAAGACGATATTGCGTGGATCGTACCGCATCAGGCAAATCTGCGTATCATTGATGCGACAGCCAAGCGATTGGGTGTACCTCTGGAAAAAGTAATGATCAACATTCAGAAATATGGGAATACCAGTGCCGGCACAATTCCTTTGTGTCTGTGGGAATGGGAAGACCAGCTGAAGAAAGGTGATAACCTGATTCTGGCTGCTTTCGGAGCAGGATTTACATGGGGATCTATTTACCTGAAATGGGGATATGATGGAAAAAAAGCATAAATCGGGGTTTGTCAACATCGTCGGTAATCCGAATGTCGGAAAATCAACCTTGATGAACCGGCTGGTGGGCGAGCGTATTTCGATTATCACATCGAAAGCGCAGACAACCCGTCACCGGATCATGGGTATTGTGAATACCGAAGATATGCAGATTGTCTATTCAGACACGCCCGGCGTCTTGCGGCCTAACTATAAGCTGCAGGAGTCTATGCTTAACTTTTCAGAGTCTGCCCTCGATGATGCGGATGTATTGTTGTATGTGACAGACGTCATTGAAACCATCGATAAGAATGAAGAATTCCTGCAGCAGGTGCAGAAGGAAAAGTGTCCGATCTTGTTGCTGATCAATAAAATCGACCTGACCGACCAGGCGAAGCTGGAAGCGCTGGTGCAGGAATGGAAATCCATTCTTCCGCAGGCTGAGATTATTCCGATCTCGGCTCTGTCGAACTTCAACATCGATTATGTCAAACAGCGGGTGGCCGAGCTGATGCCCGAATCACCGCCTTATTTTGAGAAAGATGCGCTGACCGACAAGCCGGCCCGTTTCTTTGTGACGGAGATTATCCGCGAGAAGATTCTGCTGTATTATCAGAAGGAAATACCGTATGCGGTCGAAGTGGTTGTCGAGCTGTTCAAGGAAGATGATGAGATGATTCATATCAAGGCCTTGATTATCTGTGAACGGGATTCGCAGAAGGGTATTATTATCGGACATAAAGGACAGGCCTTGAAGAAAGTAGGCGCAATGGCCCGCAAGGATATCGAACGCTTCTTCGAGAAGAAGGTCTTTCTGGAGATGTTTGTCAAAGTAGAAAAAGACTGGCGAAACCGCGACAATATGCTTCGTGCTTTCGGGTATCGCCTGGAATAAGTGGATAAAGTGGGTGAGGATGTAAAGAACCACACACTTGAAAAAGGAAAAACTCATAAGCTAAAAACTCATAAACTAAGAAATGGGAAATCTTGTAGCAATTGTTGGTAGGCCCAACGTAGGTAAGTCCACGTTGTTCAATCGTCTGACGCAGACACGGCAGGCGATCGTGAATGAGGCAGCGGGGACGACACGCGACCGCCAGTATGGCAAGGTCGAATGGTTGACAAAAGAGTTTTCGCTGGTCGATACCGGTGGATGGGTTGTCAACTCGGAAGATGTTTTTGAGGAAGAAATCAATAAGCAGGTGAAAATCGCCATCGAAGAAGCTGATGTCATCCTGTTTGTGGTCGATGTTATGAATGGTCTGACTGATTTGGACCAGGAAGTAGCCAATATTCTGCGCCGCTGCCGTAAGCCGGTGTTGGTAGTGGCCAATAAAGCCGATAATTTTGAAGCCCACATGAATTCGGCTGAATTTTACGCATTGGGACTGGGCGATCCGATCTGTATTTCAGCGATTAATGGTTCCTGTACCGGTGATTTGCTGGATAAGATTCTGGAAGTGATGCCCGAAGATAAACCGATGGCATTGGAAGAAGAATTGCCGCGTATTGCAGTCGTTGGTCGTCCGAATGCCGGAAAGTCGTCGTTGGTGAATGCCTTTATCGGTGAAGAACGGAATATTGTGACGGATATTGCCGGAACTACACGCGATTCAATCTATACAAAGTATAACAAGTTCGGTTTGAACTTCTACCTGGTGGATACAGCCGGTATCCGTAAGAAAGGAAAAGTGACCGAAGACTTGGAATATTATTCTGTGATCCGTTCGATCCGGGCGATCGAGAATTCGGATGTCTGCATTCTGATGCTGGATGCCACTCGAGGTATTGAAAGTCAGGATCTGAATATCTTCTCGCTGATACAGAAGAATAAGAAAGGTCTGGTGGTTTGTGTGAACAAGTGGGATTTGATCGAGGATAAAAGTCAGAAGGTCATCAACTCTTACACAACTGCCATCCGTGAACGTCTGGCTCCGTTTACAGATTTCCCGATTATCTTTATCTCGGCGATGACGAAGCAGCGTATCTTCAAGGTACTGGAAACGGCTAAACAAGTCTATGAGAATCGCCATCGTCGCGTATCGACAGCGAAGTTGAACGAAACCATGCTGCCGATCATTGAGAATTATCCGCCACCAGCCTGGAAAGGCAAGTATATTAAGATTAAATATGTAACGCAGTTGCCGGCAGGAAGCATTCCTTCGTTTGTTTTCTTCTGCAATTTGCCACAATGGGTGAAAGATCCGTATAAGCGATTCCTGGAAAACAAGATTCGCGATAACTGGGATTTCACCGGTACTCCGATCAATATCTTTATTCGTGAGAAATAAATGAGAACTCATTCCCGCATGAATCACCGGATTTCGGTTTTTCATGCGGTTTTTTTATGTCTGCACCTTATTTCATTCCTTTTTGTTGCACTTAAAATCTTAACTGTGTCGATTTAGTGTTAATTCTCCAATTATTATAACAAATAGAAATGATATTCTTTATATTTATATTAAAATATAACTACTGCTAAAGTTATTCAAGATAATTGCTATATTTTTATTGTCAAATCATTTTGCTTAGTATATTTGCAGAAAAGTAATCAATATGATATTAAATATTGAGTTTTGCTTTCTAATATATCATCATATTCTTGTGATTGATATATTTTAGATATAAAATTCAATGGAAGGACAGTATGAATATGTATTAATAGTAAGTTAATAGGCATATGAAAAAGATTGAAGCAATTATCCGCCGGACGAAATTTGAGGAAGTGAAAGATGCTTTACTGGAAGCGGATATAGAATGGTTTTCTTATTATAATGTACGTGGTATAGGAAAGACGCGTGAAGGCCGCATTTATCGAGGTGTTATTTATGACACCAGTTCGATCGAACGTATTTTGATTTCGATTGTTGTCAGAGACAAGAACGTCGAGAAGACAGTTCAGGCCATTCTTAAGTCTGCTCAGACCGGTGAAATTGGCGATGGACGGATTTTTATTATTCCGGTAGAAGATTCCATCCGTATCCGAACCGGAGAACGGGGCGATATTGCTTTATATAATGCAGAGCAAGAGAAATAGGATCGTTTGTATAGGGAGTTAAATGAATAAACCTGATTATTAACCGAATGAAAACTGAAGAGTAAGATGAAAATAGGGAATGTGTATAGGATGCCTCGTTGGGCAAAATGGATTGTTGGGTTATTGTTTTTACCCATTGTATTACAGGCTCAGGAAGTGGATATGTTGTCGGATACCGTATCTGAATTGAGTACGGGCTTGAATACGGTGTGGATGTTGCTGGCTGCGATGCTTGTATTTTTTATGCAGCCGGGCTTTGCTTTGGTGGAAGCCGGATTTACCCGTACCAAGAACACGGCCAATATTCTGATGAAGAATTTAGTTGATTTTATGTTTGGCTCGCTGTTGTACTGGTTTATCGGGTTTGGTCTGATGTTCGGACTGGGTTCTTTCGTCGGACAGCCACATTTCTTTAATCTGGAAATGATGGATGCCGTGATTGACAATGGCCTTCCTATTGAAGGATTTCTGATTTTCCAGACGGTGTTTTGTGCTACTTCGGCAACGATCGTTTCCGGAGCGATGGCCGAGAGAACCAAATTCTCGATGTATTTGCTGTACACCATCTTCATCAGTGTGCTTATTTATCCGGTTTCAGGTCACTGGACATGGGGCGGAGGCTGGCTGATGAATGGAGAAGAAGGTTCATTTATGATGAATCTTTTTGGAACACCGTTCCATGATTTCGCTGGTTCGGCTGTGGTTCATTCCGTAGGTGGATGGATCGCCTTAGTGGGAGCAGCCATTTTAGGACCGCGTTTGGGAAAATATGGTAAAGACGGAAAATCGAAGGCGATTCCGGGCCACAGTCTGACGTTAGCTTGTCTGGGTGTGTTTATCTTATGGTTTGGCTGGTTTGGATTCAATCCGGGTTCGCAGTTGGCTGCATCGACTGGAACTGACCAGGCTGCTATCTCGCATGTGTTTCTGACGACTAATTTATCGGCGTGTGCCGGTGGCTTTTTGGCTTTGGTTGTCAGTTGGTTTAAATTCGGGAAGCCATCGTTGTCGCTGACACTGAACGGTGTGTTGGCCGGACTGGTTGGTGTGACAGCCGGTTGTGACTTGGTTTCTCCGGCAGGAGCCGTACTGATTGGTGCCATTTGCGGAACAGTGATGATCTATGCTGTTGAATTCATTGATCATACCTTGAAAATAGATGATCCGGTTGGTGCATCGTCGGTACATGGTGTATGCGGTTCGTTGGGAACGATCCTGACAGGCTTTCTGTCGGTCGACGGCGGTCTGCTGTATGGCGGCGGATTCGGATTTTTAGGTGCTCAGGTATTTGGAGCATTGGTTATTGGCCTTTGGGCTGCAGGAATGGGATTTGTCATCTTTAAAGTTATGGACGTCGTGTTCGGTTTGCGTGTTACCAAACGAGTGGAGGAAGAAGGACTCGACGTATATGAACATGGAGAGTCAGCTTATAACAGCTGAGGTTTTTGTGGGTGTTAGTTTAAATAATTGAGGGCACAGCCATTGGGATGGCTGATATGCCCTCTCTTTTTTTCTGGCAACCTGTTTCTACTGATCGGTTATCCGGTGATAATGGCAGACCAGCAGTTTCTTTTCTTCATCGTGCAGGTGCATGCCATTGCCTTCGCAGTAGCGGAACATCTTGCAGTCGGCGCATATTCCCTGTTTGGCCCAACTGCGGTCGCGATAGGCTTCGAAGCGATTGTTCCAGACGTCCATGAAGTGATCCTGATAAATGTTCCCTTGATGGAAGTTCGAGCGGATACTGGGACAACCGGAAATGGAACCGTCTATCAACACCGAAGCTACACTGATGCCGGCGTGACATTCATAGAATCCGTCGCGTACCTCGCCTTCATAATTCCCTAAGAAACCTTCACAGCCGTAACTGGCTCGTATCACACCTTCCTGGCGACACTGACGGATGAAGTCGAGTACGGAGACAAACTGCCGGTTGTCTAACTGCAGTTCCGGCATCGTGGCGGCACGTCCGACCGGAAAGATGGTGAATATCCGCCAGCGTTTCACGCCGAGACTGATCAGGAAGTCTTTAAACTGCGGCAGGTATGAAATATTCTGCCGGTTCACGCACGTGACGACATCCCAAATGATTTCTTTCTCTTCTGCCAGCATCCGGATGGCTTGTACCGCTTTCTCAAAACTATGTGGATGACGACGCAGCCAGTTGTGCTCTTTCTCGAATCCATCCAGGCTGATTGTCGCGGCATGCAGACCGGAAGCCAGCAGGCTGTCCAGCCGTTTCCGGTCCAGATAAAGTCCGTTGGAAACGATTCCCCACGGAAAGCCCCGGCGATACAGTTCGATTCCACAGCTTTCAATGTCTTTTCTCACCAAGGCTTCTCCTCCGGTGAAGATGACTAATACTTCATGCGGATTCACATGCGGAGTGATTTCATCGATGACGCGCAGAAAGTCGGCTACCGGCATGTCGGGAAAAGCCGAGGAAACGCGGCAATCGCTTCCACAGTGTCGGCAAGCCACATTGCAACGCAGCGTGCATTCCCAGAAAAGTGTCTTCAGTTCATGCAGCTTGACCCGGTTCTGATGTATCTTCCGGAAGATTTCTAGGCCAAGCCGTTTGCGTAAGTCAATCTGCTGTTTCATGTTTCTCCTTTTCTTTCAGGCTGATTGTAATTTCTTTCTCTACTTCACCCGCATACCAATTGCCATCTCCGCCCCGAAAATCTTTTTCCGTGAGATGAATTTCCTGAACAGTGGGTAAATAGCTTCCGTTTTTATCGCCATCCACATCTTCTGCGGCAATTTTCAGATCAGTAAGTGGAACATAACTAAAGTTCATCTCGAAAGAACCATCCGTTTCTGTCTTGGTTACAGCGCAGGTATCATTCTCGCCGAAGATACTTGTCAGCTGAATATTCGGAATGCCTTCCTGATTGGCTGTTTCCACACGACCTTTGATTTGGAAAGTCGCATGCGGTGTGCCATATTCTACGACTTCGGTTGAGCAACCGAAGCCGAGTAACATCAGAAGAAAACTTCCTATTCCGTTGAGAAAACGGAGTCGTTTAGTAAGGATACGCTTCATAACTGTACGATATGTTTTGCTCTATACTTCCTTTTCCTTTCAATAGGCCTGAACCTTCGGTTAAAGGCACGCCGTCGAAACGGATCACAACGGAGTCTTCCGGAATATCTTTGCTCCAGCCTGTTTCAGCCGAAGTCACCGGAGAGGTATAAACGACAAGCGAATCGCCTTCGCCCGGTGCCTTTTCATAGGTAAACGAATACTCACCGTTCCAGTTAGAGATATCGAAGAATTCCTTAGGTTCCTGTCCGTTTGCTTTTTGGGCCGACAGGAAAACTAATGGCATACCCCGGTTGATGGAGTTGGTGATTCGTCCGTAAATCCGGTATTGCAGGTACGGCTCGCTATGCGACTCCTGATAATCGCGCAGGCGAATCGTCTCTTCTGCAGACAGTCTTCCCATAAACCATCCGTCGGATCCTACGGCACTCTCCGGATCAAACACGGTAACGCCCGTCGTATCCTGATAGATCCGGCAAGTATCTACAATCTTCCATTGGATAGTCTGGAAATCCCTGGGTTCGACACGCTTGTTTTCCCAGATAAATTCTCCGTTGGCATCCGTTTTAACCGTGTCGCCAATCAGATAATTGTACGGGAAAGTCCCGTCGCTGATAACAACCGGCATATCCGCTACCGCATTCCCTTGCGAATCGACAACATGGCCTTTCAGCGAATAAGCTGCGGTCGGTACGCCATATTCACAGACAATCGGTTCATTTCCGTTTTCATCCAGGCAGGAAAAGCCCAGCCAGGCAAGGAGCGTGGCTAAGACGCCATTACAGGTTTTCCAAAGTTTTCGTTTCCATTGTTCCATCGTATAACAAATTTAAGAGGTTTTTTATTCCCTAAATGTCTTTCCCCTCTAAATACTGCATCCACAAGAATAATTTTTCTGTCCGATGGATCAAAGTTTCCATATCCACTATTCAAAAATATAAAGCCGCCTGGAATTTCTTTAGTTCACGTCGCGATTTACTTAGTTCACGCCGTGGATTAAGTAGTTCACGTCGTGGATTACTTAGTTCACGACGTGAACTAAAGAATTGGATACAGGAACAACATGTTTGGTTCACCTACTTTTGGCTTTTCTCTGCTTGGGTTTGATAAATAATCACTACATTTGTAATTAGCAGTTTCATGTAAACTTATGAGATATGAAATACCCAATCGGAATACAAAGTTTTGATCAGCTTATTGAAGATGGTTATGTCTATGTTGATAAGACAGACTTGGTCTATTCTCTTGTCAAAGAGGGTAAAATATACTTCTTGAGTCGTCCGCGCCGTTTTGGTAAAAGCTTGTTGGTATCCACGTTGAAGAACTATTTTCTAGGGAAGAAAGAGCTTTTTAAAGGCTTGAAGATGGAGACTTTGGAAAAAGACTGGCTTGTATATCCGGTATTTCATATAGATTTTAATGGCGGAAATTTTACCAATCCGGGAGAATTGAATCTTTGGATAAAGGCTTATATTGATTCTTGGGAACGAGACTTGGAATTTGAAACGGATAAAGATCTTCCTATTGGATTGCGCTTTATGGAAATACTCAAGTATGCGCATACAGCTACAGGCCGGCGTGCTGTTGTCTTGGTTGACGAGTATGATAAGCCTATACTGGATGTGCTGGATGTAAACAAAGACTTGGAAGAAGAACATCGGAATATCCTGAAAGGTTTCTATTCAGTTTTTAAAGGCGCAGATGAACATCTTCAGTTTGTGTTCCTTACCGGTGTAACGAAGTTTTCGCAGGTAAGTGTTTTCAGCGGATTTAATCAGCCTAATGATATAAGTATGCATTGTAAGTATGAAGCTCTTTGTGGCATTTCACAAGAAGAGCTTGATGCGATTTTCAGAAAGCCTGTCGAAAGTATGTCTGAAGTGTATAAATGTTCGTATGAGGAGATGAGAGCTATGCTTAAGTCTCATTATGATGGTTATCATTTCAGCGATTCGATGACAGACATATATAATTCGTTCAGTCTGCTGAATGCCTTTGATGCTCAACGGATCAGTGATTATTGGTTTAAGAGTGGTACTCCAACCTATCTTATCCGTTTGCTCTCGCATACAGATGAGAACATGAGTGATATTACTGGTAAATATTATGCTCCGGAAGAGTTTATTGATTATAAGGCCAACGTGGAACAGCCTCTTCCCATGATTTACCAGAGTGGCTATCTGACTATTAAGGAATTTGATATCAGACGGAATATGTTCTTACTTGATTATCCTAATAATGAGGTGAAGAAAGGCTTTCTTTCCTTAATAGCGTCCAATTATTTTAAGACCGTTAAATAACACAAAATAGGTCGCTATCTCGCAAAATATTCGTTCTTTTGCAGAAAATTTGGGAAAAAAGCGCCTGTATGAGCGTTCCCGATACGAAGAACGTGAATAATATTGCTACGGATGGCTGATAATAAGAAAGTTAGTGCTGTTTCATTCTTTCATTCCCGCTTTACTTCGATTATAAGTATTGCGCTGGTTCTTTTCCTGATGGGTTTGATTATCCTGATGGGATTGTTGGGAAACAAACTATCGGTATATGTGAAAGAAAATATGTCGTTTTCGATTGTCCTGAAGGATAATGTAGGCGACCTGGATGTAAAGCGGATGCAGAAGAATCTGGAGTCTCTTCCTTATATTAAATCCACTGAATATATTTCTAAAGAACAAGCGGCCCGCGAACTGGAGGATGAATTGGGCGAGAATCCGGAGAATTTCTTAGGCTTTAACCCGTTGCAGGCTTCAATCGAAGTGAAACTGCATTCTGAATACGCCAATCCGGACAGCCTGAAACTCATTGAGAACAAGATTAAAAACTACACATCCGTCTCCGAACTGCTGTATCGGAAAGACATGATGGAGCTGGTGCAGCATAATATGAAGCGTGTTGGTCTGGTGCTGCTGGGACTGGCGGCAATCCTGATGATTATTTCGTTTGTGCTGATCAGCAATACCATCCGTCTGCTGATTTATTCCAAACGATTCCTGATTCATACGATGCGTCTGGTAGGTGCGACGGCCGGTTTTATCCGAAGGCCATTTATCTGGTACAATGTGGTGAGCGGGATCATTGCGGCTGTCTTGGCTATCTGTATGCTGACGGCTGCCTTGTATTATTTGCAGGCAGAACTGACGGGCTTTATACAAATATTGGATATTCCTACGTTATTAATTGTATATACCGCAGTCTTGTTGCTGGGCATCTTGTTGTCGGTGCTGGCAACGATTGTATCGGTCAACAAATATCTGCGGATGAGTTTTGACAAATTATATTATATTTAAGAGTAAAGAAACTATGGCGAAAAGAGATTTTGCTTTTGGAAAAGAGAATTTTATCCTGATTGCGGGAGCCGTTGTACTGATTATCATCGGTTTTATACTGATGAGCGGTGGAGGTTCGGGTGATGATACGTTTAATCCGGCTATATTCGACGCTCGTCGGATTGTGGTAGCTCCTATTGTGACCGTGATTGGTTTCATAGCCGTAGTATATGGTATCCTGAAGAAGAGTAACGATAAGACGACGACTGAAGAATGAATGGATTGGAAGCCTTGATCCTGGGATTGTTGCAGGGTCTGACAGAATATTTGCCGGTAAGTAGTAGTGGCCATTTGGCAATCGGTTCTGCCTTGTTTGGCATTAAAGGAGAAGAAAGTCTATCGTTTACGATTCTGGTACATATCGCAACCGTATTAAGTACCCTCGTCGTTTTATGGAAAGAAATCGCCTGGATATTTAAAGGCTTGTTCCGCTTTGAGATGAACGACGAAACACGCTATGTCCTGAATATCGTGGTTTCCATGATTCCGGTAGGTATTGTGGGCGTTTTCTTCAAGGATACGGTAGAGAATATATTTGGTTCCGGTTTGCTGGTTGTCGGCTGTATGTTGTTGCTGACGGCTTTGCTGCTGGCATTTTCCTATTATGCAAAACCGCGGCAAAAGGAAAAGATCTCTTTGCGTGATGCTTTCATTATCGGATTGGCGCAGGCTTGTGCCGTGATGCCGGGACTTTCTCGTTCGGGCAGTACGATTGCAACCGGGCTGTTGTTGGGAAATAAAAAGGAACATTTGGCCCAATTCTCATTCCTGATGGTGATTCCTCCAATTTTAGGCGAAGCCTTGCTGGATCTGCTGAAGATGATGCATGGAGAAAGTCTGGGCGGTGATATTCCTGCCAGTTCGTTGGCCATCGGTTTTGTGGCAGCTTTCGTTTCCGGTTGCTTGGCTTGTAAGTGGATGATTAATATTGTAAAGAAAGGAAAGCTGATCTACTTTGCCATTTACTGTGCGATAGCCGGTGCGGTGACGATATTTTTGAGTTTGTAAGTTCTTGAGTTTTTAAGTTTATAAGTTTTGATAGACAGAAGAGGTGCGTGACGGACCTGTTCTGCTCTGGAGAATAAAAGATAATAGATGGATTTTATTGCTGGAGAAGTTTTGTTCTTCAACAAGCCGCTGACTTGGACGTCGTTCGATTTGGTGAACAAGTTCCGCTATAAGTTGTCGAGGAAGTTGAAGGTAAAGAAAATAAAAGTTGGTCATGCCGGAACATTAGACCCCTTGGCGACGGGTGTGATGATTGTGTGTACGGGAAAAGCCACCAAGCGGATTGATGAATTTCAGTTTCAGACGAAAGAATACGTGGCAACGCTGAAGTTGGGTGAAACAACGCCTTCGTTTGATCTGGAAAAGGAAGTAGATGCTGTGTATCCGACCGAACATATTACACGGGAACTGGTGGAAGACGTCTTGAAGCAGTTTGTGGGAACCATAGAGCAAGTTCCACCCGTTTTTTCGGCTTGTAAGATAGAAGGAAAAAGAGCGTATGAATTAGCCCGTAATGGGGAAGAAGTACCTTTGAAAGCCAAAACATTGGTGATTGATGAGATAGAACTGTTGTCGTGTGAGCTGCCGGTAATTAAAATCCGGGTCGTATGCAGCAAGGGAACTTATATCCGGGCTTTGGCACGCGATATTGGAATAGCCTTGCATTCGGGAGCGCATCTGATCGCATTGGAAAGAACTCGTGTGGGTGATGTAACATTAGATCAATGCATGAATCCGGAAGATATAGATGCCTTTCTGGACCGTGAGGTCCCGGCTGAGGAAGTAAAATGATAAGTAAAACGATATAAATAGATATATAAAGTATGAAGCTCTCTAAATTCAAATTTAATTTGCCGACGGAACAAATCGCTTTATATCCGTCGAAAAACAGAGATGAGTCCCGATTAATGGTTGTTAACCGCAAGACAGGAACGATTGAACATCGGATCTTTAAAGAGATTCTGGATTATTTTGGACCAAAAGATGTATTCATCTTTAATAATACCCGTGTATTTCCTGCCCGTCTGTACGGTAACAAGGAGAAAACAGGGGCTCGCATCGAAGTGTTTTTGCTTCGTGAATTGAATGAAGAGTTGCGTTTGTGGGATGTGCTGGTTGATCCGGCCCGGAAGATTCGTATCGGAAACAAGCTTTATTTCGGAGAAGATGATTCTATGGTGGCTGAGGTGATTGATAATACCACTTCGCGTGGTCGTACGCTGCGTTTCTTGTACGACGGCAATCACGATGACTTTAAGAAAGTATTGTATAGCCTGGGTGAAACGCCGCTGCCAAAATACATCGACCGTCCGGTTGAGCCGGATGATGAAGAACGGTATCAGAATATTTTTGCAACCGAAGAAGGCGCTGTTGTAGCACCGGCTGCCGGCCTGCACTTCAGCCGTGAATTGATGAAACGTCTGGAGATCAAGGATTGCCGTTTTGCCTTCCTTACATTGCACTGTGGATTGGGTAACTTCCGGGAAATTGATGTGGAAGACCTGACGAAACACAAGATGGATTCAGAACAGATGTTTGTCAATGCCGATGTTGTTGAAACAGTGAATGCCGCTAAAGATTCAAACAACCAGATTTGTGCTGTTGGTACTTCTGTTATGCGGGCTATCGAAACGGCTGTCAGCACCGACGGACATTTGAAAGAGTTTGAAGGATGGACCAATAAGTTCATTTTCCCGCCGTATGATTTCAGTGTGGCAACCAGCATGGTAACCAATTTCCACATGCCGTTGTCAACATTGTTGATGATGACTGCCTCGTTTGGAGGTTATGAATTGATTATGGATGCATACGATGTGGCTTTGAAAGAAGGCTACAAGTTCGGTGCCTATGGCGATGCCATGTTAATCCTGTAAAGAAAAGTATGGCATCAGTTTACCTGGGATTAGGTACGAACATCGGTAACAAGCGGAAAAATATGGTGACAGCCGCCGCGCTGTTGGCTGAAAGGGCAGGAGATGTCCTGTCCCTTTCTTCTTTTTATGAAACCGAGCCGTGGGGTTTTGATTCAGAGAATACGTTTCTGAATGCCGCATTGGAATTGGAAACCAGCTGTTCGCCAATGGAACTGCTTCACCTGACTCAGCAGATTGAGCGGGAAATGGGGCGGACGCAGAAAAGCGACGGTTCGTATCATGACCGGATTATTGATATTGATATATTGCTGTATGGCAATGAAATCATACATACGGAAGAGCTGGTTGTACCGCATCCGCTGATGCAGCAGCGTTTGTTTGTGATGCAGCCGTTGGCAGAGATTGCTCCTTCACTGGTTCATCCTGTCCTGCATAAAAGTATGTATGAGCTGTATATGGAGTTATTGACCGAAGAGGAATCTTAAGATAAAGAACTTACAAATTCAATATATATGAACGATATAGAACGAATCATAACCGGTGGTGGCATGGTCTTCAAGAAGAAAGCCGAAGAACCGAAAGGAAACCGGAAACCGAAGATGTCAGACTTTCTTCGCGGCACGCATGGCTCTGGAGCCGCCAAAATGAGAGCCGGCTTTAAGCTGAAGAAAGCCTTGCGTAACACGCAAAAGAAAAAATAAAGGGAAATTAACGCAAGATAGTGTATAGATATTTCATATAAATACTATCTTTGCGCCTTGAATTGACGTGGATAGATTTGTGCGCTTGCAACCACAGGAAAAAATGCTAAAAACAATCTTTCTTTTTTTGTGCCGTTAGGCAAACATGTTTCTTTCCCCAATCAATTCATTACTAATTTATTTTATATTAATTATCTAAGTAATGAGTTATTTATTTACCTCCGAATCGGTGTCAGAAGGACACCCCGATAAAGTAGCCGATCAGATATCGGATGCTTTGCTGGATGAGTTTTTGGCGTACGACAAAAACTCGAAAGTAGCTTGCGAAACCCTTGTTACAACCGGGCAGGTTGTCTTGGCTGGAGAAGTTAAATCAAATGCGTATGTTGATGTGCAGGAAGTGGCCCGCCACGTGATTGAAAAGATTGGTTATACGAAAAGTGAATACCAGTTTGAAGCCAAATCATGCGGTGTATTCTCTTCTATTCATGAGCAGAGTGGAGATATCAACCGAGGCGTAGAACGTGAGAATCCGTATGATCAGGGAGCGGGCGACCAAGGTATGATGTTTGGCTATGCTACCAATGAAACAGCTAATTATATGCCGTTGGCTTTGGATTTGGCACATAGTCTGTTGCTGGAATTGGCGAATATCCGTAAAAATGAACCGCGCTTGATGCCGTATCTGCGTCCGGATGCCAAGAGTCAGGTAACCATTGAATATGATGATAACGGCCGCCCGTTGCGGATTGATACCATTGTTATCTCTACACAGCACGATGAATTCATTGGTCCGAAAGGAATTTCTCAGGAAGAAGCCGACAAGGCCATGCAGGATAAGATCAAGGCTGACGTTAAGAATATACTGGTGCCTCGCGTAAAGGCTCAATATCCGCCTCATGTACAGGCTTTGTTCGACGATCAGATTATTTATCATGTAAATCCGACAGGTAAGTTCGTCATCGGTGGTCCTCATGGTGATACCGGATTGACGGGCCGGAAGATTATTGTGGATACTTACGGTGGAAAAGGCGCTCACGGTGGTGGAGCTTTCTCCGGGAAAGATCCTTCGAAAGTAGACCGTTCAGCGGCTTATGCTGCCCGTCATATCGCCAAGAATCTGGTGGCAGCCGGAGTGGCTGATGAAGTGCTGGTACAGGTTTCCTATGCGATTGGTGTGGCTGAACCGGTGAATATCTTTGTAAATACCTATGGTCGTTCGCATGTAAATATGACGGATGGAGAGATTGCAGCCAAGGTATGGGAAATCTTTGATATGCGTCCGAAAGCTATTGAAGAGCGTTTGAAGCTGCGGAATCCGATTTATTTCGAGACGGCTTCTTATGGTCACATGGGACGTACACCGCAGGTTGTAAAGAAAGTATTTAATTCCAGATATATCCCGGAACCGGTTGTTTGCGAAGTTGAGCTGTTTACCTGGGAAAAGCTGGATTATGTAGATAAAGTAAAAGAAGCTTTTGGCTTGAAGTAAGTACAACTTTATATTTCTTACGAGGGAACGTTTTTGGATATCCAATGTCTGGAAACGTTCCTTTTTATTTTCTGTCGGAAGTATCTTTTCGTCAGTGAAGATTTATGGAAATGATGTTCGTGAGATTTTTTCTGGATAAGTCCGTGTTTATGTGAGGTTTTTTGTAGATATTTGTAACCGTATCATAAAAACATAATAGGTATGTATAAGATTAGTTATTGGTTAGGAATTGCTTTCTTCTTATGTGTGCTGTCGGCATGTACGAAGAATGCTTCAGTTCCTTATGAATCGGTTCCCAATGATCCGATGAAAGCCCGTATTTATACCTTAGACAATGGGCTGAAAGTGTATTTAACCGTAAACAAAGAGACGCCGCGTATTCAGACGTATATCGCGGTGAGAGTGGGGGGAAAGAATGATCCGGCAGAAACAACTGGATTGGCGCATTACTTTGAGCATCTGATGTTCAAAGGAACGACTCATTTCGGAACGCAGGATTATGAAAAGGAAAAGCCGATGCTGGATGAGATCGAACGGCTGTTTGAAGTCTATCGTCAAACGACCGACGAAGCAGAACGGGAAGCGATCTATCATCAGATCGACAGTGTGTCTTATGAAGCATCCAAATTGGCTATTCCCAATGAATATGATAAACTGATGGCTGCCATTGGTGCTACCGGGACGAACGCCTATACCGGTTTTGACCAGACGGTTTATGTAGAAGATATCCCTTCAAACCAGATTGATAACTGGGCGAAAATACAGGCCGACCGCTTTGAGAATACGGTCATTCGTGGTTTCCATACCGAATTGGAAACTGTCTATGAAGAGAAGAATATGTCGTTGACGAGCGACAGCCGGAAAGTATTTGAAGCAATCTTGTCGGCTTTGTTTCCCGATCATCCGTATGGAACACAGACGGTGTTGGGAACACAGGAAAATCTGAAGAACCCGTCAATCACGAATATCAAGAATTACCATAAGACCTGGTATGTACCGAATAACATGGCCATCTGTATGTCGGGTGATCTGGATCCGGACCAGACAATTGCTATCATTCAGAAATACTTTGGTCACCTGAAGCCGAATCCGAATCTGCCGGCCTTGCCTGTTACACACGAATCACCTATTAAAGCTCCGGTGGTGAAGGAAGTATTAGGTCTGGAAGCCGAAAATCTGATGATGGGCTGGCGTTTCCCCGGTAAGTCGTCGGTCGCACAGGAAGACTTGTTGAATCTGGTGTCATTGATTATGAACAACGATAAGGCCGGCTTGTTGGATGTCGATTTGATTCAGCAGCAGAAAGTCCTGAATTGCTATGCCGGAATATATGGTTTGGCTGATTATGATGCTTTCATCATCGGCGGAACACCGAAGCAGGGTCAGACGCTGGATGAAGTAAAGGATCTCTTCTTGGCAGAAGTGGAAAAACTGAAGAAAGGAGACTTCGATGAAAGCCTGCTGGAAGCAGCCATCAACAACTTCAAGTTGATGCAGATGTATCAGCTGGATTCGAACAGCGGACGTGCGGATATGTTCGTGAATGCCTTTATCAGTAAATCTGATTGGAAGGATGAAGTAGAACAGCTGACTCGTATGAGTAAGGTGACAAAACAGCAGATTGTAGATTTTGCCAATAAGTATTTTGGGGATAATTATGCCTTGATATATAAACGTCAGGGAAAAGATCCGAACGAAAAGAAGATAGAAAAACCGCAGATTACACCGATTGTCATGAATCGTGACAGCGCAAGTGCCTTCTTGAAAGAAATTCAGGCTTCACAGGTCACTCCGATTGAACCGGTATTCTTGGATTTCAATAAGGACCTGAGCAAGCTGACTGCCAAGTCAGGTATTCCAGTCTTATACAAGCAGAATACTTCGAACGATCTGTTCTCCTTGCTGTATGTGTTCGATATGGGTAATAACAATGATAAAGCCATGGGTACAGCCTTTGAATACCTGAAGTATTTAGGCACTTCAAAGAAATCGCTTCAGGAAATCAATATGGAATTTTATCAGTTGGCTTGTTCATTCGGTGTTCATCCGGGAGCAGACCGTACATATGTGACATTGGATGGTCTGGCCGAGAATATGCCGAAGGCCATGGCTCTGTTTGAAGAATTGCTGGCTGATGCGCAGGTGAATAAGGAAGCCTACGAAAACTTGGCTTCAGATATGCTGAAGAAGCGCGAAGACGCGAAGCTGAATCAGGGACAGAACTTCAATCGCTTGATTCAATATGCGATCTGGGGACCGAAGTCTCCGACGACAAATGTTCTGACTACAGCTGAATTGCAGCAGATGAATCCGCAGGATCTGGTTGATCGTATTCATCAGATCAATACGTATGAACATAAGATTCTGTATTATGGTCCGGAAACTGCCGACAAAGTAATTGCCATTATCAACGAACAGCATAAGGTTCCTGAAAAACTGAATCCGGTTCCGGCTCCAGCAGACTTCAAGATGCAGGAAACAACAGATAATAAAGTCCTGTTCGCCCAATATGATGCCAAGCAGATTTACTTCTCGGCTATTTCCAACCGGGGTGAAAAATATGACGTAAACATTGATCCGGTACTGAATTTATACAATGAATATTTCAGCGGAAACATGAATTCTATTGTATTCCAGGAAATGCGTGAGGCCAGAGGCTTGGCTTATTCGGCCGGAGCCTATTTAATTGCTCCGTCAAAGTTGCAGTATCCATATATTTATCGTACCTTTATCGCCACGCAGAACGACAAGATGCTGGATGCCATGAAGGCCTTTGATGAGATCATCAATGAGATGCCTGAATCGGAGAAAGCATTTGATCTGGCAAAAGACGCATTGATAACCCGTTTGCGTACCGAGAGAATTACGAAGTCTGATGTCCTTTGGGCTTATATGTATGCTCAGGATTTAGGTTTGTCTGTGGATACACGGAAAGCCTTGTTTGAACAGGTACAGCAAATGACCTTGGCAGATATTAAGGCCTTCCAGGAAAAATGGGTAAAAGATCGTAAGTATGTGTATGTTGTCTTAGGAGATGAGAAAGATTTGAACATGAAAGGCTTAGCTGAGTATGGCCCGATTGAAAAGTTGACCCAGGAAGCGTTGTTCGGCTATTAAACGCATTTTAATCAGTAAAGTATAATATTATGGTAAAGCAATTTTTAGCAATCGCCGCAGCTGTTATTGGTTTGGCGGCTTGTTCGGGTAATACAGGGAATAAGATTCCGGTGTATGGTTGGCAAGGTGAAGGTGACGATGCCACAGAAGCGTCTATCGAATCTGACTTCAGTAAATGGAAGGCACACGGATTAGACGGTATGTGCTACAACGCCGGTGGTTTTAATGTAGAGAAACATGCTCGTGCCGCCAAGATCGCTCATGCCAACGGCTTGGAATATCATGCGTGGATTCCGACGATGTTGAAAGCTGATGCTGATTCTACCTGGTATGCTGTTAACCGTAAGGGCGAATCTGCCTACAATGTGCAGGCTTATGTTCCTTATTACAAATGTATGTGTCCGAACAATGAGGATGTAATCAATTACCTGGTAACTGAGTATTCGAAGATTGCTGACATTCCTGAAGTCGATTATGTTCATCTGGATTATATCCGCTACGTGGATGTGATTTTAGCTCGTGGCTTGTGGGAGAAATATGGACTGGTCATGAATGAAGAATATCCGACGGCCGATTACTGTTACTGCGATAAGTGCGTGGCTGATTTTAAGGCGGCTACAGGTATCGACATCAAGGCGGTTGAAGATCCATCGAAATGTGAAGAATGGAAGGAATTCCGTTATAATGTGATTACAAATCTGGTTGATAAAATTGCTGATGCCGTTCATGCCAAAGGTAAGAAAGTAAGTGCTGCTGTTTTCCCGGGTCCGGAATCGTATGCCAAGAAGCTGGTACGTCAGGAATGGAACAAGTGGAACATTGATGCTTTCTTCCCGATGAATTATAATGATTTCTATTTGGAACCGGCTTCATGGGTGGGCGAGATAACAGCCGAAGAAGTCGCTTCTGTAAATGGAGAAAAGCCGATTTATAGTGGTTTGTTTATCTGTCATGACTGGAAAAACAAGGCAAACATCAAAGATCCGGAAGGTCACGGACTGGTTCCGTCTGAAATCGCCGAAGCGGTTCGTGGTTCTATGGAAGCAGGAGCTGCCGGTGTCAGCCTGTTTGTCCCGGCTAATATGACGGATGAACATTGGGTTGAGTTTGATAAGGCCATTCATGAGACTTATAAAGTAAAGAAGTAAACATACGCTAAGTTTCTCAGGAAGCTTTTCTATCTGAATCGTCGGATTTCTGTTCCTCTTTAGGATGACAGTAATCCGGCGATTTTTATTTTCCGTTCAGGCTTAGATCTGGTTCCGTAGGGAACTTGACATCGTCGTCTCTTCTTTTTGTACTACGCTTGATTTTTATTTACTTTGCAGAAAAACAGGAAACGACATGACACTCGATAAGAATAATTGTTATTGCATCATTATGGCCGGAGGAATAGGTTCTCGGTTCTGGCCGTTGAGCCGGGAGGAAAAACCGAAACAATTCGTGGATGCTTTGGGGATAGGGCGGACTTTTATCCAGCTTACCTATGATCGTTTTGCAGGGTTTATTCCGGCGGAGAATTTTCTGGTACTGACGGGCGAAGTGTATAAGGAATTGGTGTTGGAACAGCTTCCTCAGTTATCACCGTCTCAGGTATTGACCGAGCCTTGCCGGAGGAATACGGCGCCTTGTATTGCTTATGCCATGTATAAGCTTCGGCAGATGAACCCAAAGGCGGTGGCTGTGGTGACGCCGTCTGACCATTATATATCCAATACGGCTCGTTTTGCGGTAGTCATGCAGGAAGGACTGGCGTTTGCAGCTTCCCGTCCGGCTTTACTGACAGTGGGTATTACGCCGACTTTCCCGGCTACGGGTTATGGATATATTCAGACAAGACAAGATAAGGAATCGTCCATTACGCCGGTTTTGCGATTCAAGGAAAAACCGGACCTGACGACTGCTTCCCAGTATTTGGCCGAAGGAGATTATTTCTGGAATTCCGGTATGTTTATTTGGTCGGCCCAGACCATCATCGGTGCCTTTGAGCAGTATTTGCCGGAAGTCGCTTCCCTTTTTGCTTCCCTTGATAAGCAATATGGTACTAGTGAAGAACAGGCAGCCGTCAATCAGGCTTTTCATCTGTCGCCATCCATTTCCATTGACTATGGAATCATGGAGAAAGCAGCTCAGGTGTACGTTCGTTGTGTAGCCGATTTAGGCTGGAGTGATGTGGGTTCATGGGGCGCATTGTATTCCTTATTGGAAAAAGATGCTGCGGCCAATGCTGTTTCCGGGGCTGATTCGCAGTTCTCTCATGCCGGGCAAAATCTGATCAAGGAAACCAATCCCAATAAAAAGGTCATTATCGACGGCCTTTCGGGGTATATGATTGCCGATACGGAAGATGTGCTGATGATTTGTCCGCTCAACGATGAGAACCATATCAAGGAAGTCATCCAACAGGCCAATAAATAAGAAAGAGTATATACGAAGAACTGAGCAGGCGTATGAAACATGCTCTTTAAAATAAACGGGAATCGAAATCGAATCCAGAGAGGATCAAAATCGATTCCCGTTTATTTTGTCTAAATTCATGCCTATGTTTTCACAAATTCATGCCTGTGTTTTGATCATTTTATGCCTATGTTTTTATGAATTCATGCCTGACTTTTTGGCGTATTGAAAATGAATCAGTTAGCCATGATACCAATGACGGGATCAGTTGTATTCCCTTTCGGAATTACTGGACTTCCTTTTGGTGGACAGAAGATTCGCGTTTCCTGTATTGAGAAGGTGTAATACCGATCATTTTAGTGAACATTTTCGTGAAATAGGCCGGTTCTTCAAACCCTAAGAGTGCGGCTACTTCGTTGATCTTCCGGTTGGTCATTTCCAGATATTGACAGGCTTTCTGCATCTTCAGGCGAATGAAATAATTAATGGGTGAAACGCCTGTCTCCTTTTGGAATAGGGTGCAGAAATGAGAAGTTGAATATTTGAAATAACCGGCAATTTGCTCGAGTGACAGGTTCTGATGAATATTCTCCTGCATGTAGTGTACAGCCCTGGACGATAATAAAAGATGCTCATGCTGCGTCGGCAGGTTGACAGACCGATATTGGTCTAAATAGATAAAGGACGCTAAGAACTGATACAGGCACATAGACGAATAAATCATATTTTCCAGTGTGTATCCCATGGAAAAGTTATTATAAATTTCCTCAAACAAATTCAGCCGGTCTTGTACGCGTGAATAATCGCCGGGAAGAATGTTTTTAGGAGCGTGACTTTTCGGAATGAACTGTTCCGTCAGCAGTCCTTTAAAATGAACCCAGTAAATAGTCCATGGGTCGGAATCGTCGGCACCAAATGAATATGGGATATTCGGTGGAATGATGATATATTGGTTTTCTTTGATTTCATAATTCTTCCCTTCTATTTTATACCAGCCTTTACCTCCGGTACAATAGATAAGCATACCATAATCACATCCATTCTCTTTCTGTACATAATGATATTTTACATGGGGGAAAAATCCCATTTTCCGGATATATAAATTCTGGATAAGAGGATTTCTGCTATAAGCTTTCAGAATGTCATCAGGCAGATAAGCAAACCGTTCTCCCTTAAAACCTTCTTTAATTTTTATCATAATAGAAAATCGTAAGATAGTATAAGTAAATCAAAACAAAGGTACGGTTTGTTTTGGTATCGTGGTGTTACTTTTGCAGAAAAATCAAGACATCATGAAGAAACGATTCGGTTTAATGTTGATGGGTTGTGCAGCTTTTCTCTCTTGTACTACCACCAATCCACAACAACAGTTAGCAGAGACAATTTTGAATGATACAACCTTTCATCAGGTAGATAGCATGGCCCGTTCGATTATCCGTCAAGGATTCAATGCCGGTAGCGGTTATTCTCAGATTTGGGCCCGGGATATGAATACATTCATTGAGGTGGCCTGTGAGGAAACAAATCAGGCAGATATACGGAATGCAATCTTATTGTTCTTTGCCCTTCAGCAACCGAATGATGAAATGATAGACGGCTATGTACTGAAGCCTGATTTTACTTGGTATGATAATCATCCCTATTATGCAGATGCGGCACCAAATCATGTGGGATTCAAGAATACCGTCGAGACCGATCAGGAATCTTCCTTGATTCAGATTGTAGGAAAATACATCCGTAAAACCGGCGATACTTCTATTTTACGGGAAGATGTGGCCGGAAGAACTGTATTGGAGCGGATGGATGATATGGTAGATTATCTGATGCGGGAGCGTTATAGCGAACAGTATGGCTTATTGTTTGGTGCCATGACTGCTGATTGGGGAGATGTTCAGCCGAATGATGATTTTGGTTGTGACATGAATGAACTCTCTTCGCGGGCCATTGATGTGTATGATAATGCCATGTTCCTGATCGCTTTGGATTATTTGCAGGAAATGACAGACGACACCTCGTTGTTGAAGAAGTGGAAAGGCATCCGTGAACAGATTACCCAGAATGTGCGGAAGCACTTGTGGGATGCCGAACGGAAGAAGTTTATTCCTCATCTGTATATAGATCCGTCTCCAATTCCTGCCGGATTCGATGAGAATCAGATTCATTATCATGGAGGAACTGCCATCGCCATTGAAGCAGGCTTGTTATCGAAGGAAGAAATTGCCGTAGTCAATGCCCAGATGCTCGAGAATGTCCGTTTGTCGGGTATGCCAAGTATCGGATTAACTCTTTATCCAACGTATCCGGAAGGCTTTTTCCGGGGAGGAATGTCAAAACCATATGTTTACCAGAACGGTGGAGACTGGACCTGGTTCGGAGGACGTATGATCCAGCAGCTGGTTGCCAATGGTTTTGTAGAAGAAGCCTATGCTGAAATCCGTCCGATGATTGACCTGGTAATCAAGAACCGGGGTTTCTTTGAATGGTATGGGATGGGAGGTGTTCCCAGTGGTTCAGGCAACTTTAAAGGTTCAGCCGGCGTATTGGCCAAAGCCATTGAAATGATGAATGACTGGGCTGAAGAAAAGAAAGTAAGTAAATGAAAATATAATCATGCGAAAGAGTAATTATGACAAGCAGCCGGCTACCCGTATAGCCGGTCATTTGTGGAAAGGATGGCAGGCAGTGCGGGATGAGATAACCCGCCGTTGCGCGTCGTTGGCAGGCAAGAAGTCGGTCGTCGTTGTTGTGGAATGCTATCAGGGTGTCCATCATGAGGAGTTGACACGTGAACTGTCTGCATTGAATCCTTCTTTATGGGTGGATACACAGTCTGTATTCAAATCCGTACAGGAGATTGAGACGATAACTTATCCTTATGTAACAGACGACCGTCTGTTCGGGTATCGGGCACATTTTACCTATGCTGATTTCCTGGATGCTTCTAAAGTAGCGGATGCTCGTCAGCAAATCAGTCAGGCAACAGGCTTGGTATTGGTTTATGGCCATGGAGCGGCTGTTGTAGCACCCGAATCAGATGTTTTGGTATATGTGGATATGGCCCGTTGGGAAATACAGCTTCGTTTCCGCCGTCACGAAATCAATGGTCTGGGTGTAGAGAATAAGGCCGAAGGCGCTTCTTATCATTATAAGAGAGGTTATTTTGTAGATTGGATTGTTTGCGATACCTTGAAGAAGCAATTGCTGCCGAAGGTGGATTATTGGTTGGATACACACATACCGGAGCTGCCTAAAATGATTACAGGAGAAACGATGCTGGCTGGCTTGGTTAAAACGGCTCATCAGCCATTCCGTGTAGTTCCGTTCTTTGATCCGGCTCCGTGGGGTGGACAATGGATGAAACGGGTTTGCGGATTAGATCCGGAACCGGCTAATTATGGCTGGTGTTTCGACTGCGTACCCGAAGAAAACAGTCTGTATCTGAATGTAGAAGGAGAATTGTTTGAGATGCCTTCCAATAATGTGGTCTTCTATCAGACCCGCGCCTTGTTAGGTGGTCCGGTTGAATCCCGCTTCGGACAGGATTTCCCGATCCGGTTTGATTTCCTGGATACAATTGGTGGTGGCAACCTGAGTCTGCAGGTTCATCCTACGACACAATATATCCGTGATACATTTGGTATTTATTATACACAGGATGAAAGTTACTACCTGTTGGATGCCGAAGAAGGAGCCACGGTATTTTTAGGATTAAAGACCGGTGTTAATCCGAAGGAAATGATCGGAGCCCTGCAGGAATCGCAGAATACCGGAAAACCTTTTGAGGCAGAAAAGTATGTGAACCGCTGGCCGGCCAAGAAACACGATCATTTTCTGATTCCGAATGGAACGATCCATTGTTCCGGAGCCGGAGCCATGGTCTTGGAGATTAGTGCTACGCCAAGTATATTTACCTTCAAGTTGTGGGATTGGGGACGTCTCGGACTGGACGGCCTGCCTCGTCCGATTAATATTGGTCATGGTTCACATGTTATCCAGTGGGAACGTCAGACTGAATTTACCCGTGATAATCTGGTGAACCAGATTAAACCGGTTGCCGAAGGAGACGGCTGGCGGGAAGAACGGACCGGATTGCACGAAAATGAATTCATCGAAACCCGTCGCCACTGGTTTACCAAGCCGGTCACTCATCATACGGATGGAGGTGTCAATGTGCTCAATGTAATCGAAGGCGATGAGCTGATTGTGGAAAGTCCGACGAAATCCTTTGAGCCGTTTGTTGTTCACTATGCAGAAACCTTTATCGTTCCGGCATCGGTAGGAGAATATACGATCCGCCCGTATGGAACTTCCGAAGGGAAGGAATGTGGAACCATCAAAGCGTATGTACGTTTCAGACAATAAAAGCCATGAAGAAAGAGAATCGTATCGTGATGACTCTGGATGCCGGAGGAACCAATCTGGTATTTTCCGCTATCTGTGATAATGAAGAGATTGTGACTCCGATCCGCTTGCGGTCAGAAGTGAATGATCTGGACGTGTGTCTGCAAACCTTGTTGCAAGGCTTCAAACAGGTAAAAGAGGCCTTGAAGGAAGAGCCTGTAGCTATCAGTTTTGCTTTTCCAGGACCGGCCGATTATGAAGCAGGAATTATTGGTGATTTACCTAACTTTCCCTGTTTCCGAGGCGGAGTAGCTTTAGGTCCGTTCTTGCAGGAACATTTCAGGATTCCTGTATTCATCAACAATGATGGTAGTCTGTTCGCTTATGGAGAAGCCTTGGCCGGTGTACTGCCGGATATTAACGGTAAACTGAAGGATGCGGGTAGCTGTAAGCAATATCATAATCTGTTGGGCATTACATTAGGTACCGGATTTGGTGCCGGTGTGGTGATTAATGGCGAGTTGTTGATTGGAGATAATGGTACCGGTGGTGATGTCTGGTGCTGTCGTAATAAGAAATATCCGGATTATATTGTGGAGGAAAGTGTGAGTATCCGGGCCGTAAAGCGTGTTTATGCAGAGAAATCGGGTGATATGGCAGCTTTAACTCCCAAAGATATATTTGATATCGCTGAAGGGATTCGGCCGGGCAACCGCCAGGCAGCGATAGCCTCCTTTGACGAACTGGGCGAAATAGCCGGTGATACGATAGCCTCTGCTATCACATTGGTTGACGGGCTTATTGTGATGGGTGGAGGTTTATCGGGAGCTTCGAAGTATATTCTTCCAGCTTTGATGCGGGAATTGTCGGGTACAACCGGTATGATGAATGGTAATCGGTTTGCCCGCTTGCAGATGAAGCCTTTTAATTTGGAGGATCCGGATGAATTACAGGAATTCCTGAAAGGGCAGGTTAAGCAAGTTCAAATACCGGGAACAAACCGCTGGGTAGATTATGATCCTTATAAACGTATTGGCGTTGCGATCTCTAAGCAGGGAGCGAGCCGTTCGATTGCTTTGGGAGCTTATCAGTATGCTCTGGCAAAATTAAATCTTTAGATAATATCTGTATTTATGAAGACTATTTATTCAATATGTATCATCTTTGTGGCGTTTCTACAAGCCTGTACTTCCGCTTCTACTGGTAAGGAAGAACCGGAGTCGCTGACACAATATGTAGAACCGCGCATTGGGACAGCCCATTGCCGGTGGTTCCATTTTTCACCGGGAGCAATGCCTTTCGGTATGGCAAAACCCGGTCCTTCAACGAACGGACACTTAGGAAATGCTTCGGGTTGGGAAGCTACTGGTTATGATTATCGGGAGAACTCAATTGAAGGTTTTCCTTGTCTGCATGAATTCCAGATCGGAGGAATTGTCCTGATGCCTACAACCGGAAAACTGATAACTGTACCAGGCTTGCCTACTGATAGTATTAAAACCGGATATCGCTCGCATTTCGACCGGGCGAATGAAGTGGCTACGGCAGGTTATTATTCGGTATTGTTGGACGATTATCAGATCCAGGCGGAAGTAACTGCTACACCGCGTGTAGCTTACCAGCGTTTTCATTTCCCGAAAGGTGCCGAGAATCATCTTCTGTTTGATATCGGGAATCGGCAGGGCGAAAGTGGAGCTGTGGCAGATGCCTATGTCTCTTATACTAAAGACGGCCGTATTGAAGGCTGGGTGATAACTTTACCGGAATATGTCAAGAAGTATCAGCCCGGAGCTCAGGTGCCGTTGTATTTCTCGGCAGTAGTAGATAAACAGCCTGCCTCGTTTGGTGCTTTTCAAGGAGAGAGACAAGAACCTGGCATTCGGGAAATGAAAGGTGTGGGTGCCGGTATCTATTTGACGTATGATTTTCCGGAAGCTTCTTCTGTGACTGCTAAGATCGGCCTTTCTTATACGTCGGTTGAGAATGCTCGTCTGAATTTGGAAACCGAGGCAAAAGACCTTTCGTTTGATGAAGCAAAAGACCAGTCGCATCAGGCTTGGGAAGATTATTTAGGACGTATCCGGGTGGAGACTACGAAGAAAGAGGACAAAGTAAAATTCTATACAGGTTTGTACCATGCGTTGTTAGGTCGCGGTTTGGCGAGTGATGTCAATGGTGCTTATCCGAAGAATGATGGTTCTGTCGGACAATTGGAGATGAAAGACGGAAAGCCTGTGCATAATATTTATAATACAGATGCTATTTGGGGCGGACAATGGAATCTTTCTCAGCTTTGGATCATGGCTTACCCGGAATATGTGTCTGATTATGTCAGCAGTCATTTGCAGGCTTATCAGGACGCTGGTTGGTTGGCCGATGGACTGGCTAATAACCGGTACGTTTCGGGTGTGGGAACAAATTTGTTGCCCGCAATTATTTCTGCTGCGTATGAATGCGGCATTCGGGACTTTGATACAAAGCTGGCTTATGAAGCTTGCCTGAAGAATGAACTGGATGGTGAGAACCGTCCTTTCGGAGCTGGTAAGGTCAATACGAAGGAATTTGTTCAGTATGGTTATGTGCCGCATGCCGATGAAGGAGAAGGATATCAGGAAACTTTCATGTTCTCGGCTTCTCATACATTAGAGTATTCTTATACCGCCTGGGCAGTAGCTCAATGGGCCAAACAATTAGGTGATACGGCTCATTACAATCAGTTGATGTCTCTGTCTAAAGGCTGGGAGCGGCTGTATGATCCTTCAACCAATTTCATCCGTCCGAAGAAGAGAGACGGAAAGTTTATCGACAACTTCAATCCGATGCAGGTATGGCGTGGATTTCAGGAAGGTAATGCCTGGCAATATACATTCTATGTGCCGCACGATGTAAAAGGACTGGTTGGAAAAGTTGGTGCTGATGTGTTCAATGCCCGTCTCGACAGTATCTTTACTGTTTCGCAGAAGATGATTTTCAGTGGAGGAAAGGAAGTTGGTGCTTTTGCCGGTTTGCAGACATTGTATAACCAGGGAAACCAGCCTTGCCTTCATATTTCATGGCTGTTCAATGAAGCCGGTCGTCCTTCTCTTACGCAGAAATGGGTACGGGCTATCTTGAATGAGTTTTACGGAACAGACGGTATTCATGGTTATGGATATGGACAGGACGAAGATCAGGGGCAATTGGGTGCCTGGTATGTTATCTCATCGATGGGCCTGTTTGATGTCAAGGGCCTGACGGATTCGCAACCTTCATTCGGCTTGGGTGCTCCTTTGTTTGACAAGATTACGATTCGACTGAATCCGAAATATTATTCCGGAAAGGAATTTGTTATCGAGGTTAAAGGAAATACACCAGAGAATGGTTATGTCCAGCAATACGTGTTGAACGGAAAGCCGTTGCATGAACCTCGTTTGCCTTTCGCTTCCTTTGTGGAAGGTGGCGTCTTGGAAGTAGATATGGGTGCTCAGCCGAAGGATTCGTATGAATAGATTAAACTGGACTTATGAAGCAATCTAATTCCAAATGGACTATTTTGCCGATTCTGTTTGGCTTCTTTGTGATGGGATTTGTGGATGTTGTCGGCATCTCGACGAATTATGTCAAGCAGGATTTCGGTTTGTCGGATACGTTGGCCAATCTGATTCCGATGATGGTATTCTTGTGGTTCGCTATCTTTTCCATTCCAACCGGTATGTTGATGGGGCGGATCGGACGGCGGAATACAGTGGCTGTTTCGCTGGGGATCACGATTGTGGCGATGTTGTTGCCTTTGTTTCTGTATGATTTCGCCGGTGTCTTGCTGGCTTTTGCCTTATTGGGTATCGGGAATACTATTCTTCAGGTATCTCTGAATCCGATGGTGGCAAGTGTCGTCGTACCGGGTAAAGTGACGAGTGTACTGACATTAGGCCAGTTTCTGAAGGCGGTTTCCTCTTTTTTAGGTCCGTTGATTGCAGGAGCAGCCGCTTCTTTCTGGGGTAACTGGAAATGGATCTTTGCCGTGTATGCAGTGACTACTCTGCTATCTCTTGCCTGGTTGCTGACCGGTGTGCACGAGGAAAAGAAGAAGTCCGCACAGGCATCAACCTTTGCTACGGTTTGTTCGCTGTTCAAAGACCGGTATATCGTGATGCTGTTTATCGGAATCCTGTTGATTGTCGGCATTGATGTCGGGTTGAATACGACTATTCCTAAGTTATTGATGGAGAAAACCGGCATGTCGGTCAGTGAAGCCGGGTTAGGCAGCAGCCTTTATTTCTCGGCACGAACCATCGGCTCGTTTGTCGGTGCCTTTTTGTTGGCTAAGATAGCTTCCGACCGTTTTATGCAATATAGCATGATGCTGGCTCTTGTTGGTTTTATCCTGTTATTATTGGTAAATAGCCTGTTATGGATATCAGTCTTGGTGGTAATCGTCGGATTGGCTTGTTCCAATGTCTTCTCGATTATCTTTTCGTATGCCTTACAGCATTTGCCCGAACGCGATAATGAAATCTCCGCCCTGATGATCATGGGTGTTTCGGGCGGAGCTTTGGTTACACCGCTGATGGGCGTATTATCAGATGCTTTTGGCCAGGTAGCAGGTTTGTCACTACTCCTCTTTTGTCTGTTGTATCTTGGCTGGATTTCATTCCGTTTGCAGAAGAGAGAATGAAACAGGCTTAGTCATATTTTTCTACGAAATAAACGAGAATCGTATTCAATTCCAATGAGAATTGAGGGCGATTCTCGTTTATTTTAACAGAAGGTTCTTATTGCTTTCGACCGGCTGTTTTAATCAGGTCTTATCAAATGCGGCGCCGGTATTTAAGCGGCAGATGTTTTCTCCAGATTCGATACGTGAAAATACAGATTAGGAACAAGGTTCCGAAGATACAGACAATCCCGAACAGTTCTTTCAGGCTGGTTAGCATCGTTTGTTGTGATACTGCCGCGTAAAGATTCTTAATGGACAGTTGAGGCATCCAGTCACGAATTCCGTCAATCCGGCGACTGAGCAATCCGATGTTTTCCTGTTGTAAATGGCGCATCCAACGGCTTAGTATAGCTGTTCCTAATGGAGTCGCGATACTGGTACGTATGAAGCTGAGTACACACAGTCCTTGGAAGAAATGTTTGAAGGGAACACTCTTGGCTACATAAATCGTTAATGCGATGTATAAGATTCCATGTCCGATACCTTTCAAAAAATTAGGAAAGTACAGGCTTTCAATATTCAGGTTCGGGTGGATTAGGAAATACATATAATATTGGTAAATCACAATGAAAAGGAAACCAACTGAAATTAGCAGTTTAAATCCTTTCCGTAAGATTACCTGCCGGTAAAAGACAACGGCTGCTCCGGCTAAGATACCGACAAAGACACACCAGTTCAGCGATATGGCATTGAGCGAATCGTAATGCAGGATAGCTGTCATGAATTGATTTTGCAGAACGGATGAGGTCGTCAGAAAGAAACACAGCATCAGGAACAGAAAGAGGATTACTGGAAAATTACGGTAGGTAAAAACCTGAGGTTCGATATATGGGCGCTTGATTGTCAGCATCCGGTTGATATTGACCAGTAAGGCAACGACGGCAATAACGATGCTTGCCCGGATTTCCATGCTGTCTGTCCAGTCGTAAAATTCTCCATAGATACAGATGAAGACGATAGAAAACAAGATAACGCCCCACAACAGACCGCCAATCCAGTCGATACCGTAGAGCGGGAGTTTTTTCATCATGCGGAAAGGTCGGGTAAAAAACCAGACGCAAGCCCAGACAATTAATAACATCCCGATTACAAACCAGTGCATGTAACGCCAGTTGGCCCAGTCGCTGATATGCGTGGCTACCAGTCCGGATAGCTGAATGCTTTCCAGTACGATAATATAAATAACCGGATAAAAGACAGAGAAGTTTCCCGAAGGAGTAACACTCAGGCGCATATTGGAGAAACATTCAAAGGTTCCCCACATGCGGAAGAAACCGGATACTAAACAGACGAGGATAAAGATCGGAAGACTGTTGACATGCAGTGTGATGAGGTTGCAGACAATCAGTACCGGACAGACTGTAAGGAAAATCCTTCGCGTAGTAAAACGGAATTTCAGGCGGAAAAGAATCGGGAAGATCAACGTCATCCCGATGAAGGATGCATATCCCGCCATCATGACGTCTTCCTGAATACAGCCTAAGGCACTTGACATCTGAACGGCTGTAGGAAGAAACACACCTCCGTTGAATTGGAATACCAAGGCGAAGAACATGGAAAGTACCACGCAGACCGGAGTCGGCAGGTATTCCTTGAAATACATGATTCTGGGTCGTTGTTCAGCCATGCTGTTTCTCCTTTTATTCCGATTGTACGTAACACTCCACATTCATTCCGGCCCGCAGGCGTTGCAGGTTTTCTTCCGAATTATTCTCAGTGAATTCGATTCGTACTGGAATACGCTGTTCTACCTTGACGAAGTTGCCTGCTGAATTATCTTGCGGAATAAGCGAATAGAAAGAACCGGTAGCGTCAGAGATAGAAGCAATCCGTCCTTCATATTCTACATTTGGGATGGCATCCACCTTCACTTTGACAACTTGTCCGCGCTTCATATAGGTCGTCTGTGTCTCTTTATAGTTGGCAATCACCCATTTTTCTGTACCGTCGACGAGCGTTACCAATGTCTGTCCTTGCTGAACCAGTTCACCTTCATGGATATTCTTTCGTCCGGTAACACCGTCGGCTGTTGCCAGAATAATGGTGTACGACAGGTTCAGTTTTGCCAGATTCAACGCGGCTTCAGCCAGTTTGATAGCCGATTCATTCTGTTCCAGTCGCTGAGTCTGTTCCTGCTTGACAAGCGAAGTAGATTGTTTCTGGCGCAGTAGCTGTTCGTATCGCGCTTTCGTTGCTTCATAATCCGTCTTAACCCGGTCGAACTGCTGAGGAGTAACCGCTTCTTCTTTCAGCAGTTCCTGATATCGTTTATAGTCGGTTTCGGCATTCTGCAACCGGATGCGTTGTTCTTCAATGGCGGCATCTGTTACCAGAATATTGTTTTGTGTTGTATTGATCGTAGTAAACATGGCACTTTTCCCTGCCAGCGCATTCTGATAATCGGCTTCTGCCTGTGCCACTTTCAACCGGTATTCTGTATCTTCGATGATGACTAACGTATCACCCTTCTTTACATTCTGATATTCGTCAAAGCAGATTTTCTTGATGAATCCCTGTACGCGGGTACTGACCGGTGTCAGATGTTGCTGTATCTGGGCGTTATCCGTGAATTCTACATCGTTCAAATAGACAAAACGGCCGCAGACCCAGCTGATTCCGGCAACTAAGACTAAGGCAATAAAGAAGTTGGGGATAGCTTTTCTTTTATTCTTGATCATATATCTATGGATTTTAATCGTTGGTAATGTGTAAATGGTAAAATCTGTTTGATTATAGTGTGCCTACAATCTTCTTTAGCAAGTAATATTGATACAGAATACCTACCTGGTAGTTGGCCAGTTGCAGTTCCATATCAAGCTGAGTATTACTGGCATCCAGCATATCCGTAATCAGAGCCAGTCCGTTGACATACCGCTGGCGGACGATATTAAAGTTCTCATGCGCCAATTGGACACTCTTTTTCTGCGTACGCAGCCGGATGTATGCTTCCTGCAGATTGACATAGGCTTCGTGTACCTTGTTCTCAAGCTCTTCTTCTGCCAGTTCCCGCTTTTCCTGCAGTTTCATCAGGGTGATGTCGGCCTGCTTCAGCTTGCGTTTCCCTTTGAATAAGGCATCTATATTGTAGGAAACCCCGACTCCCATGAACCAGTACGTAAAGTTGTTGTTCAAAGGCGGTACTTCTACCAGAATCGGTCCGGTAAATTCGTTGGTAATCGAAAAGGAAACATGAGGACGACGTTCTGCCTTGATCAGATTTTTCTGGTTCTTGCTCAAGGCAATCTCGATGTCGGCCAACTTCATTACCGGGGCTTCCTGTATGCCTTCACTCCATTCTTTTTCCGCCCGTTCTTCAATGAGCTGGTGCTGCAAGTATGCGGTATCAGGAACAATCCGGATACCTTCTTCCAATCCTAAGGTTGTTACCAGTTCATGATTCAGCACATTCAGTTTATTGGTGGTCGATGTCAATTTCAGTTCGAGGTTTTGCAGTTGCAGTTCATAACGGGTGATATCACTTTTCAAGGCTGTTCCCTGGCGATAGGCGGCCTGCATATCTTTTACCAGCAAACGGGTCTGTTCGATATTCTTGTGGTAGACCAGTTCCTGATTACGCAACTGAAATAAATCCAGATAATATCCTGCCAGCAGGAAACGCAGGTTCTGCCGGTTGTCCAGATAAGTCTGTTCAGATGCCTGCTTCTGCAGTTTATTCTGTTTGACACTACTCTTGATACCGCCTCCGGCATAAATGACTTGTTCGGCTTTCACTACGAAGGAATTACCAAAATGAGGCATGTCGGCATGAACACCATTAGAGAAATCCCGGTCAGTCATATATCCGTCACCGATATACGAAGCTTCTGCTTTGACCGACAAAGAGGGAAGATACGCATTTTGGGCTACTTTGATTCCTTGTTCAGCTTCTTCTATGGCCAACTGGTGCATCCGGATACTTTTACTGTTTTCATCGGCCAGTCTGAACAGTTCCTGTAAGGTGAGAACTTGCTCTTGGGCGGATAAGCACGTGGAAAATGTAAATAGAATAAGTAACGAATAAGAAATAATTCTGCTAATAAAAAACATGTTACGACCTGTCATATATAACCTCACAATCTCTAAACCAAATCTTTATTTATCATAAAAACTTGTCCCCCGACAAGTTTGCCAACTGAATTCTGCCTATTCTTTTGACGGCGCAAAATTAAATGTTTACCTTTGTCTTGCATTTGGATATTCTGCAATATTCTTATCAATTTAAGCCAATACTAAGAAAATGAATTGCGAACAACGTAGTTATATTGCCCGTATTCAGCAGTCGGAGCCCGAAGAAATTCTTATTAAGAAAACCGGTTGGGAAGAAATCCACCTGCTTCGTCATGCACATCCGAAGCAGCAGATTATCTATACTTTGTCTGGTACTTTACATGTGCAGATCGAATCGACCAGTTATTTTATTCCGGAGAAGCATGTCGCTTGGATTCCGGCTTGTGTGGAACATGAAATGACCAGTAAGAACCGGCAGGTCTCTTTGGTTATTTATTACATTGATGCTGATCTGTCGGGAAAGAATGCCTTTTCTATTTATGCTACGAATCCTGTGATAGCTGAAAACCTGAAATACATCGGGTCAAAAGGACCTGAAATACGGCATGCTGAAACTCCGGCGTTATATGATTTTGTCCAAAGCTTTTTCCGCCTTCTCCCGGCGATGAGTCCTTCTTCCGATATTTTGTTGAAGAGTTTGTTGATTCCTAATGATTCGCGGCTTCATGGTGTATTTGATTATATGACGGCCCATTTGCAGGAAGACTTGCGGATGGAACAGGTTGCCCGCGACTGTGGTTTCTCGGTTCGTAATCTGAGCCGTCTGTTTCATGCTTCCGGAATCCGTTTCAGTGATTATATGAATCATCAGCGGATTATGCGTGCCATCGAGCTTTTTACCGATGGCGGACGTACTTTACAGCAGGTGGCTTATGAAGTGGGATACAGTACGCCTAATCACTTCAACCGTGTGTTCAAGCAAGTGACAGGCGTTTCTCCCCGTATATTTTTCAGCGAAAAATAAGGCAATTCTCCGGTATCAGAGTTTATGCTCTTCCCTAAGCTCTTCTTCTTCTACTTTCTTTACCTTGCGGGAAAGCTCGGAAGCAAAGATGAAGTCGTTGAGTGCCTGGTTATCGGAAGTGATGACTTGTTCTTTTGTCCCTTGCCATTCTTTCACACCTTCTTTGATGAATACGATGTTGTCTCCGATGTTCATAACCGAATTCATATCGTGGGTGTTGATAACCGTCGTCATATTGAATTCGATGGTGATGCTGTGAATCAGGTCATCGATGACTAAAGACGTTTTGGGATCGAGGCCTGAGTTTGGCTCATCGCAGAACAGATACTTCGGATTCAGGGCAATGGCGCGGGCTATCGCCGCACGTTTCATCATACCTCCACTGATTTCCGACGGATACAGATGGCCTGCTTCCGACAGGTTGACACGATCCAGACAGAATTCGGCACGCATCAGTCTTTCTTTGCTGCTGGCTTTTGAGAACATATCCAGTGGAAACATGACGTTCTCCAGTACTGTCATGCTGTCAAATAGGGCAGAGCCTTGGAATAACATTCCCATTTCCTTGCGCAACATCTTTAATTCAGCCTTGTTCATAGAGGTCAGATCGCGGCCGTCATACAGAATCTGTCCGCTGTCAGGGCGCATCAGTCCGATGATATTCTTGATCATTACGGTTTTCCCTGATCCGCTTCGTCCGATAATCAGGTTGGTTTTCCCGTCTTCAAATACGGTACTGATGTTCTTCAGCACCGGACGTCCTTCAAACGATTTGGTTATATTCTTTACTTCGATCATGATCAAGTCAACATTAAGTTCGTTAATATTACGTCGGCCAGCAGAATCATAATGCTGCTGATCACAACGGCATTGGTACTGGCCTTACCTACTTCCAAAGCGCCACCTTTTACATTGTATCCGAAATAAGCGGCAATGGATGAGATGATAAAGGCATAGACTACCGATTTTATAATAGAATACCAGATATAAAACTGGTTGAAATAGAATTGCAATCCGTATTCGAAAGCAGCCGGCGTCATGTTGGTGCCGGATGAATAGCTGGCAGCAATACCGCCCAATATACCGGTGAACATACTGAAGATTACCAGTACCGGAATAAATACCATCATACCGACCATCTTCGGGAGGATGAGGAAGTTGGCCGAATTAACACCCATGATTTCCATGGCATCAATCTGTTCGGTCACACGCATGGTTCCGATCTCGGAGGCAATGTTACTGCCTACTTTACCAGCTAGGATCAGACACATGATGGATGAGGAGAATTCCAACAAGATAATCTCACGGGTGGTATAACCAATGGTAAACTTCGGAATCAACGGTGAGCTGATGTTTAAGGAGATCTGAATGGCAATTACCGTTCCGATAAATACGGAGATGATTACCACAATCCAGAGCGAATCAACGCCTAATTTGTAAATCTCTTTAATGAGCTGTTTGAAGAACATGTTCCAACGGTCAGGGATGGTGATGCTTTTGCGCATCAGCATAACATATTCTCCCACTTGATGTAATGCTTTTATCATTTTTACTCGATTTCTTTTGTTGCAGTGGGCAAAGTTAGGCAAATATCCGGTATGGAAGTGTTGTTTGGCATGATTAATTTCTGTTTCTTTGCACAAAACAACGTGAACAATGGCTGAAAATCAACAAATGGTGCTTCGTACGGAAGACCTGGTCAAGAAGTATCGGGCTCGTACAGTGGTAAATCATGTTTCGATTAATGTAAAACAAGGTGAGATTGTCGGTCTGTTAGGTCCGAATGGTGCCGGCAAGACGACTACATTCTATATGACGGTGGGACTGGTAACTCCCAACGAAGGGAAAATCTTTCTGAATGATATGGAAATAACCAAGTTTCCGGTTTATATGCGTGCCCGCAACGGAATTGGCTATCTGGCTCAGGAAGCTTCCATCTTCCGGAAAATGACGGTAGAAGACAATATCCGTTCGGTATTGGAGATGACAGATACGACCAAGGAATATCAGCAGGAGAAACTGGAGAGCCTGATCTCGGAATTCGGTTTGCAGAAGGTCCGGAAGAATTTAGGCGACCGCCTTTCGGGTGGTGAGCGCCGTCGTGCGGAGATTGCCCGTTGTCTGGCGATTAATCCAAAGTTTATCATGCTCGATGAGCCTTTTGCCGGTGTCGACCCGATTGCGGTGCAGGATATTCAAACAATTGTGGCGCGCTTGCGTCATAAGAACATCGGCATTTTGATAACTGACCATAATGTGTATGAAACGTTGAGTATCTGCGACCGTGCTTATCTGTTGTTCGAAGGCAAAGTCCTGTTCCAGGGGACTGCCGAACAGCTGGCTGAAAATGAAATCGTAAGGGAAAAATATTTAGGTAGAGATTTCGTCCTCCGCAAGAAGGATTTATAGTCAAAATATATTGGATTTTTATCGTTTCACCCGGGTGAAACGATCGTTCCACATAGGTGATACGATCGTTCCACATAGGTGATACGATCGTTCCACCCTTGTGGAACGATAAAAGATAAGGCAGAATCGGTCTTCTTTTTACCGATTCTGCCTTGTTTTTTCGTTATAAGTCAACTGCTTTTCAGGCATGGATGCTGAGTTTTCGGATATACCGGATGATGAAAGCAAAGCCGATCAATGCTAAAACCGCCAGGCCTATGTAGGGCCACAAGTGAGTATCCGAAATCTTGCCGCTTACCCATTCACTCTCTTTCCATTCACTGTCCGACATGGCGATAACACTGACGGCATTATTGAAGAAATGCGCCAGAACCGGCAGCCATATATTCCGGGTCCAGATGATCAAATAACCAAAATAAGCTCCTAAGATCATGCGTGGGATGAATCCGTAGAACTGCAGGTGGAAAGCACTGAAAAGAATGGCGCAAATCCAGACAATGGCGTGCGGATTACTTGTCCAGCGTCCTATAATTTGCTGCAAAGTGCCGCGGAAGAGGAATTCTTCGCAGACTGCTGCCGTCAGGGCGATGACAATCAGGTTGGTGAACAGAGGAGAAATCCCTTCTCCATCGATTAACAGGTTGGTGAAATGTTGGGCCAGATCTTCCTGTTGCCGCATCCAGTTTTCGATGGGAGCTGCCCAAGTTGGCAGCTGCATGCTTTCATTAAGCATTGACGTCAGACTGATAATCGGATTGAGAAGGATCATGCCGGCAATAACAAGTATGACCAGCCGTCCGTCGGGTATGCCGTTTATTCCTAAATAGTTTTTCGGCTGGTCACTGCACAACCAGGCTGTAATCAGGGCAGGCAGTAGGAAGGTTCCGACAGCCGTGATGAATTGAAACAGGCGCATCATGTCGGGATGCTGCTCCATGCCAGTAGTCGTTCCGTATATCAATTGGAACAGGCCTAATCCGAATAGGGATGATAACAGGCTTCCGATGGCAATCAGCAGTATCAATATAAAGAGTTGCATGCTTGTGCGTTGGGTTGTAAATAGAGCTTTCATAAAACGTCGTGTTTGATTTTGTCCGCCCAAAGATAAAGATAAACTGATACTGCCACAAATAAATATTTCGTAGTTTTGTCTGTAAATTCAAAACAGCAGAATCATGAAAAGAGTAGGAAGTATAATTGGTGTCAGACCAGAGAAACTGGAAGAGTACAAACGTCTTCATGCCAATGTCTGGCCAGGTGTGTTGGAAATGATCAAGGCATGTAATATCCGCAACTATTCTATTTACTACAAAGATGGAATGCTTTACAGTTATTATGAGTATGTAGGCGATGATTACGAAGCGGATATGAAGAAGATGGCAGCCGATCCGACTACGCAGGAATGGTGGAAATTGTGTAATCCTTGTCAGGATCCGGTTGCAAGCCGCAAGGAAGGCGAATGGTGGGCCGAAATGGAAGAAGTCTTTCATCTGGATTAAAGAAACATCCGGCCGCTTTCCTCGGCTGATGAAAAAGGTGAATGGGAGAAAACGATGTGTCGGTCTGTGCGTTTTTCGGACTGAAAGCGATAGGAATGATATGCCTTTTTGGTAAAACAAAGCAATAAGTTACTGCATATAATAAAACATTTTTGGAAAACAAATTTCATGGATTAAAAATAAAGTTTTCCGAAAATGTTTTATTTGTATCTGATAATTAGTTGATTGACAAAAATTAACTGTGAAAAAGTTTTCCAAAATGAAAATCTATGAAGAATGAAGCTATCTTTGCTGAAGTTTATTTCAATAGATATTTAATCGAGTAAGACATGATTCAGACAGTAGTCAAACGAGACGGACGTATCGTTGGTTTCAACGAGGAAAAGATAGCTACGGCTATCCGAAAAGCTATGTTGCATACATCGATGGGCGAAGATATGCAACTGATCCGCCAGATAACGGACCGCATTTCTTTTAAAGGTGCGCCTCAAATGACGGTGGAAGATATACAGGATGCGGTAGAGCTGGAGCTTATGAACAGCAGCCGCAAAGATGTAGCCCAGAAATATATTGCTTACCGGAATCAGCGAAGCATTGCCCGGAAAGCCAAGACCCGGGATATGTTCTTGGAAATCATCAATATCAAGTCGAATGATGTTACCCGCGAGAATGCCAATATGAATGCGGATACGCCGGCCGGTATGATGATGAAGTTCGCCAGCGAAACGACCAAGCCGTTTGTGGATGATTATTTGCTGAGCGAAGAAGCGAGAACGGCTGTCGAGAATAATTATCTGCATATTCACGATAAGGATTATTACCCGACAAAGAGCTTGACTTGTGTACAGCATCCGTTGGATCGGATTCTGCGAGACGGTTTTTCGGCAGGACATGGTGAATCCCGTCCGGCGAAACGCATCGAGACCGCCAGTATTTTGGGTTGTATTTCATTGGAGACGGCTCAGAATGAAATGCACGGCGGACAGGCTATTCCGGCGTTCGACTTCTACTTGGCTCCGTATGTCCGTTATAGTTTGATTGAGGAAATCAAGGTGTTGGAACAGCTGACGGGGAACGATTACTCGCATTTGTATCAGGCTCCGCTGGATGATTACTTGGATAAGCCTCTGGAGGGTCTGACTGGTGATGAACGAATCCTGCAGCATGCCGTGAACCGGACAGTCAGCCGCGTACATCAGTCCATGGAAGCCTTTATCCATAATATGAATACTATTCATTCGAGAGGTGGTAATCAGGTGGTGTTCAGTTCTATCAATTACGGAACAGATACGTCGGCCGAAGGTCGTTGTATTATTCGGGAATTGCTGAAAAGTACGTACCGCGGTGTCGGAAATGGAGAAACGGCGATTTTCCCGATCCAGATCTGGAAGAAAAAACGTGGTGTCAGTTATTTGCCGGATGACCGGAATTACGATTTATATAAGTTGGCTTGTAAAGTGACCGCCCGTCGCTTCTTTCCGAATTTCCTGAATCTGGATGCTACGTTTAATCAGAGCGATGAGTGGAAAGCCGATGATCCGAAGCGTTATTTGCATGAGGTAGCGACGATGGGCTGCCGTACGCGTGTCTTTGAAAATCGTTTTGGTCCGAAGACATCTATCGGACGTGGTAATCTGTCTTTCTCGACTATTAATATTGTTCGTCTGGCAATTGAATGCATGTCTATTGAAAATCAGGATGAACGTATCGCCATGTTTTTCTCTAAACTGGACCACATGCTGGAAGTAACAGCCCGACAGTTGCACGAACGGATGGAATTCCAGAAGACGGCTTTTGCCAAACAGTTCCCATTGCTGATGTCGGCCTTATGGTTAGGAAGCGAGAAATTGAATCCGAATGATACGATCGCTTCTGTCATCAACCAGGGAACATTGGGTATCGGTTTCATTGGCTTGGCAGAATGTTTGGTGGCACTGACTGGCAAACATCATGGTGAAGATGCCTTTGCGCAAGAATTAGGACTGAAGATTGTCACTTATATGCGTGACCGTGCCAATCAGTTCTCCGAACAGTATCAGCATAACTACAGTGTATTGGCTACTCCGGCGGAAGGACTTTCCGGTAAGTTTACGGCAAAAGACCGCAAACAGTTCGGTGTGTTGCCCGGAATTACCGATCGCGATTATTATACCAACTCCAACCATGTCCCGGTATATTACAAATGCAGTGCCCGTCATAAAGCAGAGATAGAAGCTCCGTATCATGATCTGACCCGCGGTGGACATATTTTCTATGTAGAAATGGATGGAGACGCAACTCATAATCCGGAAGTGATCATGCAGGTAGTGGATATGATGGATAAATATAATATCGGATACGGCTCTGTAAACCACAACCGGAACCGTTGCCTGGATTGCGGATATGAAAATTCGGCGGAAGAACTGGAAGTATGTCCGAAGTGTGGCAGTAAACACCTGGACAAGCTGCAGCGTATTACCGGTTATTTGGTGGGAACAACAGACCGCTGGAACAAAGCCAAACTGGCTGAATTGAAAGATCGTGTTACTCATACAGACAAAAGAGACTAAGATGATTTCTGTATTAGATATATTGGAAGATACGACAGTAGATGGTCCGGGTTTCCGGACTACTATTTATTGTGCCGGTTGTCCGAACCATTGTCCGGGTTGTCATAATCCGGAGTCGTGGAATCAAGGAAACGGACAAGCCATGGAAACCGAAGAAATCTTGGAACGTGTACTGGCTGATGAGTTTGCTAACGTTACTTTCAGTGGCGGAGATCCGATGTATCAGGCAAAAGGTTTTACTGAACTGGCTCAGGCTATCAAGGCAAAGAGCGATAAGAATATCTGGTGTTACACCGGTTATCTGTTTGAAAACCTCGTGAAGATGCCCGATCAGAAAGCCTTGCTCGAACAGATTGACGTGCTGGTAGACGGTCCGTTTATCGAATCCCAGAAAGATGAGGATTTGTTGTTCCGGGGAAGTGCCAACCAGCGTCTGATCGATGTGCAGGCTTCTTTGCAAGCCGGCAAAGTTGTCCTCTTCCCGTATGATCCGTTTGAATTATAGAAGCTTCTCAAAACGCGCCGGGAATTCATAAAAAGCCGGCGTGTTTGGAAGCATTCCTCATAGGAATTAAAAGCGAAACTAACGAGAATCATTTTCAATTCCCGTTAGTTTTGTTTTCGTTTTTAGGAGTCTTTATTTCATCTACTGTAAATTCGAAAAACGATCTTTCATTATCTTTCTATCTACTTGTATATCTGCTTGTTCTTGTGATTCAAGAATGAAAGAACGGACAATCATTTGATCTTTTATTTTTGTATCAAGGCAAAGTTCGAATACCATCTTGTTTTTTTGGTGAAAAACCTTATCTTTGTGCATCCCGCTATTGGGGCAAAACATTTTAAAGGACCTTTTCTATGAGAAAAAGCGTATTTATCAATCCGTTTGTGGATCGAGGTTTCAAGATTCTGTTCGGACAGGAATCGAGCAAGGAGTTGTTAATCGAGTTAATCAATGATTTATTGGAAGGTGAGCACCATGTAGAAGACCTTTCTTATATGGATAAGGAAGATCCGAGTGAGACAACAGACGGTCGGGGCACCGTTTTTGACTTATTATGTAAGGATCAGGACGGGACAACTTTTATCGTTGAGCTGCAAAATGCCCGGCAAACTTATTTTTATGAGCGGGCATTGTATTATCTTTGTCGTATGATCGCCTCACAAGGTAAGAAAGGTGAATCTTGGGAGTTTGAACTCGTACCGGTTTATGGAATCTTCCTGCTGAATTTCCGGTCAGGCAAAACGGATAAAGTCCGAACTGATCTGGTGATAGCCGACCGTGAAACGGGCGAACAGAAGAGTCGGAATTTCCGGGAAATCTTCATCGAATTTCCATTATTCAACAAAACGGAATCGGAATGCGAGACCCCATTGGATTATTGGTTGTATAATTTAAAACATATGGAACAGTTGGAACATTTATCATTCAAAGGTCAGAAAGCCTTGTTTGCCCGCTTGGAGGAATTGGCACGTATCGCCAATATGAACAAGAAGGAACGGGCAGAATACGAGGCTGCCCTGAAAATATACCGGGATAATGAAAATGTTGTTACGACGGCAAGAAGAGAAGGGAAAGAAGAAGGAAGAGAAGAAGGAAGAGAAGAAGGGCGAAAAGAAGGTATATTAATAACTGCCCGTCTGATGAAACAGAATGGAGCTTCCGTTGAATTCATTAAGCAATGTACGGGCCTATCAGACGAGGAAATACAGAATTTATAAAGAGATGCAAATAGAATAGATGAATCCCCGTTGCCCGGTTTCGGACAGCAGGGATTTTTCGTGTATGATTGGCATGTGTATTTACTAACTTTCTTGAGTCACTGTAGCTGACGTTTTTTGTGGAGTTTCATTGTTTTTAGCGAGAGAGACTAAGCCACCCATGGCTCCTAAATTCATGGTATCGAGGGCAGAGCTTGGAACAATCACCATCGAACCTTTCTCTTTGAGCCCTTCAAACAACATATTCATACCTCTTAAATGGAGGGCAACCGGATTGTCGGTATATTTTCGGCTGGCCTGTGCAAACTTATCGGCAATCTCTGTCTCGGCAGTTCCCAAGATGACACGGGCTCTGCGTTCTCGTTCAGCCTGAGCCTCCTTACTCATGGCTTCGGCCAAATCTTTCGGAATGGCAATATCTTTGATTCCGACGGTCTGACAAGTAATACCCCAAGGATTGGTATTCCGGTCTAATACCTGTTGCAAGTCTTCTGCTATTTTATCGCGTTCTTGTAACAATTCCGACAATTCATGTTTACCGATCGTGTCTCTCAATCCGGTTTGGGCAATATGCTCGATGGCTGTTTGATACTGTTGGACTTCCAAAGCTGCTTTTTCTACATCCCAGACAGTCCAGTACACAACGGCATCTACATTGACTGGGACGGTATCTTTCGTCAATGTCTGTTCGGCTTTAAAGGCACTCACCCGGACGCGCTGGTCAATATAAGTAGATACGGTATCGATAATCGGAATAATCATAAAAGGACCAGGACCTTTCAATCCTTGGTATTTACCCATGCGAAGCACAACTGCCCGATCCCATTGGTCTGCAATATGAATAGATGACGCGAGTAACGCAGATCCTAAAATACATAAGAACAAGATGAGTTCTCCTAAGCCAATTAAACTGTATAATATGATTGATATCACTAATAATATCAAGAATACGGTAATTGAAATAGGATTGATCCATCCTTTGTGCATTAAATTAGTTGTTTCCATATAGCTTATTATTTATTGGTTATTTCTATTCGTTTTAATTCCTGTATCATGTCTTCAATGGTGAAGCCATATTGTAAAGCCACCATAGAGGCTTGCTGGCAGATGTCTTTCAGCTTGTTGGTCTTTTCTTCTTCTGAAATGACTTGTTCGGTTTGATTGATAAATGTACCAGTGCCTTGTTGTGTCTCCAAGATTTTTCGGATTTCCAATTCCTTGTAAGCTTTGGAAACCGTGTTCAAATTCACTTTCAACTCTACCGCTAACGCCCGAACGGTAGGTAATTGCTCGCCAAGCTTTAACTGTCCGGAAGCAATTCCAAATCTGATTTGGTCTATAATCTGGCGATAGATAGGTACGCCTCCGGAATAATCAATTATAAACTTAATCATACCCTTAATGAATTATCTTTATATTGTACTATTTGTATAGTATAAACATACGATATGGATAAAAGAAAACCAATATTTCGTACAGAAAATGATAGGAAAATAGTGTTTATTAACAGAAAGGAGGGGAAAGAGGGTAAATAGAAATATTTTTTCACACCTGACTCTCTTAGAAGTTCCAATAGAGATAAATGGATAGTCAGGTGTGAAAAAGATATTTAGTGGAAACGATTTTCCAGTTCGTCGTCGGTCAGCATGGAAAGAATAGTCTTTCCGTCGGGTGTCAGATTCATGTTGGAGCAGAGGAAGAGAGAAGCCAGCAGATGATCCATTTCTTCCGCAGACAGCACTTTCCCCGCTGGAATGGCTTGGGCAGAAGCCAAGGAAAAAGCAATCATATCACCAATCTCTTCATTCCCTTTGCAACCGGTATCAATGGCCTTTGCTACGATGTCTTTTAGCAGCGTAACACAGTCCACACCTTCCATGCCGTCGGGTATCCCGTTGATGGAGTAACTTCCGCCTCCTAAATTACTCAGATCGAAACCTGAATAGGAGAGGTCTTCTAACAGAAGAGGCAAAATAGTTTCTTCGGCCGGTGTGAAATCGACAATCGCCGGAAATAACATTTGCTGCGAAGCGGCCTTCTGTTGACGAATGGATTTCTGGTATTGTTCGAACAGAATTTGCAGATGAGCCCTATGCTGATCGATAATCGCCATACCCGACTTCAAAGTTGTTACCAAATACCGGTTCTTATATTGGAAACAAGGTTTGGCAACCGGTTGTACCGCAGTGTTGGCAAATAAAACCTTTTCTTCGGCAGATTGAACCGGCTTTTCGACAATCTCTTTTTCTATAGGAGTGGCACTGCCTATTTTCTTCTCTACGACTTCTTCATCAGGAAGTACGGCCGAGCGGTCCGCTTCAAAGCTTTGATACAGTTCCGTCCAATCGAATGACGGACGTGTATCTGAAGGCGTTGCTTCCCGCTTGAATGGATTGTATTCCGAACGGATCTGTACCTTTGGTGATTCATTTCCACTGATCTTCTTTTCCGGGTTATAAACCGGAATGTCAATGGAATCTTCTGTGTCAAAGTCTATCATTGGGATTGCACTCGACTTAGCCAATGTTTCCCGGACAGCAGCCAGCAGGATTTGCCAGATCGGCTGCTCGTTCTCAAATTTGATTTCCGTCTTGGTCGGATGTATATTGACATCGATCGTAGCCGGGTCCAGGTTGAAGTAGATGAAGTAATTAGGCATTTCTCCGGCAGGAATTAATTGATCGTAGGCTTGCATAACCGCTTTGTGAAAATACGGATGCTTCATAAAACGCCCGTTAACAAAGAAGTATTGCAAAGCGCCCCGTTTCTTGGCTGTTTCCGGTTTGCCTACAAAACCGCTGATAGATACCAGTGAACTCTCAGCTTCTATTGAAAGCAGTTTCTGGTTCAGATTCTTCCCATAGACATTCATGATCCGTTGGCGAAGGCCGGATTCCGGCAGGTTTAATATCTCGGTATCATTATGATACAGCGACATGGAAACCGATGGATTTACCAAGGCTATACGTTCGAACTCCGTGATGATGTTCCGGAATTCCGTATCATTTGTCTTCAGAAATTTACGCCGTGCCGGTACATTATAGAAGAGATTCTTGACCGAGAAAATGCTTCCTTCCGGGCAAGCATCTTCTTCGATGTGTTGTAATTGCGAGCCAAAGATTTCCAGTCGCGTTCCTAAATCGGCTCCTTTCTGGCGGGTGCGGAGTTCTACTTGTGCCACAGCGGCGATCGACGCCAATGCTTCTCCACGGAAACCCATGGTATGAAGGGAGAACAGATCATCAGCTTTGGATATTTTGGAAGTGGCATGACGCTCAAATGCCATGCGGGCATCGGTTTCCGACATTCCTTTCCCGTTGTCGATAACCTGTACCAATGTCTTTCCAGCATCCTTGATCAGAATTTGGATTTGTGTGGCACCGGCATCAATGGCATTCTCAACCAGCTCCTTAACAACCGAAGCCGGTCTTTGAATCACTTCGCCAGCCGCAATCTGATTGGCTATACTGTCAGGCAGAAGATGTATAATATCGCTCATCTCAGGTAGAAATACCAGAATATGGCAGCCAATATGGCCAATGCTACAATCAGTTTCACATTCTTATATTCACGACTCCGCGAATTATCCCCTCTGTTCCGGCTCCGTTTCAAGTGTGTTGTGCCTTCAATGAAGGTACCTTTTATCTGCGGCTTATAATTTTCTAAGGATTCTTCTTCCATTCCCATTTCACGCTTGATCCGGCGTACACGTTCATCCATTTCCTCTTTATGCGGATCCCAATAAATCGGCTTATGTTCAAACTGACGAGGCTTACGTACATTATAAAAGGAGAAAAATGCCATATCTATTAGTTTTAGAATTTATTCTTAACGTCATCTCTCGCAAAGATACAACAAAGGCTGCTTGCTTTTTCCTAAATAATGCAAAACCTGTGGAATTTTGTATGTTGGATAATTCTTCTTTGTGGTGTTTGGCAATAATATGACTGATCATAAGAACCTGCCTTCTCGTTTTCCCCGGAAGTATTCGACAAGTATTAATCGTGCACAAATTTATTGCTACGCTTGGGTGCGTCTTGTACCTTCTTTTTCCGCACAACGTAAATATCGTCTTTACTTGTTGGGCGTAAATAATCATACCAGAAGAAATCCTTCAGTTCCTTTTGGTCGGGTTTCAAGTCAGGAATGGGAGTCATGGTCCCCTGGGGACTTGGCCATATCTTCAGCTTGTCGAGTTTATTATCCTTCAACCAGATTGTAAGATAACCACTTTTCGTAGCATTCAATCCGACCATACTTCCGTCTTTCTCAATGGGATAGAAGATGGATTCAGCATTTCCCGAAACATCTATTTGCCGTACAGCCTGCCCATTGAAATAGGCTTTCAGGTCATTTCCCTTCAGCTGATTATAATAACCCGTATCAACTTGTTGGATGGCAAAGGCAAACTGCTGCACATGCGCATGATCGATCGTACTGTCAGCCATATAGATCAGGATGGTATCTCCATAAAGCTGATATTGTTCGTTCCATAAAATGGGGTCATTATACATATATAATATAGAGTCTCGTGAATTAAACTGCATGGAATCGCATGCGCCTTGGATATCGGTCCGGTAGAACCGTACGCCATAATAGGCTTTAACTTCCCGGTATGTAGAGTCGATTGTAACCATCTGTAAGGTATCTGCATGCAGATAGAGGGTATCGCCCTGTGAATATTCTAGGCAACGAGCACTATCAGTAGCAAAGGCAAATCCGGTTTTCTCATTATAATAACCATATTCCCCTTGAAGCATGATCTTCTGAAGTGTATCGCGGATACACATATTGCCAAATACCTCACCAAATCCTTGTTCCCTGTCATAAGCAATGGAATCGCCCGTCAGAAAACGGTTTCCGGAAACTATTTCAGAACGGTCAAGAAGCATGGATGTATTATGTACGGTGTCATACCATCCTTTCGATGAATAGATTGTTCCGCTATCTGATACAATGACGGAAGGCCCCAAAATTGTAGAAATCTTGGATTCCGTATTATAATGAAGTGTATCAGAGTATAATGTGAAGTTGGGGTTTTCCAATCTGACACTGTCGTTAAAGATGGCCAGTTTGGTAGCAGGACTGTACTGCCCATAAAAAGAAGAAAGTTGATTCAGTGAATCAACAATCATTCCTCCTTCAAAATAATATCCTATATTGGGTATACGCTCGTAGTTCAAACTGTCAGTAAACAAGGTCACTTGTCTGTTCTCCATGCGGACCAGGTCTCGTAGGCGGGCAATTTGTGTATTTCCGTCGTAATACAGATATTGTCCATATACGAAAAGTGTGTCGCCCTGTTCCATCCGCACATTGCTGAAAGCTTCCAGTGAATTGGTTTTCTCATAAAAGTATGCACTGTCGCAATACATATATGAACTGTCATGGCGGAAACATACATCTCCAACCAGTATTTGGGCGTCTGGTTTGATGTCTTGATCAAATGACAGCGTATTGGCATGCTCCAAAAAGACTTTTGTCTTTTTAACGGGTATAGAATCTTGTTCCTGGGCCTTTAAAGCCCAAGAACAAGCACATAAGATACAAATATATAATACGATTCTTGTTAGTTTCATTCTTTTACCCAACCTGGAAAATGAAAGTCACAGTTACGCCAGCCATCGCTGATACGCACATACGTTGTCTTTTGCTGTTTTCGAATCCAGTCATCCAGCAGTTCTTCTCTTTTCTTGTTTTCCACAATGGCTTTCAACGCTTGATAATCATCTGCTAAGTTCGCTTTGTGAGCTTCTGTACGAGCCCGTAATTTGACAATGGCAATTACTTCTTTCTGCGATTTTGTTGTCATGCGGAAAGGCTTTGAGATATCACCGACCTTCATGTTATAAACCACCTTACCAACTTCCTGAGGCAATTCGTGTAACTCAAATCGAGGCGTTCCCATATTAGAACTTTCATAATTCGAGTTTACCATCAAACCTTTATTGTTTCGTGTATCCTTATCATACGAAAGGAAGGTAGCCGCTTCTTCGAAGGTAAATTTCTTATCCATGATGTTTGTATAGATGGAGTCCATACGTGCTGTTGCGTCTTGCAACTCTTTTTCTGAAACTTCCGGTTTCAATAGAATATGACGGCAATTGATACGGTCACCACGTTTTTCAATCAGCTGAATGATATGGAATCCGTATTCAGTCTGTACAATCTGTGAAATATGTTTGGAGTCCTTTAAGTTGAAGGCTACGTTCGCAAACTCAGGCAACAGCTGGGTTTTGCTCATAAAACCGAGTTCACCTCCTCTGGCTGCAGACCCTGGGTCTTCTGAGTACATACGAGCCAAAGTCGAGAATTCGAATTTGCCTTCATTGATTTGCTCAGTAAATTCACGTAACCTGGCTTTGATGGCATCTGTTTCTTCGAATGGAATTTTCGGTTCGATGGTAATAATTTGTACTTCAACTGTCATCGGAATATTCGGAAGACTGTCTTGAGGCAGCTGATTATAATATTTACGGACATCAGCCGGTGTCAATTTAATCTCACCAACCAGCTTTTTCTGCATTTCCTGTACAATCTGCTGTTCGCGTGTCATCTCGATACGTTCTTCCCGGATTTGAGAAATCTTTTTGTTAAAGTATTCTTCCACCTTTTCTTTGGATCCGATTTGCCCGATAGCACTGTTGATCCATTGATCAACGCTTTGAATGACTTGTGCTTCTGGCACTTCCACACTATCAATTTTAGCCTGATTCAGATAAAGCTTCTGAATAGCCATTTGTTCTGGGATAAAGCAATAAGGATCACCCTCCAGACGTTCTCCGGCATTCAGCAGATACAAACGCTGAGCCTCAACATCCGAACGTAAGATGGCGTCATCACCAACTACCCACACAATTTCATCAATCACATTATCCTGCGCCTTTGTCAACCATGAAAAGCTAGCCAGAAAAACTGCAAGTAAAACCTTTTTCATTATAGCATCCTTTATTTATTTTGCAAATTAAGGCATTTCTTTGGTAAAAACCACATTTCCAGCCCGAATTGCATCATTATATAATTCTTCTTCAAAATTTTTTAGAAATTGAACCTTCCGCTGATTCACAAGCATGTCTGATATCTGCTTGCTAGCGTATTCAAACGGAGCAATTTTCCCTTTGGCAATATATTCTTCAATATTCAGTAGATAACAGTAACTGCTGTCGGCTGTTTCTACAAAAGAATGTGTTCGCAAAAATTCTGTCTCATTCGTTACTTTTATAGGAATGTTGACAAAAACTTCGTCAAAGCTGACCCATTTGTCATAGAAATAATCATACACCATAGCATTCTGCACACTGTATTTTTCTATTTTCTCAATGGCTGATTCAGATGTTGAACGATACCATTTTTTTACTTCACTCAGATTGGGTGCGTCGATTGGTATCTTCAGAAATAGTCCTTTAACAAGACTGTGGTCTAAAATAAACTGATCTTGATTTTCTTCGTAGAACTTCTTCTTTTCTTCTTCGGTAATATTTGCCGATAGCCGCTCCTGTATTAACTGTTCTTGATAGCGGTACCTGACTAATGAGCGTCTGTAAGAATCTACCAGGCGATCAATTTCAGCCCGATTGTCATCATCCAGATTCTGAAGGGCTACATCATATACTAGGCCATCTTTTATCCATTGTTTGATATAACTTTCTGCCCATAGCAGGCTGTCGGCCGAGGACATATTTTTAGGGAGAACAGCTAATACTTCATCTTTAGTCAGCGCTCTTTCATTCACTTTCACCAATACTCCTTTGGGCTCGGTAGTTCCTTTTTGGGTACAACCGCCAAGCAATAGCAAGCTAAAGAATATGTAAAAACTTGTTCTCATGCATGCAATTATTTTTTAACAGCTTTCTCTAAAGCCTTCCAATTGACTTCAACCGGATATTTTTCTTTCAGTTCTTTAATCCAGTCTGCCTCCAGTTGGGCTTGCTCTTCAGCCGGCTTATTCCAAATCTTCTGATTACTGATGGCAAATAACAGAGTTCCATCCCGGTATTCGTTTAGTAGAAACTTGTATTCCGGATATTTTGTTGGCAGATTTTTACGTTCCATGCTTGAAAGAACATCATGGATACACAAATCCAATACTTCTTTCATGAAATCACCTGCGTAGGTTTTGACTGAAAACGGACAACGCTGGATATAGGCTGCGAATTCGTTTTGCGCAAAGCTGACTGTATCTATCCGCATCAGTTCTTTGTTTAAATCTTTAGCCTGTTCAAAGAATTTCGGATCTGTAGGGAAATAATCATTGCAGATAGCCTGCAGCTCTGCATAAGCCTCTGGGTGGAATACAAAGTTGTATTCTTTCTTCATCCGGTCGTCAAAACTCTGGTGAAGGGCGAAGTTCCATTCTCCTTGAGACATTTGGCGGTACCAGGATTTCCTTATTTCATCAAAAGACTGAATTCCTAAATTCTTTTCCAGTTTGATGATGTGATATCCGAAACGGGTTTTGACAGGTTGGGATATGTCTCCAGGATTCTTAATGGCAAAAGCTGCCTGTTCAAATTCTGCTACCATTTCTCCTAATCCGAAAACTGGAAGCAAACCTCCTTTTTGGGCCGAAGCTTTGTCGGCGGAATATTTTTTCGCTAATTCGGCAAAGTCATTGCCCTCGACAACCTTCTGATAAACTTCTTCAGCCAGCTTATAGGTTTCCTCTTCAGTACGGGTAACTGAATCTTGGGCAAAAGGAATTAGAATATGTGAAACCTGGCGTCTGCCTGGATTAGGAATTCTCCGGTTTAATTTAACAATGTGGAATCCGAATTTGGTACGGATTGGCATCGAAACAGCTCCTTCCGGCATTTGATATACATAATCTTCGAATGCCTTGACTGTACGCATGGGAAAGAAACTGCGTACTTGTTCGTAACCGACGTGAGCTGAATCTTTCTTAGCTAATTCAGCTCCCACTTTCAGAATATCTTCTCCTTGCTGAATACGTTGGTATGCTGCTAAAGCCTGTTGATAAACAGCTACTGTATCTTTTGATACAGTCTGTTGGGGCAAAAAGAATAATATATGTGTTAAGTCAAGAACTTCATTCAGGCGGGCGTATTCGTCGGATAAGACTTTTTCTTCTCCAGCGCGGTCTGACAGATAATCAGAGATTAACTGCGATCTGTATTTGTCCAGCTCTTCCTTGAAGGAGTCTGTTTTATCCAGGCCTTCAGCTTCGGCATCAGCCACTTTTAATTTATAGTTCTCAAATAATTCGACGAAAGCTTTCAGATTTTTCTTGTCGGATAAATCCGTTTCGCCGTTTTTCTTTGCTGTAAACAGGAATTCATCTATAGAAACAGGCTTTCCTGCTATAGTCATTGCAACAGTATCGGCTGCTGAATGCGCATATGCAGACACTGTTACCGCAAAAAGTAACGCTGATACAAAAAACTTTTTCATTAATGAATCTTTTTGATGCTACAATTTTACTCGTACAAAAATACACTAATTAAACGGACTGATACCCGAAATAGTATTTCTGCCCGTTAAATTAGTGTTTTTTATCAAATAAGCATCAATTCGCCATCTCAGAAAGGAACTTGATGCGTACTAACCGAATCTCTTCTTCTGTATAGTCGCCGCCCAGTTCTTCAATTGCTTCTTCCAGATCGTCTGTTTCTGAATCTTTGAAGTATTCATAAATGTCGGCAATATGGTCTTCATCCATAACATCATTCAGGAAATAATCAATATTGATGCGCGTTCCTGAATATACGATTGCTTCCACTTCATCCAGTAATTCTCCGAATTCGAGACCTTTTGATACAGCAATATCGTCTAATGCTACTTTTCGGTCGATACTCTGGACAATTGATACTTTCAGCTTGGATTTATTGGCAACTGTCTTGACGCGTAAGTCTTCCGGCCGTTCGATTTCATTTTCCTCTACGTGACGTTTGATCAGAGCGATAAATTCGGCTCCGTAGCGTTTGGCTTTACCTGCACCAACACCCGGAATGTTTTGCAATTCTTCGAGTGTAATAGGGTAGGTTGTCGCCATCGCTTCCAATGATGGATCTTGGAAGATAACAAAAGGCGGTACTTCCAGTCGTTTTGATAATTTCTTTCTCAAATCCTTCATCATCGAATAAAGAACAGGGTCAACGGCACAAGAAGCTCCACCGCGAACTGGTATTTCTTCTTCTTCTTCTTCGAACTCATGATCCTCGGTAATTTTGAAGGATACTGGTTTCTTCATGAATTCTTTTCCTTTAGGTGTGATTTTCAACAGACCGTAGTTCTCGATATCTTTTTCCAGATAGCCGGCAATTAAGGCCTGCCGTATCACTGCATTCCAGATTTTCTCATCTTCATCCTGGCCCGAGCCGAATATTTCCAGTTCATTATGTTTGTATGACTGGATTTCGGATGTCTCGTTTCCGACCAGCATGTTGATAATATATTCTGTCTTAAATTTCTCTTTTAATGTGCTGACTACTTCCAGTACAGCACTCAATAATTCTTTAGCTTCCACTTGTTTTTTAGGATTCAAACAATTATCACAATTACCACAATTATCTTCCGGATATTCTTCTCCGAAATAATGGAGAAGTACTTTTCTGCGGCAAACAGATGTTTCTGCATAAGCCGCTGTTTCCAATAATAATTGCTTACCTATTTCTTGTTCGGCAACAGGTTTTCCCTGCATAAACTTTTCCAGCTTTTGCAGGTCTTTATATGAATAAAATGCCAAACAGTGTCCTTCACCACCGTCTCGGCCGGCACGTCCTGTTTCCTGATAATATCCTTCCAAACTTTTGGGAATATCATAATGGATTACATAGCGTACATCCGGTTTGTCAATACCCATTCCGAAGGCTATGGTGGCAACGATTACATCAACTTGTTCCATCAGAAAGGCATCCTGGTTGGCTGACCGGACTTGTGAGTCCATTCCTGCATGATACGGCAGCGCCTTGATGCCGTTGGCTTTCAGAATGTCGGCAAATTCTTCTACCTTTTTGCGGCTCAGGCAATAAATGATGCCAGATTTCCCTTCATTTGCCTTGATGAATTTGATAATGTCGCGATCCACATTGTTGGTCTTCGGACGAACTTCATAGTAAAGATTGACGCGGTTGAAGGATGATTTGAATACGGCTGCATCTGTCATTCCCAGATTCTTCTGAATGTCATGCTGAACTTTAGGAGTTGCAGTTGCTGTCAAGGCAATAAGCGGGCGTTTCCCGATTTCATTGATAATCGGACGGATTCGGCGATATTCAGGGCGGAAGTCGTGACCCCATTCTGAAATACAATGGGCTTCATCGACAGCATAAAATGAGATTTTAACCTGACGGAGAAATTCTACATTTTCTTCTTTCGTCAACGACTCAGGAGCTACGTAAAGCAACTTTGTCTTGCCCGATAATATATCTTCCTTGACCTGATCAATGGCCGATTTGCTTAATGATGAATTGATAAAGTGGGCAACGCCATCTTCTTCACTAAAATTACGCATGGCATCTACCTGATTCTTCATCAAGGCTATCAGAGGAGAGACAACGATTGCTGTTCCTTCCATTAACAAGGAAGGCAACTGATAACACAAAGATTTACCTCCACCAGTAGGCATCAACACAAATGTGTCATTACCTGCCAGTACATTTTCTATAATTGCCTTTTGATTTCCCTTGAATGTATCAAAACCAAAGTGCTTTTTCAATGCCTCTGTTAATTTATCTTTTTTTGCCATACTCAATATTATTAGAAATAGGTTTACTCTTAATTTTCTCCGGCAATTTGTAGTCTATTTACATCCGACTTGGCAAATTGCTCTTTTGCATATTCCAATGTCACATGGAATTCAGTCTTATTTTCTGATGGCATGCTATACATGGCATCCATCATGATTGCTTCTACGATCGAACGTAATCCACGGGCCCCTAACTTAAACTCAAGGGCTTTGTCTACAACGAACTCGTACACATCTTCATCAAAGGAAAGCTGGATATTATCCATGGCAAACAATTTGATGTATTGTTTGATAATCGAGTTCTTGGGCTCAGTCAGAATATTACGTAAAGCTGTCCGATCCAGCGGATTCAGGTAAGTCAGGATTGGCAGACGCCCGATAATTTCGGGTATTAAGCCAAACGACTTCAAATCAGTAGGCGTAATATACTTCAACATGTTGTTCCGGTCTACCTGGGCTGTGTCTTTGCTTGCGGCATATCCGACAACACGGGTATTCAACCGTTGTGCTATTTTCTTTTCAATTCCGTCAAAAGCACCACCACAGATAAATAATATATTTTTTGTATCAACCGGAATCATTTTTTGTTCCGGATGTTTTCTTCCGCCCTGTGGAGGAACATTGACGATCGAACCTTCCAATAACTTCAGTAATCCTTGCTGGACACCTTCTCCACTTACATCACGCGTAATAGAGGGATTATCTCCTTTACGTGCGATCTTATCAATCTCATCAATAAAAACAATACCACGTTCTGCCGCTTCCACATCATAATCTGCCGCTTGTAATAATCGCGTCAGAATACTTTCAATATCTTCTCCCACATAACCAGCCTGGGTTAATACGGTAGCATCCACAATAGCAAAAGGAACATGCAACAGTTTGGCGATGGTCCGTGCCAGTAAGGTTTTTCCTGTTCCTGTTGAACCGACCATAATGATGTTCGACTTTTCTATTTCAACATCGTCATCCGTCTCTTCCTGCATCAGTCGTTTGTAATGATTGTATACAGAAACCGACAGATAACGCTTGGCTTCATCCTGACCTATGATGTATTGGTCAAGAAATGCCTTAATATCCTCCGGTTTGGGTAAATCTTTTCGGTCTAAATCCAGTTTTGATTTTTTCTTACCCAGCTGCTCTTTTACAATTTCATACGCTTGTGTGGCGCAATCATTACAAATACATCCAGATATGCCGTTGATCATCAACTCTACATCACGGCTGCTTCGCCCACAAAACGTACACGTATCGCCTGCTTTGGCCATAATATTTCTTTTTAGTTTTAGTGTAAAATAACAATCTTTATTCGGGTAAGGACTTATTTCCGAGTTAAGATTTCATCAATCATTCCGTATTCCTTGGCTTCTTGCGCTGTCATCCAAAAATCTCGGTCACTGTCACGTTCTACCTCTTCGAAGGGTTTTCCTGAATGATCAGAAATAATGGTATATAATTCCTTCTTGACTTTTAATATTTCCCGGGCTGTGATTTCGATATCGGATGCCTGACCTTGAACGCCTCCTAATGGCTGATGAATCATGACCCTTGAATGCTTCAGGGCAAACCGTTTCCCTTTGGTTCCGGCTACCAACAATACGGATGCCATGGATGCTGCAATACCTGTACAGATTGTAGAAACATCTGAACCGATAAACTGCATGGTGTCATAGATACCATATCCTGCGTAGACTGAACCGCCCGGAGAATTGATATATATAGAAATATCTTTGCCCGGATCGCTGGAATCCAGGTACAATAATTGCGCTTGAATGACATTGGCCGTATAATCATCTATCTGTGTTCCCAGAAAGATAATCCGATCCATCATCAAACGGGAGAATACGTCCATCTGGGCTACGTTAAGCTGGCGTTCCTCTATGATGGTCGGAGAAATATAACTGCTGGTTATATTCATGTAACTGTCAAGAGCTGTCCCGCTCATTCCCAAATGTTTGGTTGCATACTTTCTAAAATCTTCCATACTTAGTTTTGTTAATCATAAAATCCGAGAAGAAAATACATGAAAAAAGGATTCTTCCTTTTTATACTTAACGGATAAACAAAGTTATAAATAAATTTCTGAAAGAAACAATTTATTTGTATCTCCGATAAAATATTTTTCAGGAAAAATCCTTTTTTGTGATCCCTTTTTACAAGAAAGGGAGACCTGCATTATTCAAAAAGTTTAGCAAACTCTTCTGCAGTCAGTTCTTTTAAGTCGATTGTTACTTTTTCTTTCAAACATGCTGCCAGTTTTTCTTCCATTGCACGGTCTACAATGTTCTGAACTGTTTCCTTGTTCTTCAACATTTCTTTTGAATAGTTCTCAAGAACGTCTTCAGGAATAGACAGCATACCGTACTGAGCGAACTGTGCTTTTGCTACACGCTTTGCGAAGCCTTCTACATCAGCATCTTCCAGTTTCAGGTTGTTTTCTTTAATTAATTTGTCCTTAATTAACTGGTAAGTCAGGTCGCTGAGGATATTTGAGAATTCGCTTTCAATCTTTTCAGCTGTATTCTTTTCGTTGGCCAACAGCAACCAGCGCTTCAGAATGTCATCTGCGAATTTCAGTTCGCCAGCTTTCTTTACCAATACTTCGCGGGCATCCAGTAAGAATTTGTAATCGCTTTGCGGAGTAAACTGTTCAGCCAGAGCTTCTTTGATCTTTTCCTTAAATTCTTCTTCGCTTGTTACTACGTTTTCACCAAATACTTTGTCATATAACTCCTGATTCAATTCAGCATTCTTATGACGAGTGATTTCTGTGATTTCGAAGCTGAAGTCGCCCGTTAATTCTGCAACTTTAGCTTTGTCAACGTGCAGGAAGTTTGCAATTTCTGCTTCAGCACCTTCAAATGCCTTGTTCGGGTTGAATACGATAACAGAGTTATTCTTTGCACCGATGAATTTAGCCTTTTCGTCTGCGTCTTTGATGAACTGAGGCATTACGACTGCACCTTCTACTACGATACCGCCTTCTTTCGGAGAACCGTTTTCCAGTTCAGCTACAGTACCTTTTACCAAGTCTTTTTCTTCTACTTCGTCCACCTTGTCGTATGTTCCGAAGTTAGCTGTATAGGCTTCAACCTGCTTGTTCAGCATTTCGTCGTCGATCTTTACCTGATAGTAAGTCAACGTATCGTCTTTGCTCAGGCTGATATTGATTTCAGGTGCTAAGGCAACATCAAAGTTGAATACGAAATCTTCCTGCTTGTCAAAATCAACAGCAGAAGGTTCAGCTTCGCTGGCCATCGGTTCGCCTAAGACCTTAATGTTATTTTCACGGATATACTTGAACAGGTTTTCTGAAACTATTTTGTTTACTTCTTCCAGTAACGCCTGTTTTCCATACATCTTCTTTACCATACCCATAGGCACCATTCCTTTACGGAAGCCCGGCATATTAACTTTCTGACGCAGGCTGCGCAAGCTTTTTTCAACGCTATCTGCATAGTCAGACTTTACAATTTCCAAACGGATGATTCCACGTACAGAATCATTGTTAATAAAAGAAACGTTCATTCTGAATGATTTATTTAATTAATATTCGATTCAATTTTTAGGGTGCAAAATTAGGTTTATTCTTTTAATATCGCAAATTGTTTGCCTAAATTGTTCTAATCAAGGGGATTTTATTTCTGTTTTTAGTATAGCAATGAAAGTTTGAAGCTAATAAAGGTTATATTTTTGAGTAAATAAAAATAACAAGAACTTACCCTGAATAAAAAAGTAAGGTAAGTTCTTGTTTTTGACATTAATTAATACCCTGGATTTTGTGTAAGAGCTCCGCCTGTAGCATCTATTTCGGTTTGTGGTATAGGCCACAAAATATTATATTCTTTTACATCCATTCCAGGCGCTTGTGGGTTGTCATTGTATTTTCGAATGCGTTCAAGGAATTTTCCCGTCCTACGCAAAACAACTTCACGTAATTCTTCGGTATATAGTTCGCGAATTCGTTCATCTAGTAAATAATCGATAGTTACATCTTGGGCTGCTATGGGTTTAGCTTTTGCTCTTGCTCTGACTGTATTGATGTCATCTGCCGCTTTTTGCAAATCTCCCAATTGTATATAAGCTTCTGCTCTGTCCAGATAAGTTTCCGCTAAGCGCATGAAGTAAGTATCTTTCCAAGTATAACCACCTCCACTACGTAGAGGCTCAGCTTGTATATGACAAGGATCTCCCACCTTACCAATCCAATAAGGATAAAGATAATTACACGTATCTTTCATTTGATTTCTACCATTCGTTTCATAGCTTCCCCATAAGCTAAAATCAATGACTTTTCCATTGTAAGGAGATTCGGGATTTTGGAAATAGAATGTTCTTTTAATATTATGAGGCGCATTTCTTATGTCATTATTCCAATCGGAAGCCCATATTTCATGTGTTACATGATAAGTAGGGCGTGACCATGAGACTGGACGACTTAATGTATCACTATATCCAGTATACTGCCCATCCACAAGTTCTCCTAAAATACATACGTAGCCTGCTGGATCATTTCCTAATGAATAATAACGAGGACCGTATCGACGTGGTCCATTATTTTGGCCACCTCCGTCCGATAAATTTGCAGCAAATTGTGCAACCCATATTGCTTCTTTGTTTTCATCTAGATTTTGATTACCATATGCAAATAGATCGAGAAATACATCTCCTGTGCCAAAAACATCATTGGTAGAGCCGAATCGTTCAGTCATTAGTTTATAACCAAAATCATTGATTACATGTGTTGAAGCTTCAACAGCGTCTTGATATTTCCCTTCTTGTAAATATACCTCAGCTAATAGTTGGTAAGCTGCACCTTTGGTGACACGCCCTTTTTCTTCCTCTTTTCCGGGATCAGGTAAATTCTGTGTCGCAAAAATGAGGTCACTTTCGATTTGGGCATAAACTTCTGCTAAAGGAGTACGGACAAAATCAGTCTTTGGTGTAGTTACAGCTTCTATAACTAAAGGAACATCGCCATAAAATGATGTAAGTAAACGGTAAGCATAAGCTCTGAAAAAAAGAACTTCTCCTTTGTACATAGCTTGTTGTTCACTATTTTCCCATCCAGTAGTTTTTTCGTTTTCTATGTATAATAATAGTTCGTTTGATCGACTAATTAATTTGTACATATCGCTCCATAAACTATGGAAAAGAGTATTAGATGGAGTTAAAACATCATATGTGACACCTCCTGGATTCTCTCCGTTATAACTAACATCAGCCATAGAACTATAATAGTATACAATTGCATCACCTCCAAAGTATAAAGCATCTCGTAAATAACTGTGAAGTCCATTGATGCCTATTTTTATATTTGCAGCATCAGTATAAGTATTTTCTGATGATAAGAAGTCTAAAGGCTTTTCTTCTAAGAAGTCATTATTGCAAGAAAAAAGACTCCCTATGAAGAATATTG
>ENA-UOJF01000129-UOJF01000129.1-human-gut-metagenome-genome-assembly--contig:-P74-NODE-129-length-76652-cov-19.651253_pt1 | contig 76652 bp, 59 predicted proteins | sample MGYA00242344_ERZ723891 | MGnify/ENA metagenome assembly ERZ723891 | reverse complement strand
TACCTAAGATTGTGCTTACGATTACAGACTTACCTTCTGCACCCTTAACAACTACGGCACCATTTGTACCAGCAACTACTACGCTAGAAGCAGCGATTTCTTCATTAGCTGTCGGATTAGCATTTTCCAAATCAGTCTTAACATTGAATACTTCTGCATCAGCCATATTGTCTGTCAATACAGGTACACCATTGTTCCAACGTACATAAGATACTTTGTACGGATTTGTAGCTTTGTATTCTTCCTTGTTATTTGTCAAATCTGCAGTTTCGATAACGAAGTCCTGAGTTGACTGATTTACGATACGGAATGCGAACAACATCGGGTTAACCAAACCTTCTGTGATAGTGAATTTCTTACCTGTTGAAGCTACTGTTACTGTATCTACATTGTGACGTGCACCTACAAAGGCAAGTTTAGTATACTGGCCATTTGCCAAGAACGGATTGTCTAACAATTTTGCATAAGCTGCTGCTGAATCTGCCAATGAAGTCAGATAATCTGCATCTACATAACCCGGAATTGTTTCAAGGTGTTCATCTGCGCAATCTGCATCAACACCGTGGATCGGACAATACTTCTTAGCCGGTGTGATTTCCGGTCTTACAGCCAACATGAACAACGGTTTTTCTGTATTGTTGCGTACATAAGCTGTATCAACGAACAAGGCTGCATTGTAACCGTCACGATCATAAGTCATTCCTAAGAAGTCACCCTTTTCGAACAAGAACTCATCAGAGTATTCTGTACGATAGATAGCTACTGTATCAGGAGCAACCGGTGCAATGTTACGATAGATGTTGTAATCTTGATAATCCAAATTTAATTGAGCATTAGCAACCCAGTTATAAATATTTGCTTGTTGACGAGCTTCAGCAAAATTAAAGTCAAAATACATCATCTGAGTTGAATCACAAGCCAATAATGCTGGTGCATTAACGGTTACGTTTGTTCCATCTCCCCAATTCAAGATATCTATTGTAGTTGCAGAAGAAGCATTATATTTACCTCCTTTATCTGTAATAATATCATCGAAATCAGCTTGAACCGTATTCAGGATATTAACAATATCACCGCCTTTTTCCTTAATAATGTAAGCATCAATATAGTTATGATCCAAATATTTAACAGCAGTATTTGCATCAGTATAATATACCGGGTCTACTAATTCATACTTGTTATTATTAGCATTAAAATTCAGATATTTACCATTGTAGCTTAAGTTATAACGATAGAAGCTAACTGTATCAGTCTTTTCAACCCATTTTTCGTTCTTAGCATCCCATCCCATGTAAGCATTGTAAATATCGAATACATCTACATTTGCATTTAAACCAACACCATTAACAACAGCTGCATCATCTGTAGTCTTCATCGTATCAACATGGAAACGAAGAGCTTCAACTGGATCAGCAGTTAAATGCAATTCGCCTACACCATCCATACTAATATAAGTTGGCTCACCTGTCAAAACATTAGTAAATTGGACTCTATAAGTTTGTTCAACACCAACTGAAGTCTGCTTAGCATCCAAACCAAAATAATCAAAACGATCTGCATCAGCCAAATCTACAGCTTTTGTTATCTTATATGTATATGTGTCATCAGTATAAACATTAGCTGTTTCAGTAGCACGTAAGCCTTGGAATGGGAATTTAGAAGGATCATTAAGATCTTCCCCTGTCTCACGATTAACCCATGCCTGCTGTTTATCCACTTCACGTAAAATCCATTGTCCTTCAGGAACCGTATAACCCACTTCACGCATATCAACCCATTCTCCAGTCGAAGGATTCGGAGTTTTACCATCATTTCGTTCGATATTCCAAGCAGCGCCCCAGAAAGAAGTTGGACTTACATAATTTGTCATACCAAATTTAACATAAGTCGTATTAACGTAATCAGGCTCACTCAAGTCCAAAACCTTAGTAGGATCGGTTTCATTATTAGCTGCTCTTGCTGTGGTTAAATAATAATTTCCATCAACACCTGCAACTTGTAATTCTGCCCATGTTTCTGTGTTATACGCTAAAGGAGTTCCCGCGGCTTGATCAGTCATATTCATTTTAACGGCGACTTCTAAAGGAGCTTCAACATCAGTCATATGGCCTTCCAAACCAGCAATCCGGAAAATAAAAGATTTTATAACTTTCTTATTAGGATCAGACTGAGCTTGATCTGATTTTAAAGTCTCACCTAATGTCTTTGCCGACATGGTTGAAAACTTATAACCTTTCAAATCCTGATTATTCAAATTAGTATTTGCATCATCCCAAACTTCATTCAACAGTACCAAGAATTCACCGGCCTCATTAACTAAATAAGTCTCGTTATTTGCCAGCGTAGGTAAAGTATAGCCACTTACAGATAAATCAGTATTATTAGCGGTTGTTAGTTTTCCCACAAATACATTGCCCTTCAAATTATACTTTTCGGTATAATCTTCAAATTCACCCTTTGAATTATATTTACCTATTTGCAAACCAAAATGGTCTCCATAGATATTGTTTAATTCTGTTGCAGAATAAGGCTTTTGATTAGGACAATAAACTCCAATTTGCAAATTCTTATCACCTGCTCCAGGATATCCAGCAGCTAATTTAGAAGAAGAATCAAAATAAATAAAGACATTATAGCCAACAGCTTTAAACTGATAACCTCCATACAATTCAAATACATTTATAGAACCCTCTCGGTCTAACTCATAGTTACCACCACCTTTATCAGATATAGCCAATGGAATACCATAGGCATTAACAATCTGATAACCATCTACAACGCCATTGGCCCCTTTATGAGGCAAAAAACGCCACAATGTATAACCTGATACTTCTGTATCATATGAATAACCCCCATCGAAAGTTGCCTTTAAATTAGAAGCGCTATGTGGTGCTGCACTACTAATGTTTTGAACATCTACCTTTATTTCATAATAGAAATAAGGACTCATATCCTTCCAATTTTCCCAATTGCCATTTGTTACTTCATACGCATTCTTCACAACATTTACTGCTGCAAACGCCGGAGTAACCATTCCACCTGCCAGCAGAGCGCTGACACAAAGTGTAAGTAACTTTTTGTTCATAATAAATAAATTAATATTAATAATAGAGTAATAATAAATTCTTCTTTTCTATAAGGCTTCCGAAAGTTCTAAAAACGGAAGCGGTGGCATTTCATTTTTAGCCACAATCAACAATGCAAAGGTAAATCCTTTTTTCATACCTGCAAATAAACCTACCTATTTTTTTATCAATTGTTTGGATTTCTTATCCACTGCCTATTTTCAGGCGACAAAACCCCGGGTTTGGATAACGAAGCCTTGTTTCGTCTGGGCAAGTGTGTGCCTGGATGTCCGGATGTATATAATATAAGGTATAGGAATCTGCTTTCAGCCATGCAATAAATCATTTCCGAAACCCACTGGAATCGATTTCAATCCTCGTGAGTTTCGGAAATGATTTTCGTTTATTTCTATGCGGGAGAATATATCTTGCAGAAAGGAGCTGGAACAACTATCTTTTCTCTCCTACTACATTTCCGGCCAGTCTGCAACACTCACACCGCCTGAAATGCCTGGTCCAGGTCGGCTATCAGGTCTTCTGCATGTTCCAGACCAATAGAAAGGCGGATGGTACCCGGATAAATCTGCTGTTCCTGCAATTCCTTTTCGGTCAGCTGGGCATGTGTGGTCGTGGCCGGATGAATAACCAACGACTTGGCGTCAGCTACGTTGGCCAACAAAGAGAATATGCGGAGATGATCGATCAGGCGATGTGCCTCACTGATTCCGCCATTGATTTCGAAGGTAAAGACGGAACCGCCTCCCTGTGGAAAATAGCGCTTGTACAAAGCATGATCCGGATGAGCGGGCAAAGACGGATGATTCACCCGTTTTACTTTCGGATGTTGAGCGAGGTAGCCGACGATCTTCCGGGTATTTTCAGCATGCCTTTCCACACGCAGGGAAAGCGTTTCCAGTCCCTGCAACAGCAGGAAGGCGTTAAAAGGACTGATAGCCGCACCCGTATCCCGCAGCAATACTGCCCGGATTCTGGTCAGATAGGCGGCCGGTCCGGATGCTTCCGAGAAACGAAGTCCGTGATAACCCGGATCAGGCTCCGTCAGCTGAGGAAATTTTCCCGAACGGGTCCAGTCGAATTTTCCGGAATCAATGATGACGCCACCCAAGGAAGTTCCGTGTCCGCCAATGAATTTCGTAGCCGAATGCACGACAATGTCGGCTCCGTATTCAATCGGGCGGATCAGGAAAGGTGTGCCGAACGTATTATCGACAATCAGGGGAATTCCATGCTGATGGGCAATGCGGGCTACTACCTCCAGATCAATCAGATTGGAATTCGGGTTACCCAATGTTTCGACAAAGATGGCTTTCGTATGCTCCTGTATGGCCTCTTCGAAGTGCCGCGGCTCGGACGGATCGACAAATGTCGTATGAATGCCATAGTCGGGAAGCGTATGTTCCAGCAAGTTGTATGTACCGCCATAAAGCCTCCTCGCAGCTACCAGATGATCACCACTGCGGGCAATGTTCAGAAAGGCATATGTAATGGCGGCGGCACCCGAAGCCACGGCCAGAGCGGCTATGCCGCCTTCCAACGCCGCCATGCGCTGTTCGAAGACGTCTTGCGTCGGGTTTCCCAGCCGGCCATAAATGGGTCCGGAATCACGAAGGTCAAAGCGGGCCGCGGCCTGGGCTGAATCCGCAAAGACATAAGAAGTAGTCTGATAAATTGGAACGGCTCTCGCTCCGGTGGCGGCGTCTGCTTTTTCTTGTCCGGCATGAAGCTGCAATGTCTCAAAGTGTAATTTTTGTGTTGCCATATTCTGTATCTTCTTTTGGTTTGACTTCGTATATTTTTCTGAGACAAAGCTACGACTTGCAGTTATTTCAGCCAATATTCACCCAAAATATGGAATATTTCACTATTTATCCCACAGAAAACAGAACAGATACACTAAATTTGCCGGTCAGAAAGAGATAAAACAGAATAATCATCCTATGAGCCCCAACGAGAAGTTAGATAAAGTAGACTTGCAGATTCTCCGTATTCTGCAAGAAAATTCCCGGCTGACGACCAAAGAGCTGGCCGCCAAAGTCAGCCTGTCGTCCACACCTGTATTCGAACGACTGAAAAGACTGGAAACGAACGGCTATATCAAGAAGTACATCGCCATACTGGATGCCGATAAATTGAACCAGGGTTTTATGGTCTTTTGTAAAGTCAAGCTGCAACGGGTAAATTACGACATTGCCACCGAATTTGCCCGGATCATCACCGATATTCCGGAAGTAACCGAATGCTACAACATATCGGGCAGTTTCGATTACCTGCTGAAGATTCATGCCCCCGACATGAAATACTACCAGAGCTTCATCTTAAATGTGTTAGGCCGCATCGAATATCTGGCTTCCCTCGAAAGTGTTTTCGTCATGGACGTCATCAAACATGAATATAATGTGCATATATGATGGGAAACAACAGTGTATCTTCTCAAAAATCGCTCTTTACTTTATTCACAAGAGCGATTATAAAATCACTTACATATCAGCCTTTTAACAGATAAAGACAAGGCTTATCCCTTCATTTCGCTCTTAAATCGCTCTTAAATCGCTCTTAAATATGATCATTTTACGAGAGTCCACTCAGACTTATTTCCTAAAGTTACATTCATAATCAATCCTTTTTTTCTTAAGCGAGTCAACAGGTTTCCTATCTTATTTTTCTTTTGGCTGTCAGAAAGCTGATCTGATAATGCATTCCACAGTAAGACATCTATATCCTGTCTTGTCAATACATTGTGATCGGCTAACGCATCCAAAAGCAAACTTTCACAGGATTTCTCTGTAAGTCCCTTATGCTTTGAATATTCTGCTTTTGTATGTGTATTCTGTGCAATTGTTTTGGCTATGTACACATGAGGTTTACGTCCCTCCACAAAATGCTTTTTCCTCAATAAGTCAATTGCAGAATCATTAATACGCTTGCCTTTCTGTAAATTATCCAATAAAATCGCTTCTGTCAAGTTTACTTCATTATTTGACATTAGCAACAGGCTATAATTAGTGTCTATCACAATACCCGGCAGATGAAGAACTACCTGCGACTCCGTACTCCCATCATAATCAGGCATAGGCAAAAAGCGCTCCTTCTGGCGTAAGAACAAATTGTGTATTCCATAACCTTGCGAATCTATCATCTTCACATTTACCATAGCTTTCATCAAAGCCGGATTGCGGTAACGCTTGGGTGTCTTCTCTCCCAAGACGTATTGATTGTAATCTCCATCAAAAAAACTACCTGCATTTTCAAATGTAAGTTTTTCTTTATCTTCCGTCACTCTAATACGTTCATCAAGGGCATAATCCTGATGTGCCACACAATTATGCATCGCTTCAAGGATACTACGTGCATCATATTTCCAGACTTCGGCAGGAATTAAAGAGTTCATAGGATATATCTTGAAACGATAATTACGAATACGTTTCAAAACTTCACTGGTGGATCTGATAAATGGAATCGTAAATGTATCTCCAAAAGTTTCTCCATCCTGATGACATTTCCATACAATTTCTGCAATATGCGGTATCTTATGCGCCTTTTCCCTCTTGCCAACCAATAACATCGTAGTACGTGTTATCTGACCATCTAAGGTTAAACAGGCTTTATCAAGAAAGATTTCATCACTCCACTGCAACAATTGATCTTCATACTGGGGATAACGCTCTTTATATCCTTCTCGTGCTATTTGTATGGCTTCCGGGTCCAGATCGTTTATAGTCGCATCTTCCACTAATTGAGCAGTCCAATCATAACGAGAAGAATAGATTTCGCGCATCCATTCCGGGTATTTTGATAACTCTGTCACATGACTATCCACACGAACATAAGGTTTATTGTAAAAAGTAGTCGGCTCACCTGCAGCTGCAGGTATCTTTAAACGGACTACCCGTTTATCTCCATCATAATAAAACTCTTCAAACATAAATGGGATATGCGGGAATATGAGTTGACGAAGATACATTTCCAAAGCCTGATTACCTTTAGCTTTAATTGCAGAGACATTAAATTTAGTACCTTTCACCTCGAGTGTTGAATCGTCTATTCCAAAATAAAGGTAGGCAAAATCCTGATGATCAAGGCAGGCACCATTTGATAAAGCAGAGATATATTGTCCTAATTTGTCTGCTTCCTGATAATTTGATTTAAACTCTAATGAGCGGTTTTCTTTTTGTACTTCACATATTTGCTTCTTAAGGAGTTCTGTATATTTATTGTCTTTATTCATAAATTATGTATGATGTACAAGTATATAGTTCTTTTGCAAAAATAGGACTTTTTTTAATTTTCAGTAGTGGTTTGTAATCTTTTCCTTACGGAGGATCTATTTCAGTGTTTTCTAATGTATTTATATGTATTGATGAAGGAATAATCTTGAAGGCATGTCAATGTTAATCTGGCATGCCCTCAAGAGGAAATACCCGTATTTCTTCCTCCTCATTAAAAAAGGATAGAAAATACCGGTATTGTTTTATTTACTCTCCGGATTCTTACTGAAGATGGCGTGAATCCGTTTCATGTCGAACTTCGGAGTACGATCGTAGTAATAGATACCGTTCTGTTCTTGTTCTACGTCTGTCAGCTGGGTATAGCAATAACCCCAGACATGATCTGACAACGACAGGACGGTGTTTACCAGGCCTTCCAGACGGGCATAGAATTCTTCCAGTGAATGAGGCGGTTCGCCATAACCCCAAGAAGTATTCTGGGCGCTTTCCATCTGCTGTGACGGATTCCACTTGATACCTCCGAATTCATCAATCAGGTAAGGCATGTCGTGCTTATACTGCGGGAATGTATACTGATCGGTATATTTCAATCCGTTATATCCAATGTTCTTCGGCATCAGCTGGATCTCCCATTTGGGCGCTTCCATCAGCTTGCCGTCGTTGTACAACAGTTCCTTCAGCTTGGCTGGATCTTGTTCATAATTATGTACCGTCCAGATATCGGTAGCGATATGAGAACCGCCACTGGTTCCGTGGAAAGGACGAGTCGGATCGATGACTTTCGTCAGCTTGTACAGGTCCTGCATCAGACGAGGATACTGAACGCGGTCGGGCCAGAACTCTTCATTGGTCGGTGTCCAGATTAAGATTGACGGATGATTCCGGTCGCGCTCCACGATTTCTGTCCATTCGGTGATGAAGTTACGGGCAGTTTCGATATCATTGCAATCCATTCCCCAGCTCGAAGCTTCGCCCCAAGTCAGGTAACCCAATTTGTCGGCCCAGTAATAGAAGCGTTCTTCAAATACTTTCTGGTGCAGACGGGCACCGTTGAAACCGGCTTCCATCGAAAGCTGGATATCTTTCTTCAGGGCTTCGTCGCTCGGAGCCGTCCAGATACCGTCGGGATAGAATCCCTGGTCGAGTACCAGACGCTGATAGTACGGCTGGTTGTTCAGGTAAATCTTATTGCCTTCGATGTGTACTTTCCGCATACCGGCATACGATTTGACTTCGTCTACCACATTTCCGGCCTTGTCGATCACCCGGAATTCTACATCATAGAGGAACGGATTCTCCGGACTCCAGGTCTTCATCTTCTTGACAGGCAGGATAACGGTTGATAAAGCGTTAGCAGCGACTGTTTCCTTGGATACGACTTTACCATTGTCTTTCAGGGTAACTTCCAGCTTACCACCCAGTTCCTTGTAGAAACGCGGACGGATGATCAGCTGCTGCTGGTCGATGTCCGGAATCATCTGGACAGACTGTAATCCTTCGGGATGAACAGCTTCCAGCCAGACAGTCTGCCAAATACCAGTGGTACGGGTGTAGTTACAGCCGTATGATGCAAACTGTAGATTCTGTTTACCGCTAGGCTGATGTGTGCTGCGTACGTCGCTCTCCACATAAACCACTAAGTTGTGTGTCTGACCGGCCTTGACATACGGTGTAATATCTACCTGGAAGGAAGAAGTTCCACCGAAATGGCGGGCAGCAAAGACACCGTCGATGTAGATTTCCGATTTATAATAAACAGCACCGAAGTGCAGCAGTACCTGCTTGTCGGCCCAGTCCTGCGGAATGGAGATGGTCCGGTGATACCACATGTGATTGATAAAGTCCTTGTACTCTACACCGGATAATTTACTCTCCGGACAGAAAGGCACCGTGATCTTCTGGTCGAATCCGGTAGACTTAAACCATTCGCGTTCGAGGCCAGAACCGCCGAAGTCGAATGAATAGGTCCATTCTCCGTTGAGGTTGATCCACGCGTTACGTTCGAACTGCGGACGCGGATATTCGGCTCTCGGTATCGCAAAGGCCGTTATCCAGCACAATAACATGAAAAACGATAGAGTTGTAATTCGTTTCATACACTTGATTATTTAGTTAAACATTTATTTCCTGACGAAAGGAACACGTTGCATCCAGGTCAAGGTGCGCCACAGCCATTCCATCGGCCCGTAATAGAAGCGCTTGATCCACCAGTTGCTGTACAGAATCTGTACCAGACAGAACAGCAGACCGACACACAGGCTCTGCAGGTAGTTGCACTGCATGGCCAGGTTAGCTCCGAAACCATAGAACAGACAGACACCGACCATCGACTGCGCCATGTAGTTGGTGACACTCATCCGTCCGACCGGCGCAATGCGGTCCAGTCCTTTCTTCCAGCCGTGGTTGTAATACAGCAAGGTGAAGCCACAGATATACAGCATCATCATACCCAGGTTGGCGAAGGTCTTGAACAAGGTCGTTCCGACCGACAAGGCAAAACCGGTCACACCGAGTGCCGGCAGCAGCCAGACAATCAGGTAAAAGACAACAAACCATGCCAGACTGTAAGGCAACATCAGGCGGCTGTAGCGGACCATCTTCTCTTCGCTCTTGTGTATTTCCATCCGTCCGACCAGCATGCCGGCGATGAACAGGCCCAGCAACTGCAGGTAACGGTAGTTGTTGATGGTCCATAACCATTTGGCTACTTCTCCGTTCCATACATTGAAAGCCAGTACATCCTTGAACGAGCCTTCTGCATAGATACCGGCACACGTAGCATAGAGTTGATTCATATACACATTCAGGTACGAAGGTTCGTTCAGCGTCGGATTACCCAACAGGGTGACAAAGCTGACAATCGCCGGAATCTGCAGGAAGAGCAGGACCATCACCACGACCAGGTATTTGGTCGGCACTTTGTACAACGGAACCAGGAACAGTCCCAATACGGCATAGATGATGAAGAACTCGCCCATATAGATGAGGCCGTTGATGTAGCCGAAGAGAAAGAGCAGGACCAGCCGCCAGACAAAACGGGCGCGGAAGTCATTCCCCTTGGCTGCCTGCGAGTCCATCTGCATATAGAAACTCAGACCGAACAGAAAAGAGAAAATGGCATACGACTTGCCGGCAAAGAGGAAATACATGGCTTCGTAAACGAATGTATCCACCCGTTGCCAGAAAGGTGATGCCACTTCCGGAATGATTGTCAGGTCAAACCGCTCCATGCAATGCAGCAGCATGATCCCGATCAACGCAAAACCACGAAGCGCATCAATCGAGTTGATGCGCTTCTTCGGTACAATTGTCGTCATAGGCTGTGTTTATTCTGACAGCGACTGGATAACAGCCTCATTGGCGGCTTTTACTTTCGCTTCATTAATCTTGATTACCTTACGGTCGTAGGTCATCAGACCGTTTACTTCGCCTTCCACATCGGTGGTCTGGGTATAAACCGCAGCTGAGAATCCGCGTTTCACGAAGTCTTTCAGCTCGTTGGCATACTTCACGTATTCGGCTGTCACGGCTTCACCGTCTTTAAACTGGATGTAACCCCAGTTCCGCTTGTTCCACCACAGGTGGTTTTCCAACGGAAGACCGATACCGCCATATTCACCCAACACATTGACACGCTGCGGGTCAGACAAGAACATATCCGGTCCCGGATAATTATGCAGGTCTAAGATGTCACCGCAAGGACGATGGTTACCGCCACTGGCCGGATTGACCAGACGAGACGGATCGTATGCTTCTGTCCAGGCTACTACCTTTTCGGTATCAAACTGTCCCCAGGCTTCGTTGAACGGAACCCAGACAACAACCGACGGATTCGACATGCACAGATCCATGATTTCCTTCCATTCCTGGTAGTAGTTGGCTACCGATTCCGGCGTGCGCTGTTTGTCGGTTCCACCGTTGTAAGTATGAGGTGCCCAGCTGTTGCCCATGTCGCCGCTCGGCATATCCTGCCATACCAGGATGCCTTCCTTGTCGCAATGATAGTACCAGCGGGCCGGTTCAACCTTCACGTGCTTACGGATCATGTTGAAGCCCCAGTCTTTTGTCTTCTTGATGTCGAATAACAGGGCTTCATCGGTTGGAGCGGTATATAAACCGTCCGGCCACCAGCCCTGATCCAACGGACCATACTGGAAGAGCGGTTTATCATTCAGATACATGCGTTTGATACCGGATTTGTCTTTTCCAACCGAGATTTTACGGAAGGCAGTATATGATTTCACCTGATCAACGGCTTTTCCTTTCTGCAGCAGCGTAACCTGCATGTCGTACAGATACGGATTAGACGGACTCCACAGGGTCGGATTATTGACGCCCAACCGGATTTCCTGTCCCTGGATTCCCTTGCCGGTCGCTACTACCTGGCCTTTATCCAATAACTTCACTTCCACGATCGAGGAAGCACAGGCCGATGTTCCTACGGTTACATTCATCACCTTCGCATCCACATTCGGAATGGCCTTGATGCTGGTAATATGGTTCTCGGCTACCGGTTCCAGCCAGACGGTCTGCCAGATGCCTGTTACCGGCGTGTACCAGATACCTTCCGGATTGGATGTCTGTTTTCCTCTCGGCTGATAGCCTTTGTCGCTCGGATCCCATACACGGACCACTAACTTCTGCGCGCCCGAGCCTTGCAGATACGGGGTGATATTGAACGAGAACGGTGTGTAACCGCCTTTGTGAGAACCGATCAACACGTCGTTGACGAACACTTCGGCTTTCCAGTCCACCGCACCGAAGTTGAGGACGATATCTTTTCCCTTCCATTTCGAAGGAACGGTAAATGTGCGTTTATACCAGAGTTCATTCTTGTCGCCTACTTCTTTCTGTACGCCCGACAACGAAGATTCGACGGCAAAAGGAACCAGGATATTTCCCTGGAACTGCCCAGGTTCTGCCTGTCCGGCAGGCTGAATGGCATATTCCCATTCGCCGTTCAGGTTCATCCAGTCGGCACGCTCCAGTTGCGGACGCGGGTATTCCGGTAATACAGACTCAGGGTTAACTTGTTCGGCCCACTGCGTCTTGATCTTGTCTCCGGCAGGCTTCCATTGTGCCTGCGCACAGAGTGCCCATGCCAAGGCACAACATACAAATAAGGTCTTCTTCATAAATATAAACTTAAATATAACAATGAATAATTCTGTTTTATATCATTCCGGCTGATGCTTCCGCCCTTGCTCATTGAGCCGGCTGCGGCTGCGAAGCCTCCGGACACATCCGCTGTTCCAGCACCTTCATGAAATAACCGCCCACTACCGAGCGCGCCCGGAATCCTACTGAAGTGGCATCGGTCGTCTCGTGCCAGTCGCTGAGCGGAATACGCGACGGGGTTTCATTCGCATACTTATACACCGGTGCGACCAGGGCATTGAAATCGTTCATCTTACCCGTCAGGCAGGCTGTCCACATGATCCAGTCTGATTTCGTATAGGTCTTGCGGCTGTCTAACGGCAGACCGTAAGTGTTCTGCACCGTCTTGTAATAAGCCATTTCCGTCGTCGCGATGTCTTTATCGAAGATGTTTAATCCCAGCAGTTTGTCCCAGATCAGATTATACTTCTGGCTCCAGGTTCCCGGCTGGTCGAATGTCAGCTTGTAATGATCGCCGTCGATCGCCATTTCCTTCCATTTGCCCGCCATCTCCTTGGCTGCCTTCAGATACTTGTCTGCCGTTTCCTGGTCGCCCAGCATTTCAGCCAGCTTGCCATAACCGGCAATACCCAAGATAGCCTTGATCGAGAGGTTCGCGTTGTGGGCAAAATGGCCGGCAAAGTCGTCGGTACACAACTGGTTCTCCGGGTCGAGTCCGGCTTCAACCAAATAGTTGGTCCAGGTAGTCAGCACATCCCAGTGTTTCTTGGCATAGTCGGCATTTCCTTCCCGCAGGGCGATGGCTGTTGTCAGGATCAGCATGTTACCGCTTTCCTCAACCGGCATATCGCCGCCATACGTCTGTCCGTTAGCCTGCGGATACGTACCCACATCGTGTGCGGCAAACGGTTTCTGCCACCGGCCGCTCTCGCTGTATTCGAAGATGAAATTCATCATGCCTTTCAGTAACTCGGGGTTATAGACCAGAAAGAGAGGCGATGAAGGATAGGTAATGTCGACCGTTCCGATCGAACCGTTGCTGAAGTTCTCCTTCGAGAAGAAGAGCAGGTTGCCGTTCTTGTCTTCTACCAGCTTGTGGGCAGCCAGGATCTGGCGATAAACGAGGGCACACAGCTCAGCATACTGCTCACCGCCCGCCGTCCGGGTGTCGTTCATCAGCTGTTCATCGAAGGTACGGCAGCGCTGCATCACCGGATCATAGTCTTTCGATGCCTGCAGCAGCACCTGGTCGATGCTCACCTGTCCGTTATGTTTCCAGTAAGCCATCCGGTTGTCGTTGAAATACTGGATGGCGTAATCGTCGTCATAGGCAATCATGGCATAGCCGGAAGCCGCGTCTTTCACGCTTCCCAGGTTATCAACCATGGCCAAGGAATGTTCCTGGTTCGGATCGTCGATGTTTCTTCCTCTCGAAATAGATCCTGCGGCAGCAAATTCCTTTTTCAGGCTCATGAAATCGCTGGCACCGAAGGTCACCGATTCTTTCTGGGGCGCTGCCAAATAGAAATGTCCCCAGTCAATCCGGACATCATCACCCTTGGTCTGCAACACCGGCTGGTCGACCGTACCGGTCATCGCATACTGAAGTCCTTCGGGTTTCAGAATGACCGCCGACTCAACAGCCTGTCCGGGAACATTGGTTGCCCAGGCTGAAGTGGCTTCGAGGTAGAGCTGTACATCGTGCGCCTTCCCGTCGGCCGATTCTACCTGATAGGAAATATAATTGACCGGACGGCTCATCAGGTCCAGGTCGTCCATCAGCAGCGGAGCCGTAAAGATCACCTTCAGGGCCACCGGTCCGCAGGCAAAGGTATAATAGGTCTGCGTTGGGGTAAAGGTGACGTGTGTCTGGTCGGCAGCCGTTTCAAAGAACATGGCATCGGGCATCTTGACAGAAAGGCCGAAATCCACATAAGCGCCGCCCGTCGTGTTGTGGCAGTGCGCGGCAATCACGTTCTTGCCTTTCCGGAGGGAAGCCTTCACGTCGGCCGGCAGCTCCAGCAAGACATCGTTCTTCCAGGTGTTACCGGTCGAAACAACCTGTTTCCCGTTGATATAGAGTTCAAATACATCGTCGTGCGAATAATTCAGGTAGACTGTCTGGCCTGCTACGTCTTCATCCAGGTCGAAGGTGCGGCGTACCCAGATATCTTCAGACTGCCAGGTCGTAGCCAGATGAGGCATCTCGGGCGTTCCGAAAGCGGCTTTGCCCTTCTTCCACGAAGCATCGTTGAAGGTCGCTTCAAACCAGTTGGCAGCGGGTTTCTTCTCCGTGTACGAAGCATCCCATTTTTCCAGCTTGGCCGTACTCAATACAGGCCGCAGAGGGATATTCTCTTTTCCCATAAAACGATAGTTGGTTCCGTCGACTCGCAACACACCCAGCAAAGGGAAAGGCTTCCCGGTCCAATGCCGTGTCTGGTCGGCATTCAGCTGATCGGTAAACGACCAGCCACTGGTATAAGGATCGATCGTGACAAGCGGATAAGCCGGAGCCCTCAACTGGCAATCGGCCACCGGAGTAAAATAATCGTTTTTTTGCTGAGATGTGCAAGCACTTAGCAAACCTGCCAGCAAAACGAGCATGGATGAAAATAATTTCATGGCATAAATAATCTTTAAGTTATCATGTTTATACCTATATGACGCCCAAAGGCGCTTCCTGCCCCCAATAAGGACCGGACTTTTTTATTTTTTTATAAAAAACACATTGGCCATTTTTCTTTTCTTTTTCTGACAACAAAAGTAACAATAAATTTACAGTTTCTGCCTTTGTCGGCAAAAATATAGCAGGTGGACGGGATGAATATTTTATGTATGAATTATATATCTACGATGCATCCCTTGAATATACAGTCATAATATATTGATAAACAGATAAAAATTATCATTTTTATGACGTAAAATTCCTATAAAACCGATTACAAATTAATTAATTCACTCAAGTGATGTAATCAATTCATATTAGTAAATTAATCAATTCACAAATGTAATTCAATTAATTCACATATATGAATTAATTAATATATTAAGAAAAATGGAAGAAAAGACGGTAGTTGAATATAAATTTCTCCTGATATTCAGACCTGATGCCTTACTGATTTTTCAGTTGTGGCAGATAGGTGTTTCAAATAAAGAATGATTCCCCTCCCGGAATTTATACTACCTTTGCGCCGGAAAAGAAAACGAGATTTATGGAATATACAACACATACCTTGGCCAACGGACTGCGGATGGTGCATTTGCCGTCGGAATCGCCGGTGGCGTATTGCGGATTTGCCGTCAATGCCGGGGCGCGCGACGAGCAGCCATCGGAATACGGACTGGCACATTTCGTGGAACACATGATTTTTAAAGGTACCGAACGCCATCGTGCGAACTACATCCTGAACCGGATGGAGACGGTGGGTGGCGAACTGAATGCCTATACGACGAAGGAAGAGACGTTTGTCTATTCGCTCTTCATGCGCGAGCATTTCCAGCGTGCCTTCGACCTGCTGGTCGACCTGGTGTTTCATTCTACGTTTCCGGAGGTGCAGATCGCCAAAGAAACGGATGTGATCCGCGATGAGATCAGTTCGTATGAAGACAGCCCGTCGGAGCTGATCTTCGACGACTTCGAGAATCTGCTGTTTCAGGGCCATGCCTTGGGGCATAACATCTTGGGCGACGAGAACTGCCTGTCGGCCTTCGGCCCGGAAAGCGGCCGGTCGTTCATGCGCCGTTTCTATACGCCAGATAATATGGTCTTTTTCTCGATGGGGAATATTCCTTTCGGCAAGATCGTGAAATGGGCGGAAGGACTGATGAGCGACATCCCGGCTTCGGCCAACCGGCTGTCGCGGCAGAAACCCGGGCCGGTGGTTCCCGAATCGCGGTTGCTGTCGAAAGATACGCACCAGGCGCATGTGATGATCGGCAGCCGAGCGTACAGCATGTTCGATGACCGCCGCATCTCTTTGTTCCTGCTAAACAACATCTTGGGCGGACCCGGCATGAACAACCGCCTGAACCTGTCGCTGCGCGAGCACAACGGACTGGTATATAACGTAGAGTCGAATATAGCTTCGTACACGGATACGGGCGTGTTCAGCGTCTACTTCGGAACCGACCCGAAGAACAGGAAGCGGGCGATGCACCTGGTACACCGCGAGCTGGATAAGTTTCGCACGGAAAAGCTGAGCGAACGCCAGCTGGAAGCCGCCAAGAAACAGGCCCTGGGGCAACTGGGCGTATCGGTTGATAACCGCGAAAGCCTCTTCCTCAACCTGGGGAAAAGCTTCCTGCACTACAACCGTTTTGATTCGATGGAAGAAGTATTCGAGCAGATTCAGGGCGTCACCGCCGAAAGCATCTGGCAGGTGGCCGGCGAGCTGTTCGATCCCGACCGGTTGTTCACTCTGATGTACGACTGATGCCTTACCAGCACTCGGCCTCTTCTTCCAGCTCCGGGATATCTTCTTTCCGGTAGACCGGACTTTTGATGCCTTTCCGTTTCTGGGCCATGTAGTTGTCTAACAGCAGAAAGGCCTGCCGGCTCAGGATGGAGATGGCGATCAGGTTGCAGATCGTCATGAGGCCCATCATGATATCGGCCAGGCTCCAGGCCAGGTCGAGGCTCATCAGGGCGCCACACAAGACCATGGCCGCCACCATCAGCCTGTACGCCACGAGGACCGGCTTCCGCCGCGTGATGAAATGGATATTCGCTTCGCCGTAATAATAATTTCCGATGATGCTGCTGAAGGCAAAAAGCAGGATAGCCAGGGCGATAAAGACACTGCCCGCCGATCCGACTTCGGCCGTCAGGGCTTCTTGCGTCAGCTGGATGCCGTTGAGGCTGGTCTGGGTGGAGACGCCGCTGAACAGGATGATGAAAGCCGTGCAGGTACAGATGATCAGCGTATCAGTAAATACGCCCAGCGCCTGGATCAGTCCCTGTTTCACAGGATGAGAGACATGAGCCGTAGCCGCCACGTTCGGCGCCGAACCCATACCGGCTTCGTTGCTGAACAAACCCCGTTTGATGCCCTGCATCAGTGTCGCGCCGATGCCGCCGCCCAAGGCCTGTTCCCAGCCGAAGGCATTCGAGATGATCAGGCGGATCACATCCGGCAGTTTCCCGAGGTTGAACAAGACGACACCCAGGGCCAGGATGATATAACCCAGCGCCATGACCGGAACAATCACGCCGCTCACCTTGGCAATGCGGTGGATGCCGCCGAAGATGATCAGCAGCGTCACGACCGTCAGGATAATTCCCATCCAGACAGGATCAATGCCGAAAGCCTTGTCCCACGCCGCACAGATCGTATTGCTCTGCACGGAGTTGAAGGCAAAACCGAAGGTGATGGAAATCAGGATGGCAAAGAGAATACCCATCCAGCGCGCCTTCAGTCCTTTTTCCATGTAATACGCCGGACCGCCCACGAACGAGTCTTTTCCCCGCCGTTTGTAAAGCTGGGCCAACGTAGATTCGACAAAGGCACTCGACGAACCGATCAGGGCAATGATCCACATCCAGAAGATCGCTCCCGGACCGCCTACCGTGATGGCCGTAGCCACACCTGCCAGATTGCCCGTCCCGACACGGCTGGCCAGCGAAACGGCAAACGCCTGGAACGACGAGATATGTTTTTCGTGCCCGTCGGCCTTCTTCGGCGAGTCACCCAGCAGGCGAATCATTTCCCGAATCATCCGGAACTGCACAAAGCGGCTGCGGATGGTAAACCAGAAAGCACAACCCAGCAGCATGATGATCAGGATGTACGACCACAATACGTCGTTGATGCTGCCAATCCAATCATTTAATAAGTCCATAGGCCCGAATATTTCCGCAAAGGTAACCAAAATTCCCGATTTCTTTTCTTACCTTTGCTTCAGGTCTCATTCCTTAACTGTGAAAATATGGAACAACTACTTCATTACCTCTGGAAATACCGGCTGTATCGGCCGTCGGACCTCACCACGACGCAGGGCGATACACTCGAGATTATTGATCCCGGCCTGGAAAACACCGATGCCGGGCCCGATTTCTTCAATGCGAAAATCAGAATCAACGGAACCGTATGGGCCGGCAGTGTGGAGATACACCAGAAAGCGTCGGACTGGCTGGCGCACGGCCACTCGGCAGACAAAGCCTACGAAAATGTCATCCTGCACGTCGTTGAGACAGACGACGGCACCGTGTTCCGCCAGAACGGAGAAGCCATTCCGCAGCTGGTCCTGCCTATTCCGGAACAGGTCATCGACAACATGGAATGGCTGCTCACCCGCGACAGTCCGGTGGCCTGCCTTGAGCGCCTTCCTGCCATCGACCCGGTGTTCCGCCTGCAATGGATGGACGCCCTGCTGGCCGAACGGCTGGAGCGGAAGACCGACGATATCCTCCGCTGGCTGGACCTGTATCAGAAAGACTGGAACGAGGTGTTCTACATCCTGCTCTGCCGCAACTTCGGCTTCGGCGTCAACAGCGATGCCTTCGAACGCCTGGCCCGCAGCCTGCCCCTGAAGTGCATCCTGAAGCAACGGCCAAGCGCTTCGCAGGTCGAAGCCCTCTTCCTCGGACAGGCCGGCCTGCTAAACGATTCCAACGGGAACCGCCATCATTACTACCGGCTCTTGCAGCAGGAATACAGCTTCCTCCGCAAGAAATACGGACTGGAGCCACTCGAGCCCCATATTTTCCGGAACCTGCGCCTCCGGCCCGACGCGACACCCCACATCAAGCTCGTCGAGCTCGCGGCCATCTGGATCCGGCACGACACCCTGTTCTCGTCGGTTCTATCAGCCCGCACGCCCCGCGAGCTCAAGGATTTCTTCCGGGTACCGGCGTCAGCATTCTGGGACACGCACTACAACTTTCTCCGTCCGTCGCCGCACAAGAAGAAACAGCTGGGCGAGAATGCCCTCAACATGCTGCTGATCAACACAGTCGTTCCCCTGATGTTCGCCTATGGCCTCTATCACCAGATGGACGAACACAAGGCACGCGCCCTGCGCCTCCTGGCCAGTATTCCGCCGGAGCAGAACTCCATCATTTCCCTGTTCAGCCAGGTCGGGATGAAACCCCGGAACGCGGGCGACACCCAGGCGTTGATCCAGCTGAAGCGGAACTACTGCGAACAGAAGAAATGCCTGTACTGCCGGTTGGGCTTCCAGCTGCTCAAGCCGTGACGCTTTCGAGGGTTTATCTGGATGAGATAGTGGAAATCACAGTTATTTTATCTATTTTTGCCCAGTATTATCTACAGACAATGAGAATAAGAAAGAGTTTCTATCAACAGCTTCTCGGATGGACAGGCGTTTGCATGCTGCTTGTCTTATGTGCCTGTGCCAACATGGCGACACCCAACGGAGGACCTTATGACGAAGATCCGCCCAAGTTTATCGGCAGTACGCCTCTTCCCAATTCCACGAATTACAAAGGCAAGAAAGTGGAACTGCTGTTCGACGAGTTAATCCAGATCGACAACCCGTCGGAGAACGTGATCATCACTCCGCCGCAACGGGAACTGCCCATCATCCAGAGCGCCGGGCGGAAAATCCAGGTGGAACTGCTGGATACGCTGAAGGAGAACATGACATATACCATCGACTTCACCAATTCGATTGCCGACAACAACGAGAAGAACGTATTGGAGAATTTCTCGTTTGCCTTTTCGACAGGCGATGTGATCGACTCGCTGGAGATTTCGGGATATGTCCTCAACGCCGAGAACCTGGAACCGATGCCGGGCATCTCGATCGGCCTGCACAGCAACCTGGCGGATTCGGCCTTTCAGAAACTGCCTTTCGACCGGACTTCGCGCACCAATGACCGGGGACGTTTTACGGTGCGCAACATCAAGCCGGGCACCTACCGCGTTTATGCCCTGAATGACGTGAACCGCGATTATAAGTTCGACCAGCCGGGCGAGGATATCGCCTTCCTGGATTCGGTTGTCGTGCCGACCTTCGAACCGGCAACGCGGATGGATACGACCTGGGTCGATTCATTGACGATCGATACAATCAAGCAGGTGGCGTTCACCCGTTTCCTGCCAGACAACATCGAACTGCGGCTCTTTAAGGAGAAATTCGAGCGCCAGTATATGACTCGTCCCGAGCGGCCGGATGAACACCGGTTTATCCTGCACTTCAATGTTCCAGTTGATACGGTTCCAGCACCTGTTCCCCTGAACTTTGAGCCAGAACAAGCTGACTGGTATCTGGAACAGCCCACCGACGGCGGGAAAAACATCACCTTCTGGCTGACGGACTCGACCGTATGGAAGCGTGACACTCTGCAGATGGAAATCACCTATCCGAAAAGCGATTCCCTGGGTATTCTGCAACCCCAGACAGACACCATTCAGACCGTGTTGCGCCGCCGGGGAGAACAGAAACGCAAGAAGAAAAAGAATGGTGAGCCGGAGATCGTCTTCCTGAACATGACCATCGACGCGCCCGGCGACATGGACCTGTTTGATACCGTCTCGGTGGCATTCGACGAACCACCTATCGAGCTCAAGAAGGAATTCTTCCATCTGGAACAGGAGATCGACTCGGTCTGGACGACTGTCGATTTCGATTTCTATCAGGACTCTATCAACTCACTGGGCTATTATATCCAGCGGAAATGGAAATACGGAGAATCCTACCAGATCAGCGTTGATTCGGCTGCCATCTACAGTCTGTACGGCAAGTGGAACGATAAATTCCAGGCGAAGTTCAAGATCAAGCCTGAAGACAGTTATGGCCATCTCTATATCAACATCATCGGGAACGACACGGTTCCGGCCTATGTCGAGCTGCTGAACTCGAAAGACGAGCCCATACGGAAAGCCACGGTCAAGAATGGCGGCGTCTTGTTCATGGACCTGAAGCCGGACAAGTATTATGCCCGCCTGGTGATGGACGCCAACGGAAACGGAATATGGGACACCGGCAACTATGCCGAAAAACGGCAGCCCGAAGAAGTCTTCTACTGCCCGAAAGTATATACGATCATGCAGAACTTCCAGGTAGAAGAGACGTGGAACATCCGCGAAACGCCGTGGCTGAAACAGAAGCCGCTGGACATCACCAAGAACAAGCCGAAGGAAACGACCAAGAAAAAGCGGGATTACCGGGAAGAAGGACGTAATAAACAATCATCATCATCCAATGGACTGGGCGGTTTCTCTTTCTAAAAGGATGATGATCTTGCTGTGCTGCCTGCTCGGTTGTGCGTCGCTGGCAGCCCAGGAAATTCCCGTCTCGCGGTTCCAGCCGGGTGAGACGGTGAATTATCAGCTTTATTTCAAATGGGGACTGATTATGGCGAAAGCCGGAGAAGCGACGCTGTCGGTCGACAAAGCTTCATTCCAGAACCAGCCGGCCTGGCATTATTCCCTTCTGTTCAAAACCAACGGTCTGTTTGAGCGTGTCTACCGGATGCGCGATACCCTTGCCTGCTTTTATTCGTATGACAAAGGGCGGTTGCAATACAGCAGCAAGCATTCAGATGACGGTGATTATTATTCGATCGACGAACTGACATTCTCGTATGTGAAAGATCAGGTGCATGTTCATTCCAAGCGCTACACGCCGACACGCGTCAAGATTGATACACTGCTGACGGCGGAAGGGAATGTACATGATATGCTTTCGGCCACGATGTATCTGCGGTCATTAGACTGGAACCGGCTGACGATAGGCCATGAGTGTCCTTTCCTGATTGCCGTCGGCCGTGACATGGTGCGTACCGCTTTCCGGTATGAAGGACAGCAGGTGATTGAACGGGACGGCGTGAAATACAGGACCCGTCATTTCTATGTAGATGTGTATGATGAAGCCTTCACCCAAAGCAAAGCAGCCGGAGAAGTCTGGATAGGCGATGATGAGAATCACATTCCCGTGAAAATCCGCGCGAAGCTGAAAATCGGTGCGGCAGAAGTCTATTACAAGTCTTCCCGAAACCTGAAATATCCGTTTTCATGCGGAATATCAGCCACGAAATAAGAGAGGAAAGGTCTATAAACAATTAAAGGCTGTCTCACGACAACCCCTAATCAAACTTTGTTAACCTTAAATCTAATACTATTATGAAAAAACCACAGTGCAAAAGTAGATATTGTCAAGTGGTTTGTCAAGTATTTTCGATATAATAAATCTTAAAAGCAGTAATCATCATGAAGAAACAAGCAACTTTTCTCGGACTGTTAGCCTGCTGTCTGCTGCAGTGCGCCTCCTGCACAGGCGGACCAGCCGGCAAAACCGTGTATAACCTGTCCGATTATGGCATCCGTCCGGACACACGTGAAAACATGTCTCCGCTGATCGAGAAAGCGCTCCAGACCATCCGGAAGGAACACCCGGAAGGAAAAGAACTGACCATTGTCCTGCCGGCCGGGCGCTATGATTTTTATCCCGACCAGGCCGCCTCGCGCACCTATTTTGTCTCCAACCACGATCAGCCCAATCCCAAAGCTGTCGGATTGGCCCTGGAAGATATGGACGGAGTGACCTTCGACGGACAAAACGCGGAACTGGTGTTCCACGGGCGCATGCTGCCACTATCTTTACTCCGCAGCAAAGACTGCACCCTGAAAAATTTCTCCATCGATTTTGAGCAGCCTCATATCACACAGGCATCCGTCATTGCCAACGATCCGCAGGCCGGACAGATCACACTGGAACTGGCGCCGTGGGTGCAGTATGAAATCTCGGGAGACTCGTTGTACGTCAAAGGAGAAGGATGGCGGCACTGTCCTCCTATCTGCATCGCTTTCGAGCCGGAAACCCGTCGTCTGGTCTACAACAGCAGCGATGTGCGGATGGTCTTATCCAAGGTAAAAGATTTGGGCAACCGCAGAATACTGGCCAAAGGCTGGAAGAACCCGCAGCTGGTTCCTGGCACGGTACTGGCCATGCGAACCTGGTATCGTCCGGCGCCCGGTATTTTCCTGTCGCATAACACCAATACAACCCTGAAAAACATCCAGGTACATTATGCGGAAGGCATGGGCGTATTAGCGCAGGTTTGCAATAACATCCGGCTCGACAGCTTCTCGGTCTGCCTGAAAGGGAAAGATGATCCGCGGTATTTCACCACCCAGGCCGACGCCACCCATTTCTCCAACTGCAAAGGACTGATCCGTTCGGAGAACGGACTGTATGAGAATATGATGGACGACGCGATCAATGTACATGGCGTCTATCTGAAAGTCCGGCAGCGTCTGGACGACAAAACCGTTCTGGCTTCGTTTGAACATGCGCAGGCCTATGGCTTTGACTGGGGATTTGCGGGAGACACCGTCCAGTTTATCCGCTCCAAGACCATGGAACTGCTCGACGGAACCAACCAGATCGCTTCCATCCGGCCGGAAGATCAGGATTCTGTATGCGGTGCCAAGGTTTTCCGCATCGCATTCGCACAGGCATTGCCCGCAGAAGTCACACCGGAAGCCTCCATCGGAATAGAAAACCTGACCTGGACGCCGGAGGTGATCTTTACCCACAACACCATCCGGCACAACCGGGCACGGGGAAGTCTGTTCAGTACGCCCAAGAAAACGGTGGTGGAAGAAAATCTGTTTGACTATACTTCAGGCACAGCCATCCTGCTTTGCGGAGACTGCAATGGCTGGTATGAAACCGGAGCCTGCCGGGATATTCTGATCAGACACAACCGGTTTATCAATGCCCTGACCAATATGTTCCAGTTCACGAATGCCGTCATCTCCATTTATCCGGAAATACCGGATCTGGAACACCAGCAAAAGTATTTCCACAGCGGCATTGTGATCGAGGATAATGAGTTTGACACGTTTGATGCACCGATCCTTTATGCCAAGTCGGTCGACGGACTGGTGTTCCGGCACAATACCATTCACCAGAACCAGGCTTATCCGCCTTTCCACTGGAACAAACACCGCATCATGCTGGAACGGGTCACGAATGCCACCATCGAAGACAATCAGTTTGAAGGCGGATTCGACCCGGCCAATGACGTGTTGCAGCAATAATCGAAAAGGCAGCTTATGTCAATGCTGAAACCATGAACATATAGATCAGCATGCCGATAATATCATTCGAAATCGTAATGAAAGGTCCGGTCGCCAAGGCCGGATCTATTTTCAACTTATCGAGAAGCAACGGCACGAATGTACCAAAGATACTGGCAAAAATTACAACCGTAAACAAGCTCAGCGAAACGGAAGCCGTAATCGCACGGTCGCCCAGCATAAAGAAGTTATAAACGAAAACAATCAGACTGATAATACTGGCATTGATAACCGAAACGATACTTTCCTTCAGGATCTGCGTAAAGATATTGCCTTCCTTCAGTGTATTGTTGGCCAGGCCCTGCACCACAATGGCAGAAGACTGAATTCCGACGTTTCCACCCGTTCCACCAATCAGCGGAATGAAAAGCGCCGTCTTCGGATTCGTCGCAAAGCTGTTCTCAAATCCGCCTAAGATGATGGAATTACTCAGTCCGCCGATCATCCCGATCAGCAGCCAGGGCAGGCGGGCAGCCGTTTGGGTAAACACATTATCCGACGTCTCCACATCTTGAGAGATACCGGAAGCCAACTGATAGTCACGTTCGTGCTGTTCACGTACCTCATCCATGACGTCATCGATCGTGATTCGTCCGACCAGACGCCCGATACTGTCGATAACAGGAACAGCCACCAGGTCATATTTCTCAATCGTCTGCGTCACTTCCTCGATACTGTCACTGTCGTGCACGGCAATCGGGTCTTTCTTCATCACGTGCTTGATCTTGGAGACTGACGGATTGGTTATCAGCTTTTTCAGCGGCAGCACACCACGCAGGCGATCGTCGTCATCCACCACATAGACATAATGGATTTCATCCACCTCTTCCGCCTGCTTACGCATCTCGTCAATACATTTGGGCATACTCCAATTTTCGTTCACCACGATCATTTCCGTACCCATCAGACCACCGGCCGTATCTTCGTCGTACTTCAACAGATCGACGATATCACCCGCCTGTTCAACGTCTTCGATATGCGAAAGGATTTCTTCCTGCCTGTCTTCATCCAGCTCACGCATCAAGTCAACCGCATCGTCCGTCTCCATGTTATCGACGAAACGCTTGGCGATCAACTCATTCGGAAGTTCTTTTAACAGTTTGTGACGATCTTCTTCATCCAGTTCCATCAAGACGTCTGCCGCCTGTTCGCCGTCCATCAGCATATACAGGTAAATAGCTTCCTGCAGGTCGAGTTTCTGATAAATTTCGGCTATGTCCGCCGGATACAGGTCTTTCAGCAGTTCCTTTGCCTTGACATCATCTTTTTCTTCAATGATTTTCTTCAGATTGTCTATGTATTCTTTCGTCAGTTCTGTCATGGCTGCTCCGTTTTTAATATTGTTATGCAGCCGCTATAACCAGCGGCCGCCAAGTTAAGTTCGTTTTATTCTTCAGGACGCGCCCCGGCTGTCTTAAGCCAGTTATCCACCAGCAGCGTCAGCTCGACAAACTGTTCGACAGAAAGCTGTTCCGGCCGTTTGTCGAAGACGGGCAATGCATAATCAGGGAACTCTTTTCCCAAGATCGGCTTGATGGAGTTACGCAAGGTTTTCCGGCGCTGGTTGAATGTTGTCTTCACAACCGTCTTAAAGAGTTTCTCGTCGCAACCCAACGCTGTCCGCCCGTTACGCGTCATTTTTATCACAGCGCTTTTGACTTTTGGAGGCGGATCAAATACCGATTCACTCACCGTGAACAGGTATTCAATATCATACCAGGCCTGCAACAGGACACTGATAATGCCATAAGCCTTGCTCCCGGGTTTGCCGGCAAGCCGTTCAGCCACTTCTTTCTGGATCATGCCCGAACAACAGGGAATCTGATCTTTGTAATCGAGCACCTTAAAGAAAATCTGGCTCGATATATTATAGGGATAATTTCCGATCACACAAAACGGCCCTTTATACAGAGACGACAAATCCAGTTTCAGGAAGTCGGCAGGAATGATCCGTCCTTTCAAGTCGGGGAAATTCTGTTCCAGATAGGCCACAGATTCCTGATCGAGCTCCACCACTTTCAGATCGTGTTCGGCTTCCAGTAGGAATTGGGTAAGAACTCCCATGCCCGGACCGATTTCAAGAACAGGAGTTCCTTTATATTCGGCAAGGGTGTCTGCTATTCGACGGGCAATCTGCAAATCCTTCAGGAAATGTTGCCCCAATGCTTTTTTCGGTTTAACTAATCTCATTCACTTCGAGGAGTAATGGGTTTATATTAAAATAATATGCTTATCTTTGCCTGATACAAAAGTACAAATAATTTAACGAATATAAGTGTCTGATGAATCTAAAAAGCACATTACACACGATAATTAAGATATTTCTACCTCTCTTACTGGGTTGTCTTTTGCTCTGGTTTCTGTACCGCAACATGGATATTACCGAGATCTGGCAGGTCATCAAGTCAGGTGTTGATTACCGGATTATCCTGTTTTCTCTTCTGTTTGGTTTGTTTGCCAATGTCGTCCGTGGATTTCGCTGGGGCCTGCTGATCCGTTCATTAGGCGAGAAAATCAAAATGAGCAACATCATTTATGCCGTATTGGGAAATTATGCCGTCAATCTGGTTCTGCCCCGTGTAGGAGAAGTCTGGCGCTGCGGTATGATCACCAAGTATGAGAAGATTTCTTTCTCCAAACTGCTCGGTACACTGCTGATCGACCGGGTAAGCGACACCATTATGGTGGGACTGATCACCTTGTCCATTTTTGTTTTCAACATCGAATTCTTCATTCATTTCTTCCGTCGCAATCCCGATCTGATCGTCGGTTTCCGCTCGATGTTCAACTCGATCTGGATTTACGCTTTTTTGGTAATTATTATCGTTGCCGTTTGGTTCGTATTCAAATATTTGAGTAACTTTACGCTGGTTCAAAAAGCAAAAGGAGTTTTGAAGAATATCTGGACCGGTATCCGCAGCGTCTGGGTAATGAAAAGCAAAGGTTTATTTCTGATACAGACACTGTTAATCTGGACTGGTTATTTCTTTTATTTTTACATCACTTTTTATGCGTTCGATTTCACACATGATCTGGGCATGTCGGTAGGTCTGATAGCCTTCACCATGAGCAGTATCGGTGTGGCAGTTCCAGTACAGGGCGGTATTGGGCCATGGCATTTCATGGTGATCTCTACGTTGGTCTGCTTTGGTGTCAACGAAAATGATGCAGCCGCTTTTGCCCTGGTGGTACACACGGTACAAACGGTTTGGACCGGTATTTGTGGACTGGCAGGTGTTGTGGCCTTACCACTCACAAACAAAAACAGTGATCAGCCGAATCACGACAATTGAAAATTAAGCAGGCAGGTTTTTTCATCGTATTTGAAGCCTCGCCAGCTCAACTTAAATACTAACAAACTAATAACATTATGTCAGCAGAGATTAAGGAGCTATCACCCAAGCAAGTGTGGGGCAATTTTTATGAACTAACCCAGATTCCACGCCCAACAGGGCATGTTGAGGCAGTAAGCCGTCATATTGTAGAATTTGGTAAGAAGTTAGGGCTTGAGACTTTGCAAGATAAAGTAGGAAACGTATTGATCCGCAAGCCGGCTACTCCCGGTATGGAAGACCGGAAGACCGTTACTTTGCAGGCTCATCTGGATATGGTTCCACAAAAGAACTCGTCGGTCAATCATAATTTCCTGACCGATCCGATCGATGCCTGGATTGACGGAGACTGGGTGAAGGCCCGCGAAACGACATTGGGTGCCGACAATGGAATCGGCGTATCCTTAGCCATGGGCGTGCTGGCAGACAATACACTGAAACACGGTCCGATAGAAGCACTCTTCACCGTTGATGAAGAAGAAGGCATGGTAGGAGCTTTCGGGCTGAAACCAGGTTTCCTGAAAGGTGATATTCTGTTGAACTGTGATTCAGAGAAGGAAGGCGAACTGTTTGTAGGTTGTGCCGGTGGTGCCGATATGAACATCACTTTCCAATTCAAGGAAGATACCTATATTCCGGAAGGCGACGTAGCTGTCCGCCTGCATTTATCCGGACTGAAAGGAGGCCACTCAGGCGTGGACATTCGCTTGGGGCGTGGAAATGCCAATAAACTGATGTTCCGTTTCCTGAAAGAGGCTGTTTGTGACTATGGTGCCCGTCTCTCATCCATTGAAGGTGGTAACTTACGGAATGCCATACCACGAGAAGCAGTGGCTGTTGTTACGATTCCGGGAGACAACGTAGAAGCCTTATGGGAACTGGTTTCTGATTATCAGGATATGTATCAGGAAGAGTTTGCCGGCATCGAAGAGAACATTCGTTTCTCAGCAGAAATGACTGACTTGCCAACCACCTTGATCCCCGAAGAAATACAAGACGATCTGATCAATGCCATCGAAGGTTGTCAGAACGGAGTCATCACGATGCTGCACGACTTCCCAGGCACAGTTGAATCATCTTCCAACCTGGCCATTGTTAAGTCTACAGACGAACTGATAGAAATCAAATTACTTGTCAGAAGTTCTTCCGAAAGCCGCAAAGATGCACTTTGCTCCAGTCTGGAAAGTATTTTTGCCTTAGCCGGAGCCAAGGTTGAAATCACAAACGGATACAACGGCTGGCAACCGAATATAAACTCCCCCATTTTAGATCTGATGAAACAGACATTTGCAGATCTATTCGGCAAGGAAGCAGAAGTAAAAGTCATGCACGCCGGTCTGGAATGTGGCATTATTCAGGGAGCCTATCCGCAGATGGACATGATTTCCATCGGTCCGGACCTCGAGCATCCGCATTCACCGGATGAACGCGTCAGCATTCCTTCGGTAGCCCGTACCTGGGAACTGATCAAGCATGTACTAGAACGTATTTAAATACGTATAACAGCTATTATGGAACAAGATTATAAAGAGAAAGGCCGGTTATGGAAAGTCCTTAACCGGTCTTACATATATCGGGATGCCTGGCTGACAGCCAGGAAAGACACCGTGCAGTTGCCCAACGGGAATATCATTCCCAACTATTACATCCTCGAATACCCCAACTGGGTCAATACCATCGCCATTACAAAAGACCAGAAGTTTATCTTCATCCGTCAGTACCGGCATGGCATCGAAGAAGTACGCTATGAACTCTGTGCCGGTGTGTGCGATCCTGGTGACGCATCTCCACTCGAATCAGCACGACGTGAATTATGGGAAGAAACCGGTTACGGGAATGGAAACTGGTCACCGTTCATGACTCTTTCTGCCAATCCCAGCACCATGAACAATCTGACTTATACCTTCCTGGCAACAGATGTAGAACCGATCTCTGCTCCCCATCAGGAAGCAACCGAAGACCTTACCATCCATCTGCTTACACGGGACGAAGTACTCGACCTGTTGCGCTCTGACCAGATTCGCCAATCCCTGCATGCGGCTGCTTTATGGAAGTATCTATTTTTAAGTCTATAAGTTTAAATTAGAATGAAAAATAAGAAGCAGATCCTATCTATACTGTTTTTCCTGGCTACTACAGGTACAGTCATGGGACAGAATCAGACAACACCGGCAGTTCAGATACCGGATTCATTGCAAATATTGGACAAAGATCCGAATTTCACCACCTACACAGCAGCCGGCTTTGATCAATGCTGGGCAGCTTATCCGGGAGCACAGCTGGTAGATGTGCGCACAGCAGATGAATACGCCAAAGGACATATCGCTTCCGCACGGAACATCGATATCAAAAAAGAGACTTTCCTGCAGGAAGCCGATTCCCTGTTAGACAAAAGCAAACCGGTAGCCGTTTATTGTAAGGGTGGCGTTCGCAGCCGGATGGCCGCCAAACAACTGTTGAGCAAAGGATTCATGGTTTATAACCTACAAGACGGTTATGACGGATGGCTCCGGTATCAGGAGGGGAAATAAAAATACAAAACTATACAAGAAATGTGTCAGAATAAACAGATACGATCTCAACACAAAGTTGATGATTTCTGTTTATTCTGACACATTCTATTTTAATTGCCTTTCAAGGCGTAAATCCGTCGGATAATATCCACAATCTTCAGGCCTTCGAGAGCTGTCGTCGTATTCTGAGCTCCTGATTGCTGCAAGACCTCCACTACATTACGGATCACAAAGTTATGATTCTGGGCCGATCCTTTATAAGGTCCATAATCATTCCCCGGATTCGTCGGAGCCAGTTCCGGCATTTCGTAATCCTTAATGTGGCAGTATTCTACTTCATTCATATACTGGCCGCCAATCTTGACACTTCCATTCTCAGCAATGATCAGCATACTGCTCTCCATATTCTTGTTCCACACAGCTGTTGAATAATTCAAGCTGCCCATGCCGCCATTTACAAACTCAAATGTCACCAGACCGGAATCTTCAAAGTCAGTCAGCTGCTGATGATTGAAATCGGCAAAACGCGCCTGAATATGCTGTATGTCTCCAAAGAGCCAGTACATAATATCAATAAAATGAGAGAACTGGGTAAACAGAGTACCACCGTCAAGATAAGCATTTCCATGCCAGCCACCCGGCTTATAGTAACGCTCGTCGCGATTCCAGAAGCAGTTCAGCTGAACCAGATAAATCTTTCCCAACCGTCCAGAATCGATCATCTGCTTAATCCAGACAGACGGCGGAGAATAGCGGTTCTGCATCACACAGAATACTTCTTTCTGGAACTTCAGAGAAGCCTGCAAGACCCGCTCGGCATCCTGCACCTGCAAAGCCATCGGCTTTTCGATCACCACATGATGCCCCGATTCAATCGCCTGAATCGCCATTTCAGCATGAAGACCGTTCGGCACACATATATTGATAACGTCTATATCCAAACCAGACTGAAGCAGCGAAGTCAGATCCGAAAAGAATGCCACCGGATAGGCTTCAATACCAAGTTCCTCTTTCGGACGGATATCACACAAGGCTACCAGTTCTGCTCCCGGATCACGTACCACCATTTCAGCATGCCGCTTTCCTATATGTCCGCATCCGACAACGGCAAAGCGTATTTTCCTTTTATTTTCCATAATTACATACGGTTTCAATGATGTAATCCACTTCTTCGGGTGTCATCTCTGTATGAATCGGCAATGATAGTACCGACTGAACTAACTTTTCAGAAGCCGACAGGACAGAACCAATTCGGGAAAAGCCATAAAAGGCCGCCTGTTTATGCAACGGGAGCGGATAATAAATCATCGAAGGTATTCCTTTTTCCCGAAGGTATTGCTGCAGGCCATCCCGCTGTCCATCGGCCACCTGCAAGGTATATTGATGATAGACATGGGTTGAATAGGAAGCCCGGACAGGAATCTGCCAGCGGGGATCATTACCGAATGCCTCATCATAGCGCTCAGCCACCTGACGGCGAGCCTCTGCAAACGCATCCAGATGAGGAAGTTTAGTATCCAGCACGGCAGCCTGCAAAGTGTCCAGACGAGAATTACAACCGATTATCTTATGATGATATTTCTGCTGCTGCCCATGGTTGGCGATCATCCGGATCCGTTCTGCCAGACGTTCATCAGCAGTCATGACAGCTCCGCCGTCACCATAACAGGCCAGCGGTTTGGAAGGGAAGAAAGAGGTCGTACCGATATGGGCAATCGTACCGGCTTTCCGGCGACTGCCATCAGCAAACAAAACCTCTGCTCCCAGCGACTGGGCATTATCTTCTACCACATACAGATGATTCTGTTCGGCAATCTGGATTATCTTTTCCATATCGCAGCATTGACCGAACAGATGCACGACGACGATAGCCCGCGTCTTGGGCGAAATCGCCGATTCTATCATCCAGGGATTAATATTAAACGTCTTTTCATCGACATCTACCCATACTGGTATCAAGCCCAGCAGTGAGACCACTTCGGCAGCTGCCACGTAGGTAAAAGCCGGCACGATCACTTCATCTCCCGGCTTCAGGTCAAGTGCCATCAGCGCAATCTGCAAGGCATCCGTTCCGTTACCGCAAGGTATGACAGACGGAACATCCAAGTACGATGACAAATGCGAGGCAAAACGCTGTACCTGAGGTCCGTTAATAAAGGCACATGAATCGATTACTTCCTGCATAGCCAGATCCAGCTCCGGACGCAGCCGCAGATACTGTCTATGCAGGTCAACCATCTGGATTTTATCCATAGCCTTTTTATTTAACTTCGCTACCCGGTTTCACTTCCTTCTCCGGCGTAATGACAGCCAATTTTCCATCAAAATCTTCAGCCGAAAGAATCATACCTTCTGATACGATTCCTTTCAACTTACGAGGTGCCAGATTGGCAATAAAGCAGATCTGTTTGCCAACCAGTTCTTCCGGTTTATAATAATGAGCAATACCCGAAACGATCGTCCGTTTCTCCAGACCGTCGTCGATACGGAACTGCAACAGTTTGTCGGCTTTTGGTACTTTTGTACATTCCAGCACTGTACCAACTCGGATATCCAACTTCGTAAAATCGTCGAAGGCGATGTTTTCACGTACCGGCTTTGCTTTGTAATTTGCCTCTTCATTGGCTTTCTTGGTAGCCAGCAGCTTGTCGATCTGAGCCTGAATCACGTCATCTTCAATCTTTTCGAACAACAGTTCAGTCTTTCCTAACTGATGACCGGCTTCCAGCAGATCAGTTGCACCCAAGCGATTCCAGCCAAGCGGTTCCACATTCAGCATCTTATTCAGTTTTTCCATACTGAACGGCAGGAACGGTTCAAATACGATCGCCAAATTTGCTGTAATCTGCAAGGCGATATTCATGATCGTTGCCACACGCGCCATATCCGTCTTAGCCAACTTCCAAGGTTCCGTGTCAGCCAAGTATTTATTACCAATACGGGCTAAGTTCATCGCCTCTTTCTGGGCATCACGGAAATGGTATGTATCCAGCAGACGCTCTACATTTTCTTTTACATCTTCAAAGTCCTTCAGGGTCTGACGGTCATAATCGGTCAGTTCACCGGCAGCCGGCACCTTACTGTCAAAGTATTTGCCTGTCAGGACAAGGGCTCGGTTGACAAAGTTACCCAAGATAGCCACCAGCTCATTATTATTACGAGCCTGGAAATCTTTCCAGGTAAAGTCATTATCCTTGGTTTCAGGCGCATTGGCTGTCAGGACATAGCGCAGCACATCCTGTTTGCCCGGCATATCTACCAGGTATTCATTCAACCACACAGCCCAGTTGCGGGAAGTAGAAATCTTGTCACCCTCCAGGTTCAGGAACTCATTGGCAGGAACATTTTCCGGCAGATTATAAGAACCTTCGGCCTTTAACATGGAAGGGAATACGATGCAGTGGAATACGATATTATCCTTACCGATAAAATGAACCATCTTGGTCTCCGGATCTTTCCACCATTTTTCCCAACTGTCAGGCAATAATTCCTTCGTATTGGAGATATAGCCGATCGGAGCATCAAACCAAACATACAATACCTTGCCTTCAGCACCTTCTACCGGCACAGGAATACCCCAATCCAGGTCACGGCTCACGGCACGAGGCTGCAAGCCCATATCCAGCCAACTCTTACACTGACCGTAAACATTCGGTTTCCATTCCTTATGTCCTTCCAGAATCCACTGGCGGAGGAACGGTTCCCATTTGTCAAGTGGCAAATACCAGTGTTTGGTCTTACGCATAACCGGTTTGCTGCCGCTGATAGCAGATTTCGGGTTGATCAGATCCGTCGGACTCAACGACGTACCACAAGCTTCGCACTGGTCGCCATACGCTCTTTCATTTCCACAGTGCGGGCAAGTACCCGTAATATAACGGTCGGCCAGGAACTGCTTGGCCTCTTCATCGTAATATTGTTCGCTTGTTTTCTCTATAAACTCGCCTTTATCATACAACGTACGGAAAAAATCGGAAGCCGTCTGGCAATGAATGGCAGAAGTAGTACGTGAATAAATATCAAATGAGATACCAAAATCTTCAAACGACTTCTTAATGATAGCATGATAACGGTCAACCACATCCTGCGGCGTAATGCCTTCTTTCTTCGCACGAATGGTAATAGGCACACCGTGTTCATCAGAACCACCAATCATAATTACTTCTTCACCCTTCAAACGCAAATAACGGGCATAAATATCGGCTGGCACATAAACGCCGGCTAAATGACCGATATGAACCGGACCATTCGCATACGGCAAAGCCGTAGTAATCAATGTTCTCTTAAATTTCTTTTCCATACTGTGATGTTCTCTTTTTGAACTACAAAGGTAAGGAATTATTTGGGATTGAAGGCAACTTCACGGAAAATTGAGAACCGCCAAATGGGAATTACCTAGAGATATTAAATTCTTAAAAAAATTAAACACATAAACATTACTCGTCTATTCCGGTTTTATAAGCGAAACGTCAAATAATATTTATTAATCAAAAACTATTTGTCTAATTATTAATTTCAGTAACATTCAAGATGAAACAAAGAATGAGCAAAAAGATTCTATTAGTAGGACTCAGCAGTGTATTTTTCATGTCATGTACGTCAGACGAAGACCTTACAAATCCCGTTCAGCCGGAGAATTTCACCAAAGTCCGTATGATCGTAGATGACTTCTTCCAAAGTACAGCTTCAGCCTTGCCAACAGGAGAAAATTCGATTGGTGAAATCGAGGCTTATTTGTTCCAAAATGATACGTTAAAGAAATGTTTAGGTCCTTTATCGAGCAGTGGAGACAACACTTATCAGTTGAACATCATGAACAGTGACAAAGGTGATATTTATTTTATCGCCAATACAGAAGGACATGTCAATGTCAGCGGTCTGGAAGAAGGAGTTACTTTAAAGGCAGACTTCCTGAGGCTGGCTTCTAAACTGAATGACGATCAGACCCGCCTGAAAGGGAACCATATCCTGACAGGAAATTACCAGCGTACCAAAGCCGGAAATGCTGAAGTGAGTCTGCAGCGCGGTGTTGCCCGTCTTGACCTGACGGTAAATGTACCACAAATCAAGGTAAAGAGTGTTCGCATCGACAATGTATCGAATACGGGATACGTATTTAAGCAATCAGGCGTAGAAACACCTGCCGACGTAGAGAAGAGAAGCATCCGCCGCGACTTCACTGAGCCGCTGACAACCAGTGAAACCGGATTGTTCTACCTCTATGAACAGGCTAACGCTGAAATGAAACTGACCATGGAAATTGAAGCAGACGGTAAATCCAATACATTATCTGCCCAGTTGCCAGCGTCATTGAGCCGAAACACGATCTATACGCTGACAGTCAACAAGACCGGCACGGAAGATTATGAAATCAACATCCAGGTGACTACCAGTGTTGAAGAGTGGACTCCGGGCGAAGATGTAACGGCTACACCCGATTCAATTGTTTCACGAAACGTATAAACTTCATTTGATCTCGTATGAATAAATATTTCTTGTTAGGACTTATTTTCATGCTCGTTTTCAGCCGATGCACCGAGCACGATGATATCCGTCAGACGATAAACAACTCCAGTTCATTCCGTATTCAGGCGGCCCATTTTTCCGTATCCGGAGCCAATGCGTCACTTCCTGAAGAAGATCAGATCCGCGAACTGGATGCTTACCTGTTTGACGAAGGTAAGCTTATCAAAAAATATGAAGATTTAGCGAGGCAAGATGAGAACTTATATTCAATAGAGGTCCCTGATAACAAAGGGACACTCTATTTCTTAGGAAATTCAGATGCAATCACCGATCCGTCCGACATCCTTTCTGGTATGGCTGAGGAAGATTTTCTGCAACTGACAACCTTGCCTTCTGCTTCTTCTGCCAGTCATTTTCTCAGTGGGAAACTGGATCTGAACGGTACATCTACCTCTCGTCAGGTATCGTTGCGGCACGGGGTTGCCCGACTCGACCTGTCTCTTCAGGACGCAGAGACAACTGTCAAAAGTATAACAGTCAAACAAGTTGCCAAGACAGGATATCTGTTCGGACAAGATCCGGTAAAGACGGCTCCTCATACAGAATTTGAAGATGTGAATCTGTCGTTCGAACCACAATTGAGCGCGTCGCAGTCCGGATTATTGTATCTGCATGAACAACAGAACGACCAGTTAGCTGTGTCGATCGTCATCACTCACGGCGGTAAAGAAAGTCTGTTAAAGGCACAACTGCCTGCCACTATCAAAAGAAATGCGGTCTATACCATCCGCATCTATGGAAACAATGCTGTCATTGAAGCTGAAATCAAAATCGATGAATGGAATGACGGCGAAGACCAGGAACTGTATCCGGACTTATCATCACGGGTATTGGTCAATCCGGAACGGTCTGTTTTTCCGGAAGGCGTTGTCCTTGCCGGAAGTCAGGATGCCATTCAGGTTCCTTATGCTGCAAGCCGAATGACGCTTGTCTTGGACGCACCCAGTGCCGTAGACCTGCTGGTAAAAGATCCCAGCATGGGCCTGTCAGTCGAAGCGGTACCCGATACGATCAATAAGTTTATCGTAACTACCAGCTTAAATCCGATCGGCCATGCGGAAAAGCAGACAGCACTCTGGGTCAGATATAAAATGCTGGAACAAAGCTATGAAGATAAAATAAACATCACCTTGCAACCGAATGACATACAGATGGAAGGATCGCTATCATTCGATACCCAACGGATCTGCGATTATGCCAAATATCTCGACGGAGAACTGGCACAGTTTACTCTGACCGGTGGAAAACAGATCCAGACAGAAGGAGCCTGGCTGAAAGCGGAAGTGAATGAACAGCATCCCGAACAAGTCCGCCTCCTGGCCGGATGGAAACCGAATGATCCGGAAGCCGACGGACGCGTACAAGAAGGCAAGCTGAAGATACTCAGTGCCGACGGAGATGTACTGGAAGAATATACGATCAGACGACGGAATTACGGTTTACCGGTAGTCAATGTAGACGGTACGTGGTGGTGCAAATACAATATGCGTGGTAACGTCAAGAACTTTGATGACCAGATTTCCATCCAGGAAGATCCGGCTAAAGATGTCAGCCTGTTCGACTACCTGTCTACCTGTACGGATGAAGAATGGCTGGCTGTCTGGGGCGATGTCTATCAGGGGAACAATCCGAACGGACTTCCGCTCCGGCACAATGGAACATCTTTCTACTATGAAGGGTTTGATCAGGACAACACGGTTCAAATCGGAGACCTGCCGGTTACGGAAATGGCGCCCGACGGATATCAGTTACCGGGAGAAACAGAGTTCAGCCAGTTCAAGATGGACCATGCGACTTCTTCAACGAACATCAACTTCGGGCATGGTGCTACAAACGGTTACTGGACACAGGCCAGAAAACGACTCAATATTAAGAATCACGAACGGACTAACCTGATGTTCGGCGACGTGAGCTACGGACCCGTGCACCATCACAGTATTAAAATAGAAACGGAGAATTCAACGGAACTGATTCTCTTCGGGCCCGGAGCACAGAACAACAATCAGGGAAGCAGCATGTTCAGTCCGCTCAGCATCATCTTTGCCGGACATTTCGAAGGTGGCTTCACCTGGACAATGGAAGGCTATTCTACGGCTTCGGGAAAAGGAAACTGGTTTAAGACAAATACGTTCTATCCCAGATATACCCGCGTCATCCGATGCATTAAATCACCCGTAGAATATATTTACAACTAAGCGGTATCTACAGTTACAATATAGGAAAGGCCGGCATGGCCGGAAAGTCGTACTACCGACGTTTCAGACGCGACTTCTGCCTGCCGGTTCTTTTTCTGAACAGACTTGAATATAATATGAATCTACAACGATATTTCTTATTTCTACTTCTTATTCCGTTCCTGTTCTCCTGCGACGAACAGGACAACTGGGAAAACCGGCCTGATACAACCCGTGGCATTCTGTTCCATCTCTCGGAAGAGCCCTACGACGGTGAAACGCCTCAGACAACCCGCTCGACCGGTGAATTCAGCCGGGTTGAACACCTGATTGTTACAGACGAAGGAGATCCGGTTCCCAACATTAAAAGTACATATTTGGCCGAAAGCCGGAAAATCCTGGCCGAAGGATTGCATACCGGATCGTACAAACTGCTGGTATTAGGTATCATCGGCGACGAGAGCAAAGACCAGGCCACGGTGCATACCATCTCATCGATACACGACACCTGGCTTTCTTTCCCCGAAAACCTGCAACGTCCGCTGGAAGCTGAATATTTCTATGCGCAGATTCCGTTTACAGTATCACTCAACAGCCAGGGAAAAGAAGAAAGCTCGCTGTCTGAAGTCAGCCTGAAGCGAATCATCGGCAAGGTTTCCTTCGATTTCTCCTACAACAACGACTATGTACGCACGGCTGTTACCGGCTTAACCCTGCATCTGCCGAATACCCGTTTCTATACGACATTCTCGGCCAACCAGGAATATTCGGGACAGAGCGACGGAACGGTTCAGATCCAGTCACTGCAAGAGAAACAGGAATTTCTGTTCATGCCGATCGTGGGCGACGAGAGCACTGGCTCCATCGAAATGGTCAAGCGGCATCATTCGGATCCGGAGAGCATGCAGCAATATGCTTTCCGTCTCCATATCCAGCCGAACCGGAACGAAGCGGTCAGCACAACTTTGGCCTGCGATGACGACCACGACGGAATTGTCTTCGCTACCGACCTGGCTTACGAAGAAAGTCCGCATTACAGCATTCTGAGTGACTCCGAGTCGAAAGAAGTCTATTACGATGCCAGCCAACGTTCGTTCTATATCAACCAGCCGCTTCAGGTAAGCATTGACGAAGAGGCCCGGCTGCATACCCGTTTCTATTCGGTCCGTCCGGTGAAAGGAATGACCATCTATGCCCGGATCAGCCAGTACAGTTCGGAATGGCTCAAATTTGCCTACTTCGATGAAATACCGGTGTTGGGAGATGCCTTGTTTCCTCTTCCTTTCATGACGAGAGATGTGGTCTACTATACAGAATCCGGCAAACGGGTGAAAATACCCAGACAGGAGACTTTTTCCAACAGTCAGATCGAGTTCAAGCTGGCATCCGATGATCCGTACTGGAAAATGCTCGAAAAGATCAAGATAAACTGGTATCTTTCGTTTGCGTCTTTTGGCGGTGATCCGGATGCGGCCGACGGAAAGCCTTCCGGTAACTGGCGTGCGGTTCGTCCGGTACATATCCGCGAGTACATTGCCTTCTTTACCAATGCAGCTTATATGTGGGAGCTACCGGATTGTGAACAGACCATGCACGATTATGTGGCGGCTAATGGAGATTTCCATGATGACCAAGGCCAACCGGTTTCGGTCAGTACGGTCATGGACCAGTTTCGGAACATGAAGAGTTTCAAGATCGGTCTGATCAAGCCGGGTGGTGTAGCCGGATTAGGTGGTAGCGGCGTATACGGGTTAGCCCAGTACATCCTGACCCATCATTACAGCAATACATATTATTGCAGCCTGGCGTTCCACGAATTAGGGCATTGCATGGGATATCTCGGACACAGTTCGTCTTTCACATACGGCCCGTGGGCTGAAAAGGTCATGAACAACTACTATGTCAATAATATTCACCGGTTCCCTGTCGATTCGTGGGAATACCTGCGTTCTCGGGAGAATCCGTACTTATATAACCCATAATAAAAGCATCACTATAGTCTATTCGATATGAAACAATACTTCATGGGGCTATCAGCCCTCCTTTTTCTGCTTTTTTGTGTTGCCTGTTCGGAAGATGCCGTTCATCTTCCGACTGGTTCGCTGCAGTCCGGCATCAAAATCCGGACCGCAGCTTTCGGTACACAAGGAACAACGACAGAACTGCCGGCTGAAAAGCAGATTTCTAACCTGCAAGCTTACTTGTTCTCAGGGAAAGCATTAGTCCGTTCGTTTACGGACCTGTCTGTCGGCTCCGACAGTATCTGCCGGATTGACGCCGACAACGAAACCGGGAAGCTATATTTCCTGGCCAACATCGACGCCGAAGTCAGAGCCGGAATATACGAGCAAATGCCGGAAGAAGAATTCCTCCAGCTGACAGCCCAGAATCCGTCAGCCGGGAATGCACCTCAGATTCTGTCGGGTGCCTTAGACCTGTCGGCTTCTGCTCTAGGAGCCACCGTGCATCTGCAGCGTGGCATTGCCCGTATTGACCTGGAAATCGCTTCTCCGTCGGTCGAAGTCAACGAAGTAACCGTTGCGCAAGTCTGCCAGGCGGGTTATTTATTTCCTCAGGAAGAAATCCAGTCGGTGCCGGGTGCCGCTCAGGAAAGCCTGGTACGGACCTTCAGTACGCCACAGACCAGCCAGGTTCCCGGTCTCTTCTATCTCTACGAGCAGAAGAACAGTCAGCTGGAAGTACAGGTAAAAGCCTCCATCAACGGGATTGCTCAGATGCTTCGGACCACTTTACCCCAGCAGATTATCCGGAATTATGTCTATACCCTGCGCCTGAAAGGGACAGGCGCCAAACTAGAAGCCGATATCCTGACAAACCAGTGGGAAAATGGTGATCAGGAAAACGGTTCCTTAAACGAGCGGATTAGCATCGACCTCCAGTCTTTGCCCGCAGGCGTCACCTGCGAAGGCAACCAGATATTCATCAGTCATTTGGGAAGCTCTTTTACCTTGCGCCTCAACAAGCGGGAAGAGGTCGATATCCGCATCAGTCAGTCGGATTCGCATTTCCAGGTTCTTCCGACAGGCAACCCGACTTCCTTTCAGGTCAGTGCCGAGCATGTTTCTCCGGGTGTTCATGAGAAATGGGTACATCTGGATGTTTATCCGGCCGGTCAGCCGGATGTACGCATCGGCCGGATCAGTCTGATCCAGAAATCCAATCCGACCGCTCTGACGGGTGTCTTGTCGTTCGACCAAGACTGGCGATGCGACTTCAACCGGTATATCGATGGCGAATTAGGTGTATTCACCCCACAACCGGGCAAGGAAATCCGGGTAGAGACCGATGATATTCCCTGGCTGAAAGTATATCCCGAAGCCGGTAATCAATATCGTGTCGTAGCCGGTTGGAAACCGAACGACCCGGATGCCGACGGCCGGAAGCAGGAAGGGAAAATCATCATCTGCAATACCGACGGTACCGAAGCGGAAGAATATTTTGTGAGTCGCCAGTACTGGGGATTGCCGGTAGTCGAAGTCAACGGAACCTGGTGGTGCAAATACAACCTCCGCGGCAACGTCAAGCGCTTCGAAGACCAGATTCTGCTTTCCAATGATCCGGCAGCCGGACGGGAATTGGGCGATTATCTCTCATCCTGCACCGACGATGAGTTCCTGCACGTCTTAGGCGACCAGTATCAGGGAGGAAATCCGAACGGTCTGCCGTTCCGGTACGACGGTTCGAACTTCTACTTCGAAGGAATGCAGGCCAGCGCCGGGAATTTCGGAACACTGGATCCGACAGCAATGGCACCAGACGGTTTCGAGATACCGGATTATGATGATTACCGATTCTTCACGGCCAGCAACAACTTCAACTTAGGCTATGGTTCTGATGCGTTCAACAACAAATTGGGGCAGCGCCTGACGTTTGATATTGTAGAGCGCGACGCCTCATTCTTAGGCGGTTCTTATGGTCCGGTCAACTTCTACGACTTCAATTACAACGGAGCGCATCTCGTCCTCTGCGGCTTGGGCCATCAGTACAACACAGAAGCAACAGCCGTAGCCAAGATGATGATTCTGTTTGCTACCTACGGCAACAGCGGTTCTACCTGGATGATTGAAGGCAGCTCGCAGGCAACGGGAACAGGCAACTGGTATAAATATACCGGTCAGAACTCAACCAAGACGCGTACCATACGATGTGTTAAAACGCCAGTTGAATATATGATCGAGTAATTCGTTTTTAGACTTACACGGCCAAAGGACAGGCGGGGAATAAAAACCCGATCCTGTCCTTTTTTTCATCTTCAATCATCCATTTTCCGCTATCAATTTGTTTCCAAACAACAGAATTGAAAATCTCCTGAACTTTTTCCAGTGCCCAGTTGTTATCATTTATATAGTAATCAAACGAAGTCCTTGACAGAAGGCAAATATCATGAAAATTCAGTTTGAAATCAAAGAGACGTTAGCTGGCATACTCGACCAGCTGTTACATTCTGACTTCTGGATCACGGAAGTAGAAGAGATTGATGACAAAAGGAAACTTATCAAGATCAGAGATTTTGCTTACCCGCAGGAAGCGACAGCCGAGGTTTCTGAGAATGAGATTCTGCTGAAGACGGCATGGTCCAAATATACCTACCGTCTGTATGAAGTAAACCATGTTTGCTGGTGCGAATACACAGGCGCTTATCGAGGACTGCTGGAACAAAAGCTTCTCCCTATCATAACGCCGAAAGAGAATCTGCTCGATCAGCCTGTAAGCAGCTCTTTATTGGGCGATATGCACAAGCCGCTCCGTGAATATGCCATGGACAATCTGAAGCTGAAGAAATTCCGCCAACAGACTTTCGGAGATATTGGTTTCTCGACCAACGACCATCCGAAACGGGTGTACGATGCGTTTATCAAGGAAGATTATATTCCTGAACAGTAGTCTTATCCTTTTGATGTAATTTCCTATGGACTCACAACCATCGCAACCGAATCAAGAAGATGTATCCGTGGTCCCGTACAATTCATTCTTCCGAGTGAATCTGCTGATAACTAAAATTCCTCCAACCGCTTCGTCCCTGCTTTGGGTTGAGAAGTTGTTGGAGGAATTTTTATGGGGTTTCTGCTTCAAGCAGAATTAAGGCTCAAGAAGACGTAAAGCTTTCGTAGCATAATCGTAGGTAATAACGTAGATAGTGCCTGGAGATAAGACTTTGTCATAAGTTATTTTTTCACTTTCAAAGTGTTCTCCATCCGTATTGGTTGCAATTAACTGATAAGAAAGTGTTACATCATTAGAATGGGGGAAATAAGCTATTTCCTCATTTTTCAATTCAACAGTTTTCTCCTCCCCTGCTATCCCTACTTTCACAGTAAATGTATAGTTTTCTTCATCAAACCAGTCTACGAAATTTTGGGGTAAATCTAATTGTACGCCCCAATTAATCATCGGAACTTTTACAGAAAGATAATTTACTTTACCTGCCTCTATTTCAAATATCGTATCTTTATAGTAAACGGGTGTTTTATCCAACAAAGTCGTATCATTGTATATTTTCAAAGCATAACGACCTGCTCCTAATTCAATTTTACTTGGAATACTATCCGGATTATACTTCAAGGTCACCTCAGGAGTCACATCTTGACTGGATATTTCCACATACAAATCATCATCATCCACAGCACGGGTGGAAATGGATTCCGTATTTGCCACTTCAACAGTCATGTTCTCCAACGAAAGGAAACCTGTCTCTCCTACCGATGGTAAATCTTCTTGTTGGCAAGCAAATAATCCAACCAAACCCAAACAGATTGTATATAACCAAATTCGTTTCATCATAATTTATCGATCATATATAAGAGTGAAAGAATCCAACCAAAATTGACTACCAATAATATATGCATTGGCATAACCATCCCAAAAACTGGCATCTCTAAATTCATTTTCTAAATGATCCCTATCTTCCTTTGTTCCAGCTTTAAATAATATTCGAATATGTGTAATTCTTTTTTCTTTATACAACTCATCATAAAATATTTTTATACTACTCGTTGTATAATTATTTATTGTTTCCCCAGATAACAATTCGCCTTTTCCTATTTCTGTTTCTGTTCCATCCTCTGCTAAGTTTATTAAAGAAATATCTATCAAATATTCATCACCATTATATGGTAATGCTTTATAAGTGAAACTTAACGCAGTTGGTCTTATATTTGCAGCTTTAGGATAAATAACATCTCCATCAGCAGAATAATCACCCACACACACTAATCCTGAAGAAACATTATTAATAACACTATTTCTTTTTTCCCCAAAATCACAAGTATTACCTTCTCCCCATCCAATTGTCATCATATATGCCACTGTACTTCCATTATCAGCTACAGGTATGGTACTTGACTTTGAAACATAAAAAGCATTAACACCCTTTGTATGGCAAGTTAAAGTATTACGTGTCCCTATCCAATCTCCATCAAATGAATAAAGAGGATTTTCTTTTTTGGGATATGTTGTTTTATACCCTTCATCCAAAGAAGAATTAGGAATATTGAAAGCATCATACGTTTTCAACTCTACTATTTCACTCGGAATCATATCTCTATATAAACCTCTAATATAATATGTAGTACCCGGTGTTAAATTTGTTTGACACAAATCATCACTTAAATCTATCCAGCCAGATTCACCATTAGTACTGAATTGATATTTCATATTTTCACTTAACTTGGAAAAATCACCTTTCGTTACCTGATCTTCCATCAAGGCATTCATGGTAAATTCTTTTGTCCAAATATTACCAGGATATACACTTACTGTAAACTCCGGCTTTTCACACTTCAAAGTATATTTTAAATTCGGAGTTTCTTGTCCCTCAATTTCTTCACTACTCCACCGATTATTGGCTTTCGCATCTATTTCGATCGAATTCTTAGTTGTTTCACCTGCATTCGTTTGTAACTTGGCAAGTAATGGTGATAAATCAAGGCTTGCGTCCGTTGTTCCGATTTCCGGGAGTGTTATTCCCAACGCTGTTTCGATGGCCTGTTTATCTTCCGGATTCGATAAAACATATTCTTCCTTTGGCAAAGAGGATATAAATTGTTCGTCCTCAAAATTAAATTTTAGTTTTAAATCTTGTAAGGCTGTTGCTGTAACAAGTTTGATGGAAGCTGTCTTGTTCTCAGTTTCAACGAATGATAATTCATTCCCTTCAAACCCTTCAGCCTCAACCTTCGGTCTCGGCAACCACTCCATTGGAATAGTCTCATTGATTTTCACTGTTGTTGCTTCAACCTTTGAAATATCTAAAGTAAGATCATCATTGAAAGTCAATGTGAGCGTATAATGATCAGCAGCTTCAAAAGTAGTAGGTAAATCATCATGTTCCAATTTTGCAGAGACAGATTGACCATTCAGTTTTTCACCTTCAAAATAGAAGGATACTTCTTTACCTACCTGAAAATAGGCACTATTCGTAGAGTTTGGTTTTAATTTAACATTATAGTTTTCAACTACCACCTTAACCCAATAAGATTCATAAATCTTTGCCATCTCTGTCGCATCGGGAAAGACGACTGAAGCCAAAGCATTTGCCACTTTACAAGCAAGCTGAACTGAGGTTGTCTCACCTTCTTCAACAACCACTCCAGTCTCCTCACCTTTATAATATGGCTCATCCAACGCGACAAGCGAATTATCACCAAACGATGCTGTTACGGTATAAGTACCGGCAGATGCTGGAATAGGCTCTGATTTATAAGCCCCGTCATAAAGAGGATCATTCGTTGTCTCGTTAACAATCTTCAGCTTGAAATTCTCAGTCGCAGGTTCTCCTAATTCAGCTGGTGTACTCTTTGTTGTGACTTCTGTTGAAACATCGTCATTCAAAGAGATCAGGAAACCTCCCGTTTGCATATTATTCAGCTGTTCTTCCTGACAGCCAACGAACAACAAACTTAGTAAACCAATATACAGGGAATGAATGTATTTCATAAGATTCATCTTTATATTGCTATTCTTATTAATCATATATCAACTCAAAATTGTCTATTAACAATTTACTACCCACGCCGCCAGTAAAATAATCTCCATACTTGCTGGCAGAAGCTACGATTAATATATATTTGGGTGTCCGGTTTGTGTAACGATAATCCAATACCAAATCTTTCTGTTTATATTGTGCGTCCGAACTTCCACTGATATATTCAGCATAAGCTATGACATGTGAATCATTTTTATTGAACAACTGACGTTCAGACGGACGAGTTCGTATTTCTAACGGTGCATCCCAATCTGTCAATGCTATATAAATATGGCAGGAATCCGGACGTCCTTTTAAATTCTCCAATGAATCATCACCCACTTTATCGATAGTGGCAGAAGTATATTTATAATTAATTCGCAGTTTAGAAGGGAACGAATTAAACTCACGACCAAAACTCAATACGCCATTTGTACCATCGGTGCGAACATACGATCCGGTAAATATATTTCCGGCAGCCAATTTCAACACAACCCATTTAGTTTCCAGTGAAGCCGCTTTTCCAGAACCATTACAGGTTTCTGTTGTTGGTGTACTGTTACTGTCTGCAATTGTTGTTGCCCCTTTATTTCCGGTATCCCAAAACGAAGTTGTTGACCAAGGTTGCCAAAGAGTTCCATTTGCGGCAGCCTCGGATGACCAATTATCAAAACTACCATTTTCCAAAGGAACAGCAGCGGCTGTTGTAAAAGATTGTTCATTCCCCGTAGTTCCATCAACATTTACCCGATAGACATACGTTGTTGAAGCGGTTAAACCTGTCAGTGTTGCAGTAAATGATGTTCCTGATACAGAAACATTCGCCGTCGGTACTGTATTCCAATTAGTATCACTTTGCTTTTTATATTCAACTACAGGTGTTTTGCCGCTTTGAATAGAACCTTTAACTGTGGCTTTTGTTACCATTGCAAATGTTTCGGAAGATCCGGTATTACCTCCACCCTCCGATTTATAGACAAATACCCTCCATTCTTGCCAGGTATCTTCTCCATGCCGAGCTGCATAAAAAGTTTGTGAAGCAGAAAAATCATGAACCGTTGTTGGATCTGGTTTTACTTGACCGTATTCACCTCCCAAATTCAATTTATTTATCTGGATATTCGACAAGCTTTGATCTTCTCCAACATAAATAATTACATTTCGGGAATTTGCATCCAACACATAATCCGTCATACCCACTACATCAACAGCACGTTCAACAATTTGATTGACGGTAATCTTCCACTGATAATCTTGATATGTCGACAATGTTAATGTAACAGGTTTACTAAAGTTAACCCGCGTATTGGCAGATAGAGGTAAACTATCCAATGATGCAAAATCTGTAGTCGGGAATTTCTCATAATTCACGCAGGCAGCTGAATCGATACCGATGGAAGCGGTTCGTGGGTCTAACATCAATTTGGTTATCTTCAAACGTGTAATGTCAACCGAATCATTGACATAAAGCGTTACCGTCCGTTGAGCTTTATCGATAATTGCATTTTTGTCCTGGCTATCAGTTCCAGCCCGTTGGCCTTCCACCTCAATAGATGAAATACTGGCTTCAAGAATCGGATACGGAATGTCATTTTCTATCGCACAAGAGAATAACAAGCTAACTGAAAGTAACGTATATAATAAATTTTTCATTGCCATCTTCTGATACCTAAAATTATTCATCAAACGATTTTATAAATAGAATGTCATTCCGATATTTATTGAGAACAAATTGATCTTAAAGTTTCCTGATGAAACACGTTGAGTTCCTTCTTCAATCCGGTTTGTTTCCTGATCAATCCATTTAAAGTTAAATCCCATCACACCAACGGAAACTTCTACTGCCGACCAGTCGGTAATAAAAGCCGCCAGACCGGGAGCAAAACCAATCTGCAAGTTTTGCACGGTTTGGAATGAACCGTCATACGTTGTTCCTGATCCGGTAGAATTTTTACCCCGGCCATAGCCATAAGTGATACGGGCTTCATTGAATAAGCCGAAAACTTTACTTCTGCCTATAGGCATATAGGTTCGTAAAAAACCAGAGGCTTCATATTTATGTTCTAGGTAATAAATATCTTTTAAGCTAATATTAAAATCTTCTCCAAGATTCAAGTCAAAATTTCCCAAATCCAGATAATCCCGATTATATGCAAAACGAAAGCCGGCGGCTATATTATCTCGGAAGAAATAACCGACATACGGACTTACATTAAAATCATAGCCCTTTCCTTCCACATCTTTAATGACGAGGAAATTCAAGTTGCTTTCATCGTGTTCGGAATAGGAAACCGTTCCTCCCGCCATCCATGTTCCTTTCGGAATGAATACACGAGATTGTACATCGCGGTCAATACGCTTTATAGCCCGATCACCACGTTGTGCCATCACGCTACCGATCATCGCGATCCATAGCCCCATAATTACAAATAGCCTTCTATACATATAATCTGTTTTCTAAATGTCACCTCCTTAATTTGTTCCGCCCTTTCAGGGCTTATTATTTTTTGTTCATATTCCCAGGGCGTTGCCCTGGGCTTTATTATTTTAGGCTTTCAGCCTAAAAAACACCCTTCAATAAGGAGCAATGCCATGAATACTATTACAAATATTCCTCCTTGTATTCAACACCATATTCTCGCAAAAACATTTTCAATTCGTCAACAAACAGCATTTTCTTATGATGTTCTTCTTGGTTCTGGATATATTTAACAACAATTTCCACCTTCGACTGACTCACTGAAAATGCACCGTATCCGTTCTGCCATCCAAATTGCCGATAAAAAGGATCTTTGCTTTTTATCCATTTTGAAGAGCTACGTTTAACCTCTTCCACCATCTTTGACAAAGCCATGTTTTTGTTTAATACACACAAAACATGAACATGATTCGTCGTACCGCCTATACATATCATCGGGCAATCTATATGATTTAATATTCCGGTGATATAAGCATATAGTTCCGACAAATCGGTTTGTTTGATTATATTCTCCCGATATTTGGTTGCGAATATCAGGTGAATATAATTTTTTGCCAATGATTGTGACATATTTTTATTCCGCCCTTTCAGGGCTTATTTATTTTTTTATTCATATTCCCAGGGCGTTGCCCTGGGCTTTATTATTTTAGGCTTTCAGCCTAAAAATTACCAATTCCTCATCTTGTTTCATTCGAACGATTTCATCCCAACTTAATTTTTCTAAGCTATATATGCCTAAAAAAGAAACTGGCCTTCGTCCTTATTCCTTTCGAACAATTTCATCCCAACTTAATTTTTCTAAGCTATATATGCCTAAAAAAGAAACTGACCTTCGTCTTTGTTCATTCGAACGATTTCATCCTAACTTAATTTTTCTAAGCTACATATGCTTAAAAAAGAAACTGACCTTCGTCTTTGTTCATTCGAACTATCTCATTCTAACTTAACTTTTCCAAGCTATATGCCTAAAAAAGAAACACATCTTCGTCCTTTTCATTCGAACGATTTCATCCTAACTTAACTTTTCTTAGCTATATATGCCTAAAAAAGAAACAGATCTTCATCCTTGTTTCATTTAGACAGTTGCATCGTGATAAATGTTTTTAAGCTTTCGGCCTAATATTATCAATTCTACACTCATAGAATCAGAATAATGCCCTAAACTTTATTGTTTCGAACAACCAACCACGATCTACACGATCTGGCTGAAAGCCTGCAATTTTATAGCCTAGGGCAACGCCCTGGGTATTTCCATCAATACAATTAAGCCCTGAAAGGGCGGAATCTGTATTGAGCTTGCAAAGGTACTCAATTTCTCACAAACCGCATGTTAATAAAAGAATGTATAATGCAGAGCTTTCACTCCGCATTATACATACATTTTATTATTCCCAAATGGTTGGCTCACCGTCGTAAACCAGCTCGAAGTCGTCGAGGTACATGACACTTCCGTCGCCGCCAACCATATAATCTCCATATTTACTTGCACTACATACGATGATGATATGAGTTGGTTTGTCATCCAAATTCCGATATTCAATAGGAATAGTAAATTCTACGAAACCGTCACCTGCAGTAGCGGCTCCGGATGACAATTCACCATAGGCAATGAATTTATCGTCCGCCTTAATATTATCTAATGAAAGCAATGTTTCTGTCTTGGTATTGATCACTTCATGTTGTTCCCCGCCTTTCATTAAGACGACGTAAATAGCACACTGATCCAAATCATCTGTTAGAGTTACTCCATCAGGAAGAGCACCTGTATTGCTCGCTTTCACAGGAGTATATTTGTAATACCCCTTTAATGCGGTTGGGCGGGAAACAAAAGGCTTTCCAAAATTTATAGTTGCAGTTCCACTCATGTCTGCTTTAATAAAATCACCTGAATAAAGACTTGCAGCAGCTAATTGACCTGCAACTTTTGTTGTACCTAATTTAGCAGCATAAGTTCCACCGTGTATTAATTCCTCTGTTTTGTTTGTTGGGTCTTTTTGCCCAATTGAATTAGCCCCACGATTACTTGTATCCCAAAAACGAGTTCCATTATTATATTCATCATCTGTACATGGGAATGTCGTATTCACAGAAGTTATAGCTGTTCCTGCTTTATGTACACTCCAATCCTCAAATCCTGCGTTTGGTAATACTGTTGCTGCTTCCGTCGTAAACTCACCACCTCTAATATTAAATACGGGAATTTCTAAACCATCTGTCAAGCGATATTCGTAGGTTGTCGCCGGCTCCAAATTCATCGCGGTAGCCGAATAGAAGTTGTCTGCCACAGTAGTTTCAGCAGTAGCCCAAGTCTCCGTGTCTTTTTGGCGATACTGAATTTTGAGCTTAGAGAGATCTATGCCACTGGCACTTGTTACATTCTCTGCCGAGAGATAAGCAAATTTCGCCCAAGCATTAGCAGAAAGTGTTCCTTGATTGGTTGGCTTTTGAGAGACGGTGAACTCATAACTATACTCCTGCATAGAAGGATCTACTTGGACAGTGATATTTTCTGTACCAGTCTCCTGAAGCTTAATATTAAGAATATAATGGTCACGAGCCTTGACCTCGGTGATCTCATGTGTCAAATCATGCTCTTTAGTTTCCCCATTCATAATTGCAATAGCAACATTCAGGTCACCAACCGGGAAGAAGGCTACTTTGTTTTCCGTATTCGCTGATGAGAAATCACGAGCAGTGACAGATTGTGTCTTACTTGTTACCTGGGCCGTAATAGTTTTCCCATCTAACTGACCAACTAATTGCGTATCAAAGTTAACTGTCACCTTGACATTCGCTAACGTACAAGTAATATTAGCAGTTGTAGTTCCACCCTTTGTCACTGATACTTTTGTTGAGCCATAATAGTAAGCACCGTTCTCACCAAAAGCAGAATTACCATCGTAATTATTCGAATAAACCTCTACTGTATATTCGCCAGCGACTAACTCGATTTTTAAAGCATTTAATTCCTCTACGGAACCTGTTTCTGTCTTAATCTCTTTTCCAGTTGAGTCACTTATCTTTAGGGCAAGCAATTCCGGATTATAATCTTCAGCCTTTGTCGTCACACTAACATCTTGTCCGATCGCGAACGACAGGTAACCTTTGTCGTTTAACGCCTCTTCATCGGCTTGGCAGGCTACTAGAAAGATCGCCACCAAGGTTAATAATATATATTGTATCTGTTTCATAACTTATTATTTAGCTGATGAATCCGTAATTGTTATTTTTAATACACCCTCGGCTGTTTGCCCTGTTTGGTCATATACTTTTAATTTAAAAGAGTGTTCGCCTGTAAAATTTACAAGTTGAGCACTAAGTATTCCTAATGAGAATTTGTATGACAAATCTCCTTTTTGAGGTAATGGATCAATTACAGACCCTAATGTTTGAGTAGTCACTAAATCTGTTCCCTCGGGCTCATCTGTTAAACGAAAGAAAGACAAAGCTTCTTTGAAATCTGCATTATCCGTGACTGCTTTAACCATGACTTTTTCAATTTTCCCGGGAACAGTCATAAGGACTTCTACATTAGGGAAAGCTCCACCATTCTTTTTGTCATAATTAATACCTGAAACTAAATATTCCCCCTCTAGAGTCGGAGCAGCAGTAGCGTCTTCTCCATCACCATCACCTTCTTCACCTCCCGGTTCACTCGGTGTAGTAGTAGAGTCCTCTACTGTAACTTCAATATTATCCGTTTTGCCATCTGTATTCCACTCCAAATTAGCAGAAATTTCGATACCTGTCACACCTGAAGGATCCGCCGGATCTTTCTCTCCCGGCTTGATGGTAACAGTCAACGCATCAGCTGCTCCCCAATATTGAGAGCCTGCGGAAGAGGGTTTAATAATACTACGAGATTCTCTGATTTCCGTGTTGTTGTCTTTCAAAACACCAGAGAACTCAACCTTGATCGTGGAGACATTATCTGCTATCATCCAATAAAAAGGATCAGGCTGTTGTACATCTCCGTCAGCTGTGGTTTCAAGACGTTCAAAATCTTTGTTATGTGTTCCGTCAGTCACACTGATCTCCCAACTTTTAAAGGTACTTTTCAGTTCGTTGTCATAAGTCAATTGAATTTTCATATTCATCATCGTACAGACGACATTCACACCTGTCTCTTCATTTGCCTTCACACTGAAAGATTCTTCTTTACCATAATAAGGAGCAGTTGTAATGTCTTCAGCGTTTCCTGGCGTATGCGCATAAACCGTATAATCGCCAACAGGTAATTCTACAGGCTCCCCCTCGCCATCATACGTAAATGTTTTATAAGCTTCTTCTTCACCTTTCTTTTTGACTTCCACCATAAAGCCTGTAGCACTGACTGTTGGTGTAGTTGAAGTCGCCTCATTTGCCTTAGTTACAGATTGTGAAGAAGCATCTACCGCTAAGCCTAAATTCAGGTAACCTACTTCAGATGACTCCTCAGTTTTGTTCAAAAGTTCATCTTTCATTTCGCAAGAAGTCAAACTCGCAAAAGCGAAGACTCCCGCCAGAATTGTATATTTTAATTTCATGCTTATATACGAATTAAAGTTGTTTTACAAATTAAAGCCATTCTGTTGGAATCTCGATATTTACAGTCTCATCGTTCGTATCTTTATTGATTGTAATCGAGATACCGACATTTCCTGTATTACTTTCAACGACCGGAGCAATATTAATTGTCTGAAAATCGAGTGGTTTCAGGGTGTACGTTTTAGGATCGACAGTAGCTTGTCCTCCTGTTATTTTATTTAAGGTAAAAGTTGCCACAACACCTTCTCCGTTTGCATTAACTTTTAAATAAAGCGGAGAAGTATCGTATTTCCCCCATAAAGCTTTATTTTCGTTGCCAAGCGCTTCTGTTTCGAATGTCACATAATAATCTGAGAAATAATTAGCCATTTTAGAATCAAAATTCACTTGGATTTTCGCTTGGACCGGTTTACATTCAACTGTCAATGATTGCTGGTCACCATTCACATTAAAGGTCTTAATTCCTTCCATATAAAGACCATCGCGAGTACTGGGCACATTATATTCTTCCCCATAGAAAGCCTTCAATTCATAAGCGCCATTGGTCAGTTCAATCAGCTCAGTCGGCATATCTGCATAATTCCATTCCATGCCCTCAACAACTTTTCCATCCTTCAAAATCTGAACCGTATAATTATCCAACTTCGTATATTCCGATTCATCCACCGCCTTGGTCTGGAAACCGGTATCAGCATTTAAGCTTAACTTCACATAGCCTTTTCCTTCGGGTATCAAGGCGTCATCTTCCTCCGAGGTACATGCTGTAAAGGCTGCAAAACCCAACAGCAGACATACATACGTTCGTAAAAAATTCAAATACTTCATGCTATAATTTTTTCTGATTTATACACTTTTTTCCGCTTGCAAAGGAACAACAATTCGCAAAGCCTCGCAAGGTCAATTTATAGAAAAATGTATTCTGTTTTTTATATCCAGACTTTTCCATCTTTTTGCTATCTATTTGGAATTGCATGATATATGGGTTTTAGCAGACAGGTTTATTGTTCTATTTATTAAAACACGATGTTCTATTTTTTGAATAGGTGTATGATGGAATCTATACAATGTATGATCTTTTCCACAGCAGAAAACCGGAGATAGAAAAGTCTTGAATCACCTCATTTGATAGACTATCAAGCAGATAGAAGAAAAGTGAAAGATAAGTATGGAAATAAATCCCGGACGATTGTCGGGAGTTTTGAAAAAGGAAGATACGGGAATCGTTTTTGATGCTCGGGAGTTTTGTTTTCAAATACCCTTTGTTTTGATGAAAAGCCGGCGTATATTCATCAAAAGCCGGCGCAAATTGACAAAAAGCCGGCGTGTTTTGAAACAGGTCATTTTTCAATGAATGTTAAAAACTCTGTTAATTAAGTATGTTGTAGAACATCATTACATATTGCTAACTTATCTTTGCAACGGTTATCAAATAGTGTATAAATAGGCATTTAGTTTAGGCAAAAAGATTATGTTATTGCAAGTTTTTCACATCTTGTTTTTCTACTTTGTAGGAGAGTGTATCAGCCATTTTATCCACGGGTTTATCCCGGGAAGCGTAATCGGGATGGTTCTGCTTTTCTTAGCCTTGGCGTTTAAGGTGGTAAAGCCATGCCATGTGAATAAAATCTCCAAACTGCTGACGGACAATATGGGCTTGTTCTTCCTTCCCGCCGGTGTCGGACTGATGACATCGATCGGCGTAATTTCTCATTACTGGGCTGTGATCCTGATTTCGTGTGTAGTCAGTACCATTCTGGTAATCGCTACGGTAGCCCTTGTTCAACAAAAATTCGAAAAACGAAAAAAATAAGCCGGTATGCATTCGTTGGTTCATTCTGAGATATTCGACCTGGCCCTGGTGGTCGGTACGTATATCGCCGCTACTCTTTTGTATAAGAAAACGCATCTGAGCCTGCTCCATCCGCTGCTCACCTCTATTTTCGTAATCATCGTCATCTTGGAAGTGCTAGATATTAAATATGAATCTTTCCAGCAAGGCAGTCACCTGATTCATTTCATGTTAGGTCCTTCAGTTGTTGCCCTGGGATATGTCTTGTTCGAACAGATGAAATACCTGAAAGGGAATGTTGTTTCGATTCTGACCTCGGTCTTTGTCGGGGCTATCGTCGGGATTATCAGTGTAATAGCCATCGGGAAGCTGATGGGTGCCGACCAGTCGCTGATTGCCACCCTGCAACCCAAGTCGGTCACGACACCGATTGCGATGGGTATTTCTGAAAAGAACGGCGGTATTCCGTCATTGACAGCCGTTATCGTTGTGGCGGTAGGTATCTTCGGGAGTATTGTCGGTCCGGCCGTTATGAAAGTATTAGGTATCGAAAGCCGCATCGCCAAAGGATTGGCCTTAGGCGCTTCGTCGCACGGAGTCGGTACGGCAGCCGCCATCCAGCTGGGAGCTGTAGAAGGCGCATTGAGCGGTCTGGCTATCGGTCTGATGGGTATCATGACCGCTATTCTGGTTCCGGTCATTTCGTATATTCTATCCTTGTTTGCCTGAATACAGGCAACCGTTCTTCCCCACGGGAAGCCGGTTATCACATACATCAGCCTCTCAACCCCTTGCTGAAGAGGCTCGAATCTGACAGCAGGACCGCCCGACTATGGCGATTCTGCTATTTTTATCGTACCTTTGCGAAAAATATTTATTCGTATCAATTATGTCACAATTATTCCCTACTGATCTGCCTTACAAAGTGGCAGATATGAGCCTGGCGGAATTCGGACGGAAGGAAATCGAGATTTCCGAACACGAAATGCCCGGTCTGATGGCTCTCCGCAAGAAATATGGTGATTCGAAGCCATTGAAAGGAGCACGGATCACAGGTTCTTTACATATGACAATCCAGACAGCCGTTCTGATTGAGACACTGGTAGCCTTGGGTGCCGATGTCCGTTGGGCCAGCTGTAACATCTTCTCTACTCAGGATCATGCCGCTGCTGCCATTGCGGCCGACGGTGTACCGGTCTTTGCCTGGAAAGGCGAATCGCTGGAAGAATACTGGTGGTGTACGGAAATGGCACTGCGCTTCCCCGGCGGTAAAGGTCCGCATTTGATCGTTGACGACGGCGGAGACGCTTCTCTGCTGGTGCACATGGGTTACCGTGCCGAAAACGACCCGACAACCATCCAGCGTAAGGGAAGCAACCACGAAGAACAGTGCATCCTCGATACGTTGAACCGCATCCTCAAAGAAGACCCACAGCGCTGGCATCATACAGTAGCGGAAATGAAAGGTGTTTCGGAAGAGACGACAACCGGTGTTCACCGTCTGTACCAGATGATGGAACGGGGCGAGCTGCTGGTTCCGGCCATCAACGTAAACGACTCGGTTACGAAGTCAAAATTCGATAACCTGTACGGCTGCCGGGAATCGCTGGCCGACGGTATCAAACGGGCAACCGACGTGATGATTGCCGGAAAAGTGGTTGTTGTAGCCGGTTACGGTGATGTGGGAAAAGGCTGTTCTCACTCGATGCGCTCCTACGGAGCCCGCGTACTGGTAACGGAAATCGACCCGATCTGTGCCCTGCAGGCTGCCATGGAAGGCTTTGAAGTCACTACGATGGAAGAAGCCGTAAAAGAAGGAAACATCTTTGTGACAACGACAGGCAACTGCGATATCATCACCATCGAGCACATGCAGCAGATGAAAGACCAGGCGATTGTCTGCAACATCGGTCACTTCGACAACGAAATACAGGTAGACAAGCTGGTGACTTTCCCAGGCATCAAACGCCTCAACATCAAGCCGCAGGTCGACAAATATACATTCCCCGACGGACATTCCATCTTCCTGCTGGCAGAAGGCCGTCTGGTTAACTTGGGATGTGCTACCGGACATGCCTCTTTCGTGATGAGTAACTCATTCACCAACCAGGTACTGGCTCAGATGGATCTCTGGCAGAAGCCGTACGAAGTAGGTGTATATCGTTTGCCGAAGCACCTCGACGAAGAAGTAGCCCGCCTGCATCTGGAACGTATCGGTGTAAAGCTGTCAAAACTGACCCAGAAACAGGCCGATTACATCGGTGTACCGGTAGACGGACCGTATAAGGCTGATCATTATCGGTATTAAATCTTGACGTTCAGACTAATACTGAAATATTAACTATACAAAAACAGACGAGCTCACAAAGCCAGGAAAATTCCAACGCTTTGTGAGCTCGACTTTTTTACAAGTATCAACGATTTATTCTTCTTTCGTCTTCTTATAAGAAGTATATACAGAATACCCCACAGCGACAATCAACAATACTAAAATCAGGAAGCTGCTGTAGGCTTCTACATTGGCTGCGATTATATAGCCTTCGGGCTTGAATTCGAATACGATTTCATGCTCTCCGGCCGGTACACGCATAGCACGTAAGATCCAGTCGGCACGTAAATGCTCAACCGGTTTCCCGTCGACCGTAGCCTTCCATCCCGGCTGGTAATAGATTTCCGAGAAGACTGCCAGCTGGTCGGTAGCAGCTTTCGACTGGTAAACCAGCTTGTTTGGCCGGTAAGATTGTAACTGAATGGTTGCTGTCGAATCAGCCTGCGGAGTAAATCCTTCCACCTGGGCAGCGAAACGCTGATCAACTACGGCCGTCTGTTTCGGATCAATCTCATCCAAAGCGGCCATTTCCTCATCCGCATTGGCTACGATTTTGATATCCTTTACAAACCAAGCGTTTCCATCGGCCGAAGGATTCAACAAAGGCGGCTGTCCCGGATTGTAAACGACATAGCGCGTATTCAGCATATTCAAAGTCGGACAAGCCTGGAAAACGGTCCAGAAATCAGCCTCACTCTTGGCTGTCTGGAACGAAGCGATGATGGAGTTGATTTCCTTCTGCAAGCGATAGTCGATCAATTCCTGGTATCTCCTCAACTTAGCTGCATGATAGCCGCCAATCGAATGATGATAATAGGAAGTATTGGTCTCGAGGAAAGGGTTATTCAGATTCAATACCCGGAAATTATCTTTATCCTTCAGAATTTCCTGATCGGATACCGATTCCTGATAAGTGGCCTGGATATCTTTCTTCGGGAAGAAATTCTTATCATTCAAATAACGCTTGTCGACTGTCCATAAATCGACAAAGATCAGGACGGTCATGCCGATACTCACCCAGGTAGCGACTGTTTTCTTGTTCTTGGCTACCATGAACCAGGCCACCAGAGCCGCACTCAACAGGATAAACAGCAAAGAACGCAAGGCATCATCAGAAGCCAAGGTCGCACGGTCCATCAAGAGGGCATTGTAGAACTGTTCGGGCAACTGATACTGGGCATCGTAAGCCGAACGGAAATCAAGCAACAACGACGGCATCAGCCAGACAATCAGCGAAAGACCGCCGGTAATGACCAGAGCCCCGATCAGTCCTTTCTTCACCTGTTCATACGAAGCCTTCTCCTGCAAGATTTCTTTCAGTCCCCAGATTCCGATAATCGGAGCAACCAGTCCCGGAATAACCAAGGCCATCTCGACCGTACGGAATTTATTGTACATAGGCAGATAATGGAACATGAAGTCGTTAAACCAGTCCAGATTCCGTCCGAATGCCAGTAACGTCATAAAGGCGCCTCCGGCAAATAACCACCATTTCATTGGATTCCGAACCACAAACATACCCAAGACAAAGAGGAAGCAGACAACAGCTCCGAAGTAAACCGGACCTGAAGTAAAACTCTTATCACCCCAATACGTAGGCGCCTGTATCTCTTTTCCGACCTTCATGCCTCCGGCTTTCGCCATCTTGTAAAATTCAGAATCCTGTCCTAACATACCACCTGAACCACCACCGTAGGCATTCGGGATCAAGGTTGTCAGCAATTCCATCTTGCCATAGCTCCAGGCAAATGCATAATCCTTATCCAATCCGGTTGATTTCTTCTCGACCGTACCGTCAGCATTAGGCTTAGGTGTCAGTTCAGAAGCCCCACGAATAGACTGTTGTCCGAGTTCCCAATTACTGTACAACCCTTTAACACCCGGAAGGACAGCCAATACCGCGCATGCCACCATAATTCCGGTTACCTTTCCCAATTCAGCCCAATCTTTTTCCTTGATTTTCCAAACCAGATATCCGATGTAGATAAACAGGCAGAGGATAAACAAATAATACGTAATCTGAATATGGTTGTTACTAATCGATAAAGCAACACCCAAGAGGAAGAGAATCGCTCCCCACAAATGTTTCCGCTTAAAGAGAAGCGCCATACCCGCCAACGTAACCGGCATGTAGGCTATCACATAACCCTTTACGATATGTCCGGCTTCGATGATAATCAGATTATAAGAAGCCAAAGCAAAGGCAAACGCACCTGCCAGAGCCAACCACCAGCTGGCGCCCATCACACACATCAGCAGATAGAAACAAACCAGTCCGGTAAAGACCATGGAAGCATCGCGATAACTCAGCGACTTAAAGAATTTCTCAACAATCTTATATTGCGGCAGGTCGGGAGCCGGATTTCCGTAAGTAGCCACATAAGGCATACCACCGAACATAGCGTCCGACCAGGCACTGAATTCTCCCGGCTGTGCTGTTTCTTCATATTGTTTCATCTGGCTGTTTCCCATACCGGAGGCCTTGATGTCATCCCCCTGCCGGAGAACCTTCCCGTCGATTACCGACGGAGAAAAATAAACCACCGTAGCCACCAGCAAGATCAGAATAGCCACGATGTGCTTTACCCAATTTTTTAATAGTTTCTGCATATCGTCATTCGTTATTAATTCCCATTTTACTTCCCGAGGGTTTCGTTTTCGATTCCTACGAGAATCATTTCCGATTTCCGTCTATCTGAACTATACCCTTCCTTTGAACAGTTTGGCCGTATAAAAACGGACGGCAAACCAGCCATGCAATAGTATGGTGGCAAATTTACCATAATATTTGCACATGATGGCATACCGTTCCTTCAAAGAAGCTTTTCTTTGTTGCGTACTCATCCCGGCTTCCAGGAAATTAGAGAGAATCAGGTTCGTATTGTACACATATCGTGCCTGCTTCAGGCAACGGATACACCAGTCGTAATCCGCACTCAACCGGTAATTCAGATCATACAAGGGAGCGATTTCCCGCCGGGCAATAAAAGACTGGTGGCAGACCAGCATTCCCATGCGGAAGCTCTTCCACGAAAGCTTCTTGGGCGGACGCAGGCGACGCATACCCAACATCTTTCCCTGCGCATCTACAATAGCCGTCTCTCCATAGATAACATCCGGCAGGTGTTTCCGTTTCTCAATCTTCTGGACAATCCGTTGTATAATATCTGCATTCGGCAAGGTATCACCGGCATTGATAAACCAGACATAATCACCGGTAGCATGCTGCAATCCCTTGTTCATGGCATCATACAGTCCCTTGTCCGGCTCACTGAGCCAAAAAGAAACCCCGGAAGCATATTGACGGATTATATCCACAGTTCCGTCGGTCGATGCCCCATCGATAATCACATATTCAATATTCCCGTACGACTGGCTCAAAATACTCAAGATGGTTCGTTCCAGCCACTGCGCCGCATTATAAGTGATCGTTATAATCGTGAATTTGACAGTATTATTCCCCATTATTCATTCTTTCAATGTAATCAATTCATATACATGTTTCATGAAAACTTCCGTCTTTTCAAAAAAAAGGGCGACATCTTCCTCTGTCCAATCAAATAAATCATCATAATCTCCTGATGTCATAGAACGATTCCTTCCTTTTCTATATTTTTATAAAACGGTGTAAAGCACCTCTTCTTCCAATCCTTGAATGTATAAAGTATCGGATGAATATACTCATCTAACTCCCAACCCAACTCTATCAACGGATAAGCTATTTTATCAAAATCATCATTCAGAATCTTATCTTTTTCGATGAGAATCAACAAATCCCAGTCTGAATCCTCCTGGGCATCATTCCTGGCTCTCGATCCAAACAAAATAATCTTTGCATTCGGTGCAACCAAATGCAATGTCTGTTTGACTGCCTGTAAAATATATTCACGTGAGACTTTCATATCTTTTCTTTATCCATCAGCTTCTGATACAAAGCTATATATTTTCCGGCAATAACCTCTTCCGAATAATGAGTTTTTACCTTCTCCACACAGGCCTCAGCCAATTGTTGCGGATGAGAATGATCCAAAACCCACGTAATTCCCTGCGCCAAATCCTCAGCATCTTGATAACGGGCTACATACCCGTTCTCCAGATGATCAATCATCTCCGGTATCCCTCCCGTCTGAAACCCGACACAGGGAGTTCCACAAGCCATTGCCTCCATGATGGTGTTGGGGAGATTATCTTCTAACGAAGAAATGACAAAGACATCCGATAAAGAATAAATTTCTGCTATTTGTTCCAAAGATGAAACATATCCCAACTGATGAGAAGGAACCGGCAACTGACATTGTATTTCATCAGCCTTACTACCCATCAGTAAGATTTCTATGTCAGCATGTCGTTCCGCCAATAAATGACAGGCTTCTATTAAATAAGTCAGCCCTTTCCTGCTATCCGAGACTTTAGCCGCTGCGAATAAAACCAATTTCTTGTGAATAGGCAAATTGTATTTACCTCTCACGTTCTGTTTGTTATGAGGTTTAAACAAGGTAATATCTATTGGATTGGGAATTGAATAGAAAGAGGCATTTCTAAGTAACCTGCTTTGTTCACACATTTCCGTAATCCAACGGCTGCAACCCACAAAAGTAATCTTCTCTAAACCTATTGTACTCTTATGCCTATATACTGTTCGCGCCAAATTCCAGAAAAAGGGATGTTTCATCATGGGACATTGCGTACATTCCGATCTATATTGATCACACAAACCTGCATAATGACAGACTCCTGTTGCCGGCCACATATCATGTAAAGTCCAAACGACAGGTTTACCAGAATCAATCAGCCTCTTAATATCAGATAGAGATAACATTCCCTGGTTAATCCAATGAATATGGATAACATCAGCCTCCTTTACTAAAGCAGAATGAAGTATGTCAATCCCAGTATTCGCGATAGATACCTGAAACAGATTTTCTTTAGATAAATGATTACAAAGGAATATGACCAATCGTTCCCATACAAAACGAATCCGGTTTATCAGCTTTTTTATTACAGAAGTATTTATAGAAACAACGCTTGTATCTTGCGTTACTTTATCCCGGACCAGCATGTTCACAATAATCCCTTTCTTCTGCAATGCCTTCAGCAGACGATTGGCAGCTACAGCAGCACCACCTGTCCGGTCAGATGTATTTATAAGAAGAATGCGCATGATTGAGTTATTTTTTAGAATTCAGTAAACTTATTGCGACCTCTTTACTAAATACCTCCAAATTAAAAGATTTCTCTGCAAGTTTTCTTGCATTTTCTCCCATATTCTTTGCAATAACAGGATTGTCCATAAGAAAATTTATAGCGTTTTTCCAACCCTGAACATCTCCATAAGCAACCGTTATTCCTATCTGTTCCTCATCAATATCCATCTCATAATACGGATTTTTGGTACATATTACAGGCATACCCAAAGCCAAGGCTTCCACCAACGTAGTCAAACCTACCGTATAGGAATATTCTAAGCAAGGGATAACCACAAATTGTTTCGTCGCGACAATTTGAGCTAAAATATAAGGAATAACACCATTTGTATAATGAATTTTTATTCTATCACAAGGACTATACTGTCCTAACTTCTCCTCATAATTAACTGATCCGCAGGTTTTAGAAATATAAATTTCCAATGAGGCATTCGTTTCAAGAAATGCTTTCATCAACGTATCTACATCTCTATTTTCTTTTCCTGTCGAAATAAATCCTGTACGATGTTCATCTGAAACAGCAGCCAAAATATGATCGTAAAATTTTAAATCTGGTCCCCAATGAACCAATTCCAATTTTTCAGATGGAACCTTATCTAACTGAATGGAGTCTTCTATATGTTTTTGACTGAAGAAAAACATATGATCAATTCCTTTATAGAAAAAACGAGATAGAATCTCTCTTACTTTATTCCTTGAACGCCTAAGAGCTGTATGATGCCAAATAACAATTGGTTTCCGATATAAACCCATGGCATGGAGAAAAATAATTATTTCTAAGCCTCTAAATGAAGTTCCATATAACACATCATAATCCTTTCTACACAGCAGAATTTCATACGTAACATATAACATCAATTTCCAACGGCTTTCTATATAGCGATGACGATGCAAAATTGCTTCTATACCATATTTCCCTAATAAGGGCAAACCATATAGTAAATGTCCAGGGAAACGAAACTGTTTCCACTCTTCCAAACTTTGTTTTGATTCTCTTGTATGATAAAAATAGATTTTCATTATTTATGCAAATCTTGTTTTAGCCACTTATTAATTCTATTTTTCACAGCCTCCCAGATTATTCCAAAATTCCCATACCTCAAATTAAGAAACAGTTCTTCAAATGAACGCCCTATTTTAATCCAAGGATGTCTCCAAGCCATAATACGATACACTGCTTCTTTATAGGCAACATTCTCAATCACATAACGAGGATGCTTCAATGGGAAATTAACCTCATAACGGTCCATCGTAAATATACGCCGATATCCCTTAGGCATGGTTTGGATAGAGCCTTTGAAATGGGTTGAATCAGCTATTGCTCCCAAATTATTTATCATATTTTTTGTAGGAACGATACTCAACCCAGACTGAAAGAAATTGGCTGCTTGAAAGATCGTTTCATAGTAAGCTTTTCCATGTTCACGATGCCGTTGACACATATAAATAAAATCGTCTCTATAATCTCTTGCGGCGATAAGATTTTTCAGCAATCCCATATTCTCCGGATCATCCAGAAAAGAATATTGCTCATTCCACTGATCGATCACACGCCTCCAGCTTGCCCATCCCCAGATGGAAAATGTTGTTGAAAAGAAATAATCAGATGTAACATGTGGAGTAACTTCCTCTGGATTAAATCCGGCAATCATGCAGATACGAGTGTCATGCTCATACCTATCCAACAATTCCTTACAAAAAGGAAAGAATGACAAGGAAGGTACATCATCATCCTCTAATACGATACATTTATCAACAAATGAAAAAGCCCATTTTTGAGAAAGATATTCTGAAGGATCACAACCCTGATTTTTTTCTTGAAACCATTGATGTACTTCGCATTCCCAATCAACAGCTGATACAATTTCCCGACAAGCTAGAATTCCGGGCATATCTTTCTCGCTCCGTGGTCCGTCCTGATATAAAAACAACTTAGAAGGACGTGCCTTCTTCACCTGTTCAAAAACCTGAGATAAAGGCTCCGGTCGGTTGAAGAACAAAATCAATACAGCGACATCAACTAATGCAGGTCTCATGATTTTATCAATTCTGTATGAAAATAGATCGCATGAACTATACGTTTATTTTCAGGCGGTATTTCCATGTAGTTCTTATATAAATCTGTCAAATAAGCATCCGGATTACAGGGTGCTTTAAAACGCTTGCCTTCAAATTCTATCTCACCTATAGGGAATATGGAATCTTGACGGTGCATAATGCCGTAACCATTATTATTCAATACATTTGAGATATAAGTACGCTTACTTACAAATAAATTGATAAACTTCCACAAGGCTCCGATAATAATACATTTCAGGCCAAACCAGAAAAATTCGAAAAAGGAACGAAACGAATAATAATGCTTGGTATACAAAATAGAGTTACTGACAGAATAGCCTCGTCCTAATTTTTTCACCCAACTTTTAGGAATACTCGGATAATCGACAAATGGGAATATATCCACAAAAACTCCTTTCTGGTAATCTAAATGAAAATCATCGCCTTCCTCAACAAAGAACGAGTTCAGGTCACGGACTTTAACGATCGGTTTATTATTCGAGGGATCACTGTCTTTCGTCTGTAAAAATAATCCTTCACGTAATTCCTGCGGAGCAATTCTGATAAAACGTCGCATATCTTCCAAGCGCATGGCTATGTCAATATCATCATCCCATGGAATAAATCCTTTGTGTCTGACAGCACCTAATAGACTACCACCATCCAACCAATAATCAATTTTATGTTTTTTGCAGATCCGATCTATTTCTTCAAGTATAGATAACTGTTTAAGCTGACAAGCTCTCAGATTCTGTTTTACGTAGTCTGTTAAAAACGGATTATTCATAACATTTCTCTTTTAACATCTATGACTTGCCCAGTATAATCTGATGCCAGCGTACTTAGAGTTGCCTCAGCAACTTGCTTAGCTGAAAGTAACGTATCATCAGGCTCAATACCAAAATTATGTATCCTCATGGGAGTTTTTGTTCTTTCTGGATTAATACAGTTAACAGAAATACCAAACCCTTCCCACTCCTGAGATATAGCCTGGACAAAATTAACGATAGCTGCTTTCGTTGAAGAATATATGCTATAAAAAGCACGCCCTCGGGTATAAGAACTCGAAGTGAAAAATACCAGTTTTCCTCTTGTCTCCTTCAAATAAGGGAAAGACTCAATGGCTACATGTACTGTTCCCATATAATTCGTCTGAACAGTCGACACAATAGTCGAATAATCAGTAGCAACTAAAGGCTCTTTATTTAAAATACCAGCTGTATTAATTACAAAATCTATTCGTCCTTCTTTTTGAAAAACCTGCTGTAAGGCAAACGAAACATTTTCACGATTTCCTACATCCGTACTAGTCTGTGATCGGGAAAAACTGTAAACTTTTACTTGCTTCTCTTCCAATAAATGAAGTATTTCTGCTCCAATGCCATAACTTCCACCAAAAATAACAGCTACTTTATGGGCAAAGAAATGATCATCTATTTTATTAGGGTTGACTTCGCTCTGTCTTAACTGAAAAAACTTATCTAATAAATAAGTATCTTCCTTATAAGTGAGCTTCATATTACTTTCTTCACCGGTAACCACATAAATAGGAATATGCGGTAAATATTTTTTGACGACACCACAATCATCTGTCACTTTAAAAGCTGGATCTTTCAATGCGATCTGATAAGCTTGTTTGATTATTTCAATATCAAAAGCCTGAGGAGTCTGCCCTCTGCGTAATCGAGAACGATCCGGTATTTGATGGATAAAATCTCCTTCTACCTCTATAATTGTATCCGCAGAAGGCAATGCCACATCAATAGCCTGATAAGTTGCTAAAGCCTCTACCACATCATTAATGATGCGCTGACTAACCAAAGGTCGTACAGCATCATGAAATATTAAATTAACTTGCTGATCAGCATATGCCTGGATTGCAGAAAGACTTGAATGATAACGCTCTGCCCCTCCTTTCAGGATTTTCTTCACCTTACGCCATCCGTTTTTTATGACTATATTTTCAAATTCTGAAATATAAAACGGATTCGATACAATCGCTATTTCGTCGATATGTGGATTACATTCAAATACATCTATTGTATGTTCCACCACCATTTTCCCTGCGACTTTGAAAAATTGTTTGGGGGTAGATAGTCCTAATCGACTTCCTACGCCTCCGGCTAATATAATTGCTATGTTTCTTTTCATTACATTTTTCATTTATAATTCGTAATTTGTATTCCCATAAGAAAAAATAAGAGGATAACAAAATGCACGCATATAAGATCTGAATGTATTTTTAATAGGTAAATCCTTATTTGAAGGGTATATCAAATTTTTATTAATCATACAAAGTACACACAAATAGAAGAACGAAAAAATATCCTTTTTCCGCAGTAAACAGGCCAATTTATGAGTTAAAGGGTATTTCCCCTCTGCCAATCGGGCTACTTCTGCATAAAATATATTCCATGCAGTTTTTTTCTGCAACTTCCTATACCATTTATATCCATAAATATAAGGATGATAGGTAGGCTTATCCACAACATTACCTTTATGCTTTTCATGGATTCGAGCAATAGCAGATCCACTATGGGGACGATGCCAATTTAATGGCTCATCTACTCGAATAATGCCATGGTCAAAATAAGCATAAACTGCAAACCACCAATCATAATAAAAATGGACATTCCAATCCTTAAATCGTTTAGCAAAATCACTTCTTATTAGCATAGTATGTCCGGGTACAGGATTTACAAAAAGAAATTCCTCCAAATTATATTTTGGAATAATGATTTGAGTATTTTCTTCAGAATAGAATTTATCCCGATGAAAAGCGGAACAACAAATACTATAATCTTTAATAGCTTTAATTTGTTTCTCTATCTTTTGTGGATACCATATATCATCTTGATCTGAAATCGCGATATAATCTCCTTTAGCTTTAGCAATGGCCAACTTGAAATTTTCATTAAAACCTACATTAACTTGATTTTGAGATACTACGATGTTCGAATTTAGCGCTTCGTATTCTCTTAATATAGCAACCGTATTGTCTGTCGACCCATCATCATGTATAATCAACTCGTAAATTGGATACGTCTGGGCCAAAATAGAATCCAACTGTTCTCTAATATATTTTTCCCCGTTATAGGTACACATGACAACGGATACTTTTTTCACTTCTTCCATATAATTATTTCCTCAGATTACTGATAAACGACTATTTAGCCATCCAGTTATTATAGTCAGATTAACACATCAATGATGTACTCTGTTTACTTATATAGAAATAGCCCTTGCAAATTAACTTATTCCCTATACAAAAATACGAAAAGGTTTAAGAAGTTCTTTAAATTTGCATTCTAAAACACAATTGTATGCATAAATTTATGTTTATACCCGTTGGCGGATTAGCCAATCGCATGAGAGCTGTTTCATCTGCAGTTACGTTAGCACAAAAGACAAATACGATTATTGATATTGTCTGGTTTCAAGATTGGGCATTGCACGCACCTTTCAAGACCCTGTTCTGCCCAATAAATATACAAAACGCTCATTTACGCGAAGCTACTCTTACTGATCATATTTTGTACGATCGGCCAAGAAAACGAAACATGAACATACCCTTGTTTTTTCAAAAGATATTATTCAAAACCTGTCTTTATGAAAAATCTATTACTCCTTTATGCAAACAGCAGTTTGACTTTGAGCATTGGATACAACAAGGAAATGTCTATATGGCCTCATACACCAATTTTTTAGACTATTCTTATGATCTGCTTCGCCAATTATTCATACCTCTATCACCGATTCAAGCTCGTATAGATCATCTATGCCAACAATTTTCCCCCTATACCCTCGGTGTACACATCCGAAGAACAGACAATGCAGCCTCAATAAAACAGAGTCCAATAGAATTATTCTTTGCTGCCATTGATAAAGAAATCGATTTATATGCAGATACTTCCATTTATTTGGCAACAGACGATGAATCTGTAAAGCTAGAATTGCAAAAGCGTTATGGAAAGCGCTTGTTATTTGCGAAAGACAAAGCGGATCGTAGTTCAATTACCGGCATCCAAGGTGGTATTGTAGATATGTATGCACTGGCTCGAACTCAGAAAATATATGGTTCATTTCAAAGTTCCTTTTCTGAATTAGCTGCTCAATTAGGAGATATACCGTTGACGATTATAAAAAAATAGTATTTTCTTCTCCACAAAATTGACTATTTTATTTTCTATTGGAGTGAACAGAAGTCTACGAATAACTTCCGTAATAACAGTTACGAAACAAATAAAGAAAAGTATTCCAATGAAAATCAACGTAAAATTGTTATCTTGAATATGTGTGACAATCCACGGATGCAACCATGAAATAATAGAACCTTGAAGTAAATATAAAGGAAATACAAAGCCAGATAAATAATTGATTAATTGAGAATAATATTTTCTCTGAGTCACTATGTAAAAAATAATACATGAAGCCAATAAAATCAATACATTATTATCTCTGGCAAACCTCAATACGATATTTCCCGTAAGATATGAGAGTATAGAATTGCATATAAATATCAATAGTAGACTGATTGTTAAGATACTATATGTATGTTTTTTTATTGATATAGGGAATCCGTATTTTTGGAAATACTGTCCTACTAAATAAGTGAAAACAAGATTGACAAGCCCTTTACCTGAATCATTTTGTATTTCTTCAAACAATAAGGTCGGTGCCAATAAGAAAAAAAATCCCCAGATTAATAATAAGCGTTTATAGTGTGCTCGCGATAAAGTATTTATTAAGCTGTTCAGATAAGAAGAAAAACAATATATAACTACATAGCATGTTATAAACCAGTACTTTTTACAAAGTACGGGGAATATAGAAATAAATAATTGAGAAAAAGAGAAAGGTTCTTTTCCCCAATAAACACCCAAGGAATAAGAAACAACAGAATACCCCCATACGATAAGTATCAATCTTATCAACTTCGAGAGTTTAAAATGTATGCCCCAATACCCAGAAATCAGAATAAATAATGTCACACCTGTATTTCCCAATGTATTAACAATCAAAATCAGTATCTTGTTAATTACATTTTCAGTATGAAACGCAACACCTAAAATATGCATAGATGTTATCAAAAGGATACTAAAGATCCGCAAACTCTCGAAATTAGACTGTCGAATTACATTCGTCATCTCTTCCTAAATATATACCCTATACTTTCCTTAAATGTAACAGAGCCGCTAAGCCACATGATAAGTATAAAGGTGACAGCTGCAATGACTATTTTTAAGGCTAACGACCCATATAGATTCGTAGTGATAATAGTAGTCACATAGTAAGTGAAGCACATCACCCCACCCGCTATTCCCAAATAAGGTAAAACATCTTTCAGAGCAGAAGATAAGGGCAAGCCAATCTCTTTCTGCACAAAATAATGCCAGACAAACAGCCAGCAGATGTTAATGCCTACATAAACCGAAACCATGAAAAATATTCCGTGGGAACGCAAAAGGTAGATGACTATCAGCTGCAGAATTCCCAAAGTAACCGTGTTTCGAAGGTATATGTCGGATTTCCCGCGACTGATCAACAGGTTGGAATACAGATTGGCTATCGGGAAGAAAGCGCCCCAGATGGCTAACAGCTGTAAGATCCGGGCACTGCCTATCCATTTGTCGGTAATAGCGATTGTAATTAATTCGGGAGCTACTAATGACAGTCCCAACATGCAAGGGAAAGAGATGAAGGCGGTAAACCGAAGCATCTTGCGAAAGGCTCGTACCTGCCGTTCGGAATCATCAGTCATTTGTGCGAAAATAGGTTGTGCCACACTTCCTACCATTCCGGATATCAACGAGAAACCCATGTAATTCCATTTATTGGCCTGGTTGTATTGTCCGACTTCTTTTTCAGAATAATAGCGTCCTAAAATGATGGAGAAGATGTTATTATTAACATGATTGAAAATGTTCGTAAATAACAGCTTACTGCTGAATCCCAACATTTCACGTACCGGAGCAAAGTTCCATCTCCAGGTTGGGCGCCACGGACATTTATACCAAAGATACAGGTTCAAGACCGTGATATAAACAATGCTCTGTGTAGCTATACCCCAATATGAAAATCCGTTATAAGCCAACAGAACACCAGTCGTACCGGAAAAGATCAAGGCTAAAACAGTTGCCAGGGCCTTTTGTTTGACCATCAGGTTGCGAAACACATAGGCTCCGGGAATAACGCCTAAACTGGCTATAAAGAACCCCAAAAAGGAATAACGGGCCAATGGAATCAATTCGGGCTGGCTATAGAAATCAGCGATCAGAGGGGCACAGAAGAATAATATCCAATACAAGCAGAAACTGACCGTTATTGAAAACCAGAATACGGCATTGTAATCGTCGTGGGTGATTTCCTTCTTGTTGGCCAAAGCAGAGATAAAGCCACTTTCCTGCAGAGATCCGGCTATCAGAGAAAAGATGGTCAGCATCCCGACCATACCATAATCAGCCGGAGTCAATAATCGGGCCAGGAATATGCCGAAAAAGAGATTCAGCAATTGCTGGGTTCCGTTATTAATGAATCCCCAAAACAGACCTTTTGCCGTTTTCTGCTTTAATGTTTCTTCTGCCATGGATGATTCTTAACGTCCGATACAATGGTAGTCAAAGCCGTATTCAGCCATCTCTGCCGGATCATAAATGTTTCGTCCATCAATAACCAACGGATTTGCCATCAGTTTCTTGACTACTTGCCAGGACGGCATACGAAATTCTTTCCATTCTGTAATCAGCAGGAGCACGTCGGCATCCATCACTGCATCATAAATATCTTTGGCATAACGGATAGCATCACCAATCCGACGGCGTGACTCGTCCATGGCTACCGGGTCATAGGCAGATACTACACAGCCGGCTTCCAATAATTTCTGGATAACGACTAAAGAAGGAGCTTCACGCATGTCATCCGTCTCCGGTTTAAAAGCCAGTCCCCAAACAGCCACCCGTTTTCCCTTCAAATCACCATTGAAGTATTTGTCTACTTTCCGGAAGAGAATAGATTTCTGTTGCTCATTAACTTCCTCAACGGCTTGCAGGATTCGCATCGGATAACCATGATCAGCCGCCGTTTTTACCAAGGCTTTCACATCTTTCGGAAAACAGGAACCTCCGTAACCACAACCGGGATATAGGAAACGGTGACCAATACGAACATCTGTTCCGATACCTTTGCGTACCATATTCACATCAGCTCCTACAATTTCACACAGATTGGCAATATCATTCATAAAGCTGATACGGGTTGCCAGCATCGCATTGGCTGCATATTTAGTCATTTCGGCCGAAGGAACATCCATGAAGATAACCCGAAAATTATTCAGCAGGAACGGACGGTATAAACGGGTCATCAACTCCTTTGAGCGTTCTGATTCCACACCTACCACAATACGGTCCGGACTCAAAAAGTCCTTCACAGCAGCTCCTTCTTTCAAAAATTCCGGATTCGAAGCCACATCAAAGGTCAGATCAGAACCCCGTTTATCCAGTTCTTCCTGAATGGCCTGACGGACCTTCTTGGCCGTCCCTACAGGCACGGTACTCTTTGTAACAAGAGTCAGGTATTTATTCATATAACGGCCTACGGTATGAGCTACTTCCAATACGTATTTCAGATCAGCACTGCCGTCTTCATCCGGGGGCGTTCCTACAGCACTGAACACCACTTCCACCTCATTCAAGCAGGAAGCTAAGTCTGTCACGAAATGCAACCGCCCCGCTTTCTGGTTACGGTTCACCATTTCCTCCAGTCCGGGCTCATAAATGGGAAGAATACCCTGATTCAGATCGGCGATTTTCTTCTCATTTACATCCACACAAAAAACTTCCGTACCCATTTCGGCAAAACAGGTTCCACTGACCAAACCCACATATCCGGTTCCGACAATTGCTATTTTCATATGCTCATAAATTTCTGATTATTTTCCTCTTTGGCAAACACGCTGATACAGAGTTCAGGGTACACCAAGGTTCGTCAGTCCCATTACGAAACCGACCTAATACCTTGCAAAGATAGGAAATAATCTGATACCAGCTTTTTTATTCGCATATTCCATCTATTTTTGTATTTTTGTGCCAAGATTCCAACAGATTAAACGAAGATTTGCAATATAAAACAATAAAAATATGAAAATAGCACTTGTCGGTTATGGGAAGATGGGAAAGACCATCGAACAGATTGCCTTGAGCAGAGGTCATGAAATTGTATCAATCATCGATATAAACAACCCGGAAGATTTCCAGTCGGATGCATTCAAAAGTGCAGATGTAGCCATCGAGTTTACAACTCCGGCAACCGCCTTCAACAATTACATGAAATGTTTTGAAGCCGGTGTTCCGGTCGTTTCGGGTACAACCGGATGGCTTGACCATTTAGACGAGGTAAAGCAGATATGCGAAAAGGAAGGAAAAACATTCTTTTATGCCTCTAATTTCAGTGTAGGAGTAAATATTTTCTTTGCCCTAAATAAATATCTGGCTAAAATCATGAATAATTTCCCAAGCTATGATGTCCGGATGACGGAAGTGCACCACATTCACAAGCTAGACGCTCCCAGCGGTACGGCCATTACTTTGGCAGAAGGTGTTATCGAGAATCTGGACCGGAAAGACCGTTGGACGCTGGAGACAGCCGAAAAGCCAACCGATCTGCCTATCCATGCTATCCGCGAAGGAGAAGTCCCGGGAATTCATGAAATCATTTATGAATCAGAGGCCGATACAATCAGCATCAAGCATGATGCCAAGAGCCGTGCCGGTTTTGCTTTAGGAGCCGTTATTGCCGCTGAGTTTACAGCCGGAAAGAAAGGCTTTTTAGGCATGAACGACCTATTCCATTTCTGAGATTTCGAAGCATAAAATATCAGTAAAATGAAGAAGATCGAGAAAAAACAATATATCAAATTCGCGATTGCAGCCGTTTTGTACGGGCTGTTCATCTTATGGATGCAAAACGGCTGGTTGGCATTAGGCTATATCCTGCTGATTGATATCTATCTGACGAAATATATCCCGTGGGGATTCTGGAAGAAGACAAAGAATCCGACTTTGAAGAGTATCTTCGACTGGGTGGATGATATTATCTTTGCCCTGGTGGCTGTCTATTTCATCAATCTGTTTGTCTTTCAGAATTATCAGATACCGAGTTCTTCTCTCGAAAAATCCCTGTTGGTAGGCGATTATCTGTTCGTCAGCAAAGTCAGCTACGGACCTCGTGTTCCGAACACGCCGCTGTCTTTTCCACTGGTGCAGAACACACTGCCAATACTTAACTGCAAATCGTATCTCGACTGGCCTTCGTGGGGTTATAAGCGTGTAGCCGGCTTAGGCAAGATCCAACGGAACGATATCGTCGTATTCAACTTCCCGGCAGGTGATACCATTGCGCTGTTACAGCAGAATCCGGATTATTATACGTTAGTACAGATGTATGGCCGTGAAGCCGTACGCATGAACAAACAGACATTCGGAGACATTATTTACCGACCGGTCGACAAGCGTGAGAATTATGTAAAACGCTGTGTCGGATTGCCAGGCGACAGCTTGAGTGTACGTAACAATCAGGTATATATCAACGGGAAAGCAGCTCAGAACCCGAAGAACATGCAGTTGAATTATTTCGTAGAGACGGAAACTCCGCTTACGGAAACGATGTTCCGCAACTGGGGCGTCAGTCGGGATGATTACATGCCTTACGGACAACCTTGTACGGTATCCGATCCGGAAACCCTTTCCTTCCTCGGATTCCAGCCGAATGCAAATGGTACTTACAACCTGGTTTACCGCTTCCCTATGACGGAAGCTATGGTAGCTCAGGTAAAGAAGCTGCCGTCTGTCAAGAAGGTAATCGTTGAACCGGAAGTATTCGGCGGCACGATGTACTACCCGGTTGATTATGATAATGGGTGGACACGTGATAATTACGGACCAATTTGGATTCCGAAACGGGGGGCTACCATCGAACTGACACCGGGAAACCTGGCTCTATACCGTCGCTGTATCAAGAATTATGAGAACAACGAATTGGAAGAAAAAGACGGGGTTGTATACATCAACGGCGAAAAGGCTAGTACTTATACTTTTAAATATGACTATTACTGGATGATGGGCGATAACCGCCATAACAGTGCCGACAGTCGTTCGTGGGGATTCGTTCCTGAAGATCATATCGTTGGAAAACCAATCATGATCTGGTTGTCACTCGACAAAGACCGCAGTCTGTTCGACGGAGGTATCCGCTGGAACCGTTTGTTCCGCTGGGTTGACAGTATGAAATAAGGCAGGATCATACAAAACTGTATGCGACAAAAAGAAGGAAACAAAAAATATAACTGGAAGTGGCTGGCAGGCATTTTACTGCTGGCCGCTCTTGTTATGGGAATCCGCCTGTTCCTGGTTGAATCGCTTCATCTGTCGACCGACTCCATGGAGACATCCTTGCATCAGGGTGATTTTGTACTCCTCGACAAAACGCCGTTCGGTAAACATCCAAAGCGGAATGCCATCCAGGTATTTACCAGTCCGCTGCGGAAAGATTCGATTCATCCGCCTGTTTTCGTCAGTCGCTGCATTGCCTTGCCTGGAGATACCATACGGGTAACAAGTACGGGGTATCAGATAAATGGAAAAGAATATCCTCATTCTCCCCAGGCACAAGCCTCCTATTTTATGGCAAACCAGGGGAAAGATATCTTTATCCGCCTGTTGAAGAAGCTGCCCGAACGCTCTCGGGAATGGAAAGTGGTAGAAGGTGGCATTACCTGCGTGCTTACTTCATTCGAAGCCTACCAGATAAAAGAAGAACTGCCCAAAGCGTTTCAGTCTTGTTTCCGCATGTATGCCTCACCGGAGTATCAGTTTATTGTTCCTCAAAAAGACAGGGCCTATGCGTTAGACAGTCTCTCTCTTTTAGCCTGCCGGGAAGCTATTCAAAATGAAACGAACGGGAATGCCGTTTTCAAAGACGGGAAATTATTCATAGAGGGTAAGCAGATGAATTTCTTCTTTTTCCGACAGAACTATTACTGGTTTTTATCGGATTACAGGGATGTAGCCATCGACTCCCGCCATTTAGGTATTATTCCGGAGGATCATATCATCGGACGGATCTTCTTCTGCTGGTACAGTCCGGATAAAAACAACCGGTTTACTCTGATAAAGTAATGAGCATATTCGAAATACATCATAAAAACAGATAGAAATGAATACAGCTTATGTTTCGACGGCTTATTTAGGCCCCATCCAATTATATACCAAGTTATTTGCTTACGACCATATCTGGTTGGAAACCCAGGAGAATTATCTGAAACAGACGTACCGCAACCGCTGTGTCATCGCTGCGGCTAACGGTCCGCAAGCACTTACGGTCCCGATTGTCAAGCCCGAGACCTTAAAATGTCTGACAAAAGACATTCGCATCTCTGATCACGGAAATTGGCGTCATCTGCATTGGAACGCTTTAGTATCTGCATACCGGATGAGTCCCTTTTTCGAATATTATGAAGAAGATTTCGCTCCTTTCTATGAAAAGAAATATGAGTTCCTGCTCGACTTCAATGAAGCCCTGCGCGAGGTAATCTGCCAATTGATCGACATGCAGCCGGATATTCATTATACAACCGAATATCAGCCGGAGGTAAACGCTGATTTCAGGGAAATCATCCGTCCTAAACACGAAGGGGTTGATCCATCCTTCCAACCGATGCCTTATTACCAGGTATTCCAGGAAAAACTGGGTTTCTTGCCTAACCTGAGTATCGTAGATTTACTTTTCAACATGGGGCCGGAAAGTCTTCTTATCCTGCAAAAATCTATTCGCTGATTATATTCAGGTGGGTATAAAAAATTAAAGGCTGTCTCACGACAACCCCTAATCAACTTTGTTAACCTTAAATCTAATACTATTATGAAAAAACCACAGTGCAAAAGTACGTTTTGTCAAGTGGTTTGTCAAGTATTTTCGTGATAAAAAATTTTAAAAGGGAATATTTTTCTTCTTCCAACAAACGCCATATCTCCTTCTACACTGAAACACAGATTATAAATTCTGTATTTCTTCATCAGTAAGACCAGTACATTATTTAATAAACTCTATTGACGCGCCATTCTGCTTCATCAGGCGGGCGGTTATTAATATGCCTTCTGCTCGGCCTTTTTCCAAGCCTCGCTTTTCACCGATTTGGAATCCTTCTCTTCTTGCCGTCGTAACAACATTCTCATTATCCCGGTATATTTTTAGGGCAGCCTCAT
>ENA-UOJF01000124-UOJF01000124.1-human-gut-metagenome-genome-assembly--contig:-P74-NODE-124-length-77628-cov-19.166798_pt1 | contig 77628 bp, 52 predicted proteins | sample MGYA00242344_ERZ723891 | MGnify/ENA metagenome assembly ERZ723891 | reverse complement strand
TTTTTTTTATTTTTTTTAATACTTTTTACATAATGCGCTTTTCAAAATTCTTATTCCCCGCTTTTCTATTGCTTGGTGTTGCAAAGTAATTATGATGAGCATATAAGATAAATCATAATTGCCAGGGTATTCCTGGTATGCTGGGTTTATCTAAATACTTTATGGCCATTCAGAACTGAATGGCTATTTTTTTTGGAGGTTTACTATGGAAATGCAAAATGCACCCAAAAATGCCACTACGGCAGAAGTCAGCGAGATCCGCGATACCGTGTTGACCCTGATCAATGAGAACCGCGATAATCTGACCCTCAATGAGAAACAGCACATTACCGGGTATGAGAAAGGATATTCTGAAGGATATCAGGATGCCCTGGTAGATGTTCTGTCGAAGCTCGGCTTTGCTGATCTGGCAGAAGGTTTCGGTTATTTCAATTGATTCAGAATGGAGAACGCTATGTACAATGCCACTGAAAGGCGCTGTCTGCGCAATTTGGCCGCCACCCAATTCCCCGGCTGTACTGACAAATATGGCACCAGAGGAAGCCTGTTGCACGTCGTCCTGGACAACCAGCAGCACCCGGAAAAAATTGACCTCGAAATCTGCTTTAATTTCTCACAAGTAGATCTTTGGGTCTATGGAGAAGCTGCCGAAGATGACTGGTATGATGAAGACACCTGCTATGCTGGGAAAACTCTTTACGACTTGATGCACGAAATGCTGGATGCGCAAGAGAGGCTTAGCGAAGATACGGAACGTCAACTCGAAGAAAGGTGTTCTTGCCTTGATTCCGACAGCGATGTTCTGGGCGATATCCTGGAATCATTCGGTTTTGATCCTGAGAACCTGTATGCCTATCGGATGGTATATGGGGAACCAACCGTCAAAGGCTTTGCGCTCACTCACAACGCAGCCGAGCGGCTTTCCGCCGATATCGATAACCACATTTTTGGAAAGCTGAGTTTCTATGCCGCAGTTCCTGATGCTTTTCATGATGATGCAGGAGACTTTACTGTCCTGGTAGAATTGCTGAAAAAAATTGGTCAGCAGCTTCTGGATCAAGACCACAGTTCTATCCATATTGCTGTTCCGACCGTTACGGGAAAAGATGTGCTGTCTGCATGTCAGGCCGCCAGCGGCACTTCCGGCAAGTTCCAGTTATCCGCAAAAGTCAGTATCGATGAAAATGCCAAAGATGATCTAAAAGAGTTGGCCGGGAAAGACGTATTCATTGGCGTGGAGATCTCCAATGTTTCCATCGAAACGATTCCATCTTTTTTTAAAGACAACTCTTCTGCAGATCAGTTTCGCATTGAAGGGGATTGGAAATGCTGGATGAAAGGCAACGACGGAACGATCCTGCATGAATCCAAATACCCGTTCGCACATGACCGGATCATGGAATCGCTGACAAGTGAAAAGTCACGGGATAACTGGTTCCGGCTGTTCGATTACCTGCGATTCTCAAACCACTAAGACTCCACATTCGACATCAATATTTCTATTTATCCCGTTTGACAAAAAGGAGTAAATCCATGCATCACATGACCGTTACCGTTCCCTTTTCTATTCATGATACTGTCTATGTGATTGAGAAAGAAAGAAAGGTAACCGTTAATGGACATATCAGTACCACCAACCAAATGACTGTTTATCCAGCAACGGTTCTGTCCTTTAAGATTGCAACAGACAAGAACAACAATCCGTATGTAAGTGCCGAACTGATGGTATCTGCCATCATTGACTCCGGCTCCAATTCAGGATCGAATGTATGCACCTTTACCTGTGACGTAAACACAGAAAATTGCTACGAAACACCGGATGAGGCAAACAAGCATCTCCTTCGGGACAAGAGCAAAAATAAGCCCACAGAATGCAGGCTGGTGCATCTTCCGATTCATAATGCGGACACAACCGAATAAAAAACCATAGCGGCGATACTCTGTTTTTCATGGACATCGCCGCTTTTATATTATGGAGAATTGAAAATGTTTGATGATACTATTGATCTGTATCCTACCCCTGAAAAGCTCGCCGTCAAAATGATAAAAAGCCTCAGCTTCAAAGAAACGCATGGCTTTCTTCTGTTGCCGGAGTGTGTATTGGAACCTTCTGCCGGTACGGGCGCGTTGGCGGCCGCTTTGAAAAAGGCTTCCTACAACTCCATTGATCTTGACTGCATTGAAATCGCAGCCAGTTGCCGTGCCATTCTGAAGGACAAGGGATTCCGTGTAATCCATGATGATTTCCTGTCGTTTGAGCCGCTCAAACACTATGACGCAATCATCATGAATCCTCCGTTTTCGTGTGGCGCAACACATTTGCTGAGAGCAATCAAGATCATGGAGAATGGAGGAAAAATCTGCTGCCTGCTCAATGCAGAAACGATCGACAACCCTTATAGCGCAGAGAGGAAGGAACTCGCCAAAAAGATCAAGGAATACGGCGCTGCTGTGGAATATTTCGAGGATGCATTTAAAGATGCGGAGCGTTCAACAAATGTCAGGATCGCCATGGTCGTCTTTGATATCCCCAAAAAACCGCCCGTGAGTAAAATCCGGTTGGAATTGGAGAAGGGAAAAGAAGAACACATGTCCGATACCGAATTTCGGGCCTTGATGAGCAGTGATCCTATTTCGGCCGCAATCGAGCAATACAAAATGGCGGCTACCGGACTGCGCCGGATCTATGAAGAGTACAATGGGATTCGAGATCTTCTGGCTTCGCCAACCAATCCTGAAGACAAGGCATTTTCACTGAGCAAATCCTTCAACAATGCGTTGCGCGACCTTCGAATGAAATACTGGAAGGCTCTTTTTGATATCCCGGCCATCCGGGATCGCCTGACAGAAACCATGAGAAGCGAATACGCCGAAAGAATCTCCTCTTTGGCTGAATACGATTTCAGCCGGTATAACATTCTGACGATCAGAGAAGAGATCGCCCGCAATACTGTTGATGGTATTGAAAGCGAAATTCTCACTCTGTTCGATAGTCTGACCAGATTGAATTATGCGGAATTCTCCGGCAACATCCATTATTATAATGGTTGGAAGACAAACTCCGCATACAAGATCGGAAAGAAGATCATTTTCCCGTGCAATGCATTTTGTACGTATTTCAACTATAATTATGAACCGACATCTTTGGATGTTATCCGCAAGCTGTCCAATATCGAGCTGACGCTCCACTTTCTGGATTCCAATGGAGCTGACTATGATTCGTCCGAACTCCGGGAAATCCTTAAAAAAGCTGGTGAAGAAAAGAAGACCAGAAACATCCAATTTCACTATTTCACAGTCACGTTCTATAAAAAGGGAACGTGCCATTTGGTGTTCACGAATATGGATGTTCTGAAGTCCTTCAATTACTTTGCCAGCAAGAAGAAATCCTGGTTACCACCGAGCTACGGCAAGTGCAACTATCAAAACATGCCGGAAGAAGAACGCCATGTGGTAGACAGCTTTGAGGGAGAATCCAGCTATACCGATTCGATGAGTCGAGGTCTTCTTTTAACTTCTGAATCTTTCTTTGCCTTACCAATGTAAACTACATACCCCTGTTTACAGCAATAGGGGAGACATCGTCAAACTGGACGGTGTCTCCCCAGTTCTATATGGAGGTACATATGTCTATTTTCACAGGCTCAAACTCTGATTTTCAAAACAAGATGTTTACCTACATCGACAAAAAGTATCATTCCAGAGGCCTCAGTATTTGGCTTTTGCATCGCCGGACGTTAGGAACGGCGTTCCGCTGTATCGATGAGTTTCACTCCGAGGAACATGAAAACGATCAGTACATGCTCTTTCTGTATCATTTGGAGCAGCAGGCTCATCCGATCTATCGCCCTATTATTTCGGCTTGTACATCACAACTCGAACTTCTTCTTGCCGACAAGGAAAAGTTTGTCAAAGGACTGCATAAGTTCTACACAAACATGGCGGATCAAATCAAAAAAGAAAAAGGATATGAGAAATACTTCATGGCCTTGTCTTTTGCCCAGGAGTACAACGTCAGAGGCGTCATCATCGATGGCACAAACACGGATATGAAACCCATCAGCCATGCGGTGATTGATTTGCTGTATCAGCTCACCGAATATCTGCGCCCCAATCGCTATGATCTGAATCAGCTGATTGTCGGGATTACGACATCTGGGGAGTTGATGACCAGAAATGATCCTTTTCCCATGTCGGATTACATTTTCTATAAAATTGAGCAGCGGGCCAAAAAGGAACAGCCGAAAACCCAGCTGGAATTTTGCGAAATCATCCATGATGAATTTTCCAAGCACGGTTATCCTGAGGTCTATACACCCGAAGATGTTGCAATTATGGCTACAAGGAACAATTTCTTTACGAACATCCTGTTTTCCATGATTCGCTTCTCCAGTGAATATACCTCTGATATGCTTCCGAAAATCCCCCTCAATTCCCAGCCTTGGTTCGAGGTGAAAGATCTAATGCTCCAACTGGGTAACAAAATCACCTGTACCCAGCTGATGGAGGAACTGCAAAATCACCGGCGACGCACATTACCGGGGAATGGTATCAAGGTAACGTTTGAACATCCGAAGTTTTTCTTCAAGGCTTTATTCCTGAAAGAGATCTACAAGGATGACACGATTTTCCTTCTCTACCGATTTTCCGCCGATGAAGATGGTGACCTTTGCGGATACTACGACACCCGAAAGAAATGGTTCTGGTCACCACTGTATGATGCCACAATCGGTGACGACGATTCTGGGACAGAAATGCGCTCGCTGGAGTTCAAGATCCGGGATCTGGTTCTTTGGGTATACGCTGCTTACGCCTGCAATATCCAAGGGATCCTTCCTTCCGAATCGGCATTCAAATCTATGTTCCATACGTCCACTGGTGATCCGATAGCAATTTCTTTCTATACTATGGGAAACATCCGCCGCATCTCTTCCGGCACAGCAGAAACAAGAGCGCTCAACAAAGCAGACTACACCGAAGGAGAACGCTCCATCAACGGCTATGTGCGCAAATTGCCTGCTGGGCAACGCGCTTCCGAAAAGGCGCAGCAACTGGCCGAGTCCCTTGGATTTTCACTCAGTGAAGACGAAACTTATGTCCAACCGTTTATCCGGCGGCAATGGTTAAAGCCATCCAATTAAATCAACGAAGTGGAGCATGTTCCCATTCAGAGAGCTGCTCCACTTCTTTTTTGTTGCAGAATAAATATAATGGAAATGTACGATAAGTCAAAAGGGAACCCAACCACTCCACTATTGACTTAGAAATCCACGGGCCAGCTCATTGTGAGATGGCCCGTTTTTTAATTGGAGGTTATATGAAAGACGAAATTGAATCCATTAAAGGAACGCGTCAGCTCACCGCAGCGGATATCTTTTTTGAAGATGAAATCGTTGACGCTGGAGATGGCACCGTAAACTTCTATCTTGGTATCTATTTTGACCCCACAGAGATTTTTGGTGAGAAAGCGGATATCGGCCCTTGCGAAGGATATGTGAATGCCTATGTCAACTTTGACATGGACAAAGACAATGTAGTTGATGATGTGGAAGTCTATTGTGTCTATGATGGAAAAGATGGCCGTCAAGACGAAGAGCACATCTATCACTACCGTCTGTCGCCCGAAGAAAAGGCCATCCTTCGCGAAAAGATGTTCGCTTACCAGGGGGGCGTCCTCTCGGAGATGATCCACCAGTATCGTCAATCCAACTAAATCCACACGTCAGAAATGGCTGCTGAAAGTATAGAACAATTCAGCAGCCCTATTATCATGGAAGGAATCTATTATGCCAAAATTCAGAACATATACACGGAATTTGCTGGCCAAACGCAATCCGGTTTACCTGTCCGATTACGCACATGAGATCACGTTGAAAGACGTGAATTTTGCCAATCAATGTGTTCGCATCATGTTCGAACGCCTTTCCAGCCCCGGCCCGCAGATCGGTGATGTTATCCAGTACACTGCCAAGGATGGCACCTATTACGGTAACGCTCACATTGATCGCATCGATAATGGAATTGCGTCCATTTGCCTCATTCCATTTGTACCATTCATTGAAAAAGAAACCGCCAACACTCTTTATTTTCATTCTGTCAGCGGCGGCCCTTGGGTTTCGGTTCCCGTCGATCAACTCCATTATCTGGGAACAGCAAACAAAGATGTGTGTTTCTTTGGTTCTTCCGGCATCTGCGCTCATGGATCCATCACCTTTACCGGATACGCAAAATGCTGGGAGTTCAAGGAAGAAGGGTTACTGTTCGGAGATTTCAGCACAAAACAATATCATCGTGTGGTTTTACACAAGTACGGGAAAGAATGGCATTTATGTGAGTGCCATGACCCTGAAGATTTTCCTCAAAAAACAGAAGATATCCCGGCCTGGATCAAAGAGCGACATGGAACACAGTTCGGAGATTTCCAGCACGACAACGCGGTCACCATTTTCACATACAGAGAGATTCACCATTTCATTCCGCAAGAAAAATGGATGAAGTTGGCTTTACCGCAGGGTACTCGCCGCATGAATCGCTCCAACATCTATGTGAAATTGTCCGTTGACCACAAGAAAAAGACCATCGATGTGTATCGCTATGCCAACCATTAACCAAATCAATTTCTTGATTTATGTTGCAAAATAAATACCATGAAAGTATACGATAAGTCATAAGGGGTGCACCTTCGCACCCATTATTGACTTAAAAATCCTTGGGCCATCTCTAACGAGATGGCCTATTTTTTTAGAAAGGAAATGAAATATGATTAACAAACTCATTCTTCACGCATCTGTGTTTCACGCGGATGATGTTTTCGTCGCCGCAATGGCAAAAATTCTGAATCCCAATGTCGAAATTGTTCGCACCCATAATGTGCAGGGCTATGACCTGAAATCGGATGATGATATCGTGGTCTGCGATATCGGCGGTGGCCGGTTTGACCATCACGGAAAGCCCAAATTTCGCAAAGATGGCAGCAAACATTGCGCCGCCACTCTCTTTTGGGAACGGTTTGGCAAAGACGTAATCCGCCACATTGCACGCGATATGGGAGAGGAAAGCATCCTGATCACCTATAACAACATCGATCGTAGGCTGTTGTCTACTATTGCCGTCCTCGACAACGGAGATATCTCTACCTCCCTTTACACCATCAACGCTGTTATCAGTTCTTTCAACGCAACCTGGGATCATCCCGAAGCATCGGATATCGGTTTTGCCGCTGCCGTAAATCTGGCCATCACCATCCTGACGAACGATATTCGCCGCTCAGAGTCGGTTGATCGGAGCCGGAAACTTGTACAGAAAGCTATCGCCGAAAGCGCCAACCAAATCGTTGTCCTTCCGCAGTACATGCCCTGGCAGGCTGCCGTTTGCCCTACCGACGCTCTTGTCGTTGTCTTTCCCTCCAAGCGCAACGGTTTCAATGTCCAGTTAGTCCCGGTTGCTCCCAACTCCTATGAAACGAAGATTTCTACCCCGGAATCTTGGCACGGAAAGTCCGGTGAAGCCGCTGCGGCCGAATTTGATGGCATGACCTTCTGTCATTCTTCCGGCTTCATGGCCGCCTTTTCCAGCATGGATTCCGCTATGGCTGCCGCTCAGTATCTGGTTTCGAACCAGTAAGGGGGCATTACCATAAACCATGTTGTGAAACAGATCGACAACCTGTAACCTCTAAAAAAAATCCGATGCCAAATACAACATCTGGACACAACACAAAATAATGCTTCCTAAAGGAGGAACCAACAATGAAATATAATGTTTTCACCAATGGTGTTATCACCGCTATTCACATATGGATGAGTGAAAACAAATCTTTTGCCGAATTGGCTTTTTCCTATGGTGGAACTGAAATCATCAACTGGGCAAAAAAAGACGTGGCACCGTATCTCGAAGGCATCAGTGCCTATACGGTGTTCTTTGATACCCGTGACCGGTCTCGGCTGTGCTCCCACGTCGCCAAGTCAGTTCGGCTTTTTCTGAAGAACGGCTATCAGCCCATGATGGGAATCCAATTGGCGTGTGGGATCCAGTCCACACTGCATGCCGATAACCGAAATCAGTGGGAAACATATTTTATGTCTTTCGTTCCGAACACCTATATCGAGGACGCCAGATTCACTGAGCGTTCATTCACGGATTATGTGTATTCCGGGAAACAGTACATGACCGAGACGGTTGATGACTGGGCAAAAACCAGTGAGGGGACGTATACGCTGCAAAAGATCCGCGAAAAGCGTTCCAACGTAAAGGCCCGCCACAAGAATCACCGGAACGCCTATTTCAAGTACGGAAAGGATCTTCGGAAGAAAAAGAGCGCCTGGAAATGCAAATATGGCGCACACAGCAACAGCCGAAACGGCCTGTCTGTTCGCGAACGCCGAGAGATGGACTCTTTTAACTCCCATCTTGATGCCTTTCCAGCATCTGACATCACCCAGATTCGTCCGGTGGATGACCACGGCTACGACTGGGAAATGTTCCAGACTATCCGTAATAGCATTGCAGATTCTTTCAATCTCACCAAGGATGAGGAGGACTCCCTCAGCTGTACGGACGTTCTTTATCTCGCGGTCGAACTGAATATGGGCGGCGACTGGGCCAAAAAGCCTGATGTACCGCACCAGGTTCGACGGGTTCATAACCCATACGGCTATGATTTGGGCTACACGCCGTACCTAACGTACGATGAACCGGAGCTTGGTGCGGTTGCTCGCACAGTTCTGCGAAACCGGGAATCCTATGACAGCCTGCTGAACATGGAAGAGAGCTTCTGCGATTTCTGAACCCCGCAACAAAGGAGGATAATATAATGTTTACCTGCACGATCCATTTCGAAGATAACAAAGTCGATGATATCTGCGCATCCGGCAATACCCTCATTGAAGCCAAAGATGCAGCCTGCACTCAGTGCCAGGACAAATGCGCAAATATCGACTATATCCATGCGACTATGACCATCTGCTACAACGACACCTATATCGACAGCGACGAGTTTGATCTCGCGTCTGGCGTAATCGTGTTGTGATGAAGGGGGACACAATCATGAGCAATTCGTCATCTGTGTGCCCCCGCAATGCCTGTGCTGGTGGTTACGGGAACTGCCTGGATGTCAAAATCACCAATTCTTGCAACTGCCGGTGTGCATTCTGCATCGAACGCGGAGGCTTCTCTCCAAAAGAGCAGAAGAGTCCTGTAGAACTGGCCACTGCAACTATCGGCAAACAGGATTTCAAAAATGTGCTGATCCTTGGCGGAGAACCCTTGATGTACCCGCACTTGTTGCGGTACCTTGAACTGATCCGCCCATTCAAGGAACACATCTACCTGACGACCAATGGGACTCTGCTGAACAGCCAGCACATGTCCCACTCCGACATTGAAAAGTTGGGCAAATACCTTGATGGCATCAACATTTCCATCCATCACTATACCGAAGAGAAAAACGATCTGGTATTGAAGGGTGGAGTCGCATCCAATGTTCTGACCGGACATCTGAGCTTTTCGGCTCTGAAAGAGGCAATCACCATCTTGCAAGCCAACGGATGTAATGTCCGTATCAACTCCAATTTGGTAAAGGGGTTCATCCAATCCAAATATGGTATTGCGAAGATGGTTGCACTCACTGAAGAGCTTGGCGCAAAAGAATTGCGCTTTACAGAACTCCAGAACAGCCCGAATGAATTTGTGGATGCCTACACCGTTTTTGATGGTTTGCCCGCAGATCCGTATACCCAGGGCTGTGAGGTGAACCTCAAAGAGGTAGCAGAAAAGATGTCCGGTACGATTCATAAAATCGCATCGTCGCCGGTTAACATCCGTCTCAAACTCACTTGTGGACGCGTGAACCCGCTGCGTAAGCCGGTGAATGACCAACCGAAACGTAGTGGCGAAACTCATGTCCTGTACCCCAATGGTTTGATCACCAAGGGCTGGGTTGATGACTCTGATAACTGCCACAGCAGCAACCGCAGAAGTATGTCCTACGACAACTGCCATGGGAGAACTTAATCAAAACCTCTCTATTGTGAATACTCCCCATGCATAAAGAGCAGGGGAGATACATCACTTTTGCAAAAATCCGGGGCCTTAAAAGCCTCGGATTTTTCTTTTCTTTTGTTGCAAAGTACATATACTGAGGATATACGATAAATCATAAATGCAACGAAAATCTCGTTCAGCAATTATGGTTTTCAAATCATTACAGCTATCTTAAACAAGATAGCTGTATTTTTTTTGGAGGAAATACACTATGACAAACCAAGAAATCATCGGCAAAGGAGTTCCCGGAAACGAGAACAACCACATCTACCGCTACCATCCCGGACTGGGAGTGAACATCAAAGGAGGAAACTAAGATGGCTAAGGAATACGATATCGGGTTCGGACATCTCGGAAACGGCATCACCGTTTGGAATCGCTTGGATACGGAGTTTGGCGACTACAAAAACATCGCCCATATCTCTCGCGAACGGAAGGTGCAGTTTTTCGAGGATGTTCCACAAGAAATTCGGGAACGCATCCAGCATGTTGCTGACACGTCTACCATGACAATTTCGGCAACTCAGGATTTCCCTGTTTTTTCCGTACCGCCCAAATACTAATCACCATAAGGGGGATAAAATCTATGACTATCAAGAATTTCATCAAAAAGTGGCATGGCAAAGGCGTTGAAGATTACGGCGGCATTGTCAGCCCGGAATTTGTACAGTTTACGAAGGATTTCCGAGCCGCTCTCAATAGCATCTGCAAGGCAATCAATGCTAACCTCGTTTCCTACAGCAAAGGGCACTACGATCTTTCGGCTTTCATTGAACGTGATGGCCGATATGTGTACCTGTCTTTCTCCGTGCCGCGTGGCGAATTCCCGGTAAATCTGGACGCACATGATCCGATGCGCGGGTTCCTCGTTCGCACGGCACGCCATGCAAGGGATTTTACCGGCGGCAGGAATCAATTCTGTTCTGCCATTGACCTGGAGAACAATATCGACCGATTGCTGAACGAATGAAAAGGAGCACCCTCATGAAATACAATGAACTTACCGATACCCTCCGTGCCGCTTATTCCGCAAAAAAAGAAGTGACAGCGTTCGTGACATTCACCACGGACAGCTTCACCAAGGATTATTCCAGGACGGCACGCACCTATCTTTTTACGTCCAACAACAAAGCGTTCATGCCCAATGCCAGCGGATATTCCATCTTCGGCCGCTGCCTGGATGGCACCGATATCGGCATTCGCCTGGAGAGCTACATGCGCGTCGAAAAGGGTGGCAAGGACGGTTGGGAAATTGAGACCTGTGGTCTTGTAAAGTACCTCCTGGTTTCCGAGCACAACCACGACATGAAAGTCATCGGCAGCTTCGACACTGAAAACATGGCCAATCGCGCCATGTGGCAATCTTTGGCCACCGAGATCGGCTGTTCTGAGGATGTGCTGAACGACTATATCCAGGAAGGAGACAACGCTCACTTCGAGAAATTCTCGGCCTGGCTCAAAGCATCGGACAATGAAAAAATGGCCTGGAAGATCATCCCGCTTTTCCTGACCGAAAATGACCTCGTCATGTTCCCGGACAATGCAGAAAAGGGGGTATGATCGACATGAGCGAACCAGGGGCAATAGGTGTCCGAGACGGGTACCTTTTGAACTATGTGTCTCTACACTCTGAAGGGCAAATTTCCTACACGGGAGCATTGCTCATGAAATATTACAATAATGCCAACCTGGCCCAATCCCTCGTAGACCTTGGCAGTTTGGCGGTACTTCGTGAGCGTATCGCTCCTGATCCTGGCGAAAAGCACACGTACTTTGAGCCTGTGAGAAACAGTAAAACCCAGAAACACTTGGCCGCAATTGTCGGTCGCAATCCAGATATAATTCCTGATGGTATTCTTGGTATCACAACCGCATACAGCAGAGATCTGCACGGCGACTGTGTTATTCATCAGACCACTTCGGAAAGACTGGATTCTGAAACCATCAATGAAATTGAAGTGGAATGTGAATGCCATCATGTATATGTCTTCGACATGGATAGCAATGCATGGTTCTATTCCGGCCCGGAAACAGTTTCAGATGGTCAAAAGATGTTCAGGAAAATGTTCGTGATCGATTCATTCAGAAACGAATACGCTTTCCTGAGCAATTTTTTTGTGCTTCCTCAGAAGCTGAATTTCCACGGGTATCGTTTCACAAACTCCGAAGCTGCTTTTCAGGCCATGAAATGTCCTGACCGCGCAAAAGAATTTGAAAATCTTACCCCGTCAATGGCAAAAAGACTTGGCCGTCATGTACCGTTACTTCCCAACTGGGATCTCATCAAGGATGATTTGATGTCTGAGATTATTACAGCCAAATTCACACAGTTTCCGCAGCTGCGCATGAAGCTACTGAATACTGCACCGGCTGTCTTGATTGAAGGCAACTCCTGGGGAGATACCTACTGGGGAGTTGACAGAACTGGTGAAAATCATTTGGGGATCATTTTGATGCAACTCCGAAATGATTTGGCCAACGTCTGAAAGAGCTTGCAACTCTAACAAGAGTAGCTATTATTAAGTACATCACTTATAAGGAAGGAGATATTCACAATGAATACTAAGAAATATTCGCGCATTTTTTCCGTGATTCAAATTGTAGGCTGGCTTTGCCTGTTCAAAAGCATTGTCGGCCTTGTAACCGATATCCACACCAACCTCAACAACAGCGCAGCTGCGTTTTCCTCGATTGCCCAGCTTGCCAGCCAGTCGATTCTGGCAACGGCTATTGCGATTGTCATCTGTATCGGTCTGGTCGGCCTCTCCACGTTCTTGGGCATTAAAATTGAGCAGGCTCTTCCGTCTGTTCCTGTAATGCCCCGCACTATGGATTTTAAGATGAAGGATTTCGTGCTGTCAATTGTTAAGACCGCAATCACCATAAATGGAGCATTTTCAACCCTGAGTTTTTGTTTTTCTATATGCAATAATACCTTTGCAGCATTCGCAAACGTATTCGCCATTTTGGTGGCCCCGTTCCCATTCTCGCTTGCCATTGTCCTGAAGTTTACCTACTTGCAGATGTATCTCAGCGTGATGGCTATTATCGTTTATGCCATTTACCTGATTTCCTTCAAGTCCATCCTTATGGCAAAAGGCTACGACGATATCGTCAAATACACATACAATTCCCTCTACTTTTGCAACCAGCGAAAATTGCTCGTTACAGGATATTTGTGGTTTATGCTGAACTGCAAACCGCAACTGTCCCATAACAGAAGTTCGTTGACGCAAAGTGCCTAAAATGTAGTTAAGGAACAGTCATTCCGTACGCATATAAGAAAGGGGATGTCTATTATGATTCTTCCTTCGCTTATCCTTTCTCTCGCCGAGAAATTGGGAAAGCTGATTGTAAAAACTGTCCTGCAGCTTTTCGCCTGGCCCATTTACGGCTGTATCAATTACATCTATGGCATTTATAATGTCTTTAAGTATGTGTATCAGAACGTATCTGATAGTGCAATTGCCATCTTGGATTTCGTCAGAAATTTTCGTAAGAACGTTCTGGTATCTTTACTGACTATTGTTCTGCTCGCCGTTTTGATTATAGTAGCATTCCTTTTGGGCAAAACTTTCAATTTCATATTTGAAAAAATTCATCCGAATGCGCCTCTAAAACAGAGCACAAAAAAGTACAGCTGGCCAGCCTACATCATATGCATAGGCACAGCCCTAATCCCTGCACAGCAGTATCTCAGATTCATGATTTGTGGCCTACAATACAGTTCCAACAATTTTTTAGGCTTGCTCGATACATTCGCTATGATAATTGAACCGTTTCCATTACCAGTACGCATCTGCCTGTGGCATCTCTATATGCTGGCCTATATTGGCGTAAGTGTCGGTGTGGTTTATTTTTCCTATGTGCATGGCTTTAAAAGATTTTTCCTTTCGACATCACAAGATAAATTCGCCCAGAATGCCTTCGACAGTATATATTTTACGGAAACGCGCAAACGTTTTATTACGCTCATGCTTGTACTGCAGATGTTTGGATGGATCTTGTTCAACCATTCAGACCGCCAAAAAGCACGTTAACAAACACAAATACAATCTCATATACAAAAAGGCTGCTGTCTCTCCCATGAGAGGCAGCAGCCTTTTTTTGCTAAAACGCGCTACAATCACACGCGTGCGTTTGCAGAGCGAATAGAAAACGCACGCGTGTCTTTCAACTCCGGCTACAGTCTTTACACCTGGTATAGATCATCAACTCATAGTCTACATTTCCATCAAGTTTCTCAGAGAGAACCGCTTTTATAGTTGTTGCCATTTCGGGTATGGCACTGACCCGGCCGCAGACGGGACATACAACATGTTCCTTGCGAAGAACATCAGTGGTGTAACGGGCCGCAAAGCCAGAAATTGGGATTCTGCGAACCTGACCGTTCTGGACAAGGGTATCCAGATCCCGATAAATTGTCCCTATACTGATCTTGGGGATCTGCTTGGCCACATCCTTATACAGTTCCTGCACATTGGGATAATCTTCCCGCGACTGCAAAGCCTGTAGGACAATCTGGCGTTGCATGGAAAATCTCATATTGCTGCGCCCTTTCATTTCACCAAACCGGTCGCCACCGTACGGATATCACGCCGGATCGGCATCGGTGGATCGTATTCTGTATACATTCTTTTCGATGAATCATACCTGTAATAGGTAATGCGCCTATTCAGATTTGCCTGACCACTGCCATAACATTCCATGCTGGCAAACGGGTAGTCCTTACAATAACAATCGGCAATGTTCCCGCACAAAGCCTCCATTGCTTTTTTCTTCTCAAAATAGATGCCTTTTGTGCAGATATCTCCCAGATCGATACGCCGACCTTTCTTATCGTTGCAATATTCAACATCCATCTTTTCAATATAGGAAACAATGAATGCCTCCCTTTGTGGAACAATGAGTTCATTGTTTTTGCTGATCCCTTGATGAATCAATAGCTGAACGGTTTCCTCTGTCGGATTATGATGATACCATCCATATCCCCAATTAAGAAGATCAACTGGGCCACGTCGCAGGGGCACCACGATTTCTTTACCACATAGCTTGCACTTGAAGGAAACATGTACATCACTCAAAGCACAAATCTGGTACTGGTGCTCACAAAACTTTCTCTGAAGAATGATACAGATCCTTTTTTTGAGCCTTCTAAACAACATAGGGGACACCCCTTTCTGATTTTGCTGATTCCAATAACTATCTTTTTGTCATTTGGTTTTCTGAACCAGAAGTTTCAGACTCTTGCATGTGAATTCGATCCCGGACACGTTCCCGGCATCATCTGTATCAATCTTGGCGTTGCCGGTTACCGTGACGATCGCACTGTTAAAGATGCAGTTCTTATTCTCACGATAAGCTGTTGTAAAAGCAATGCAGGCAATATATCCCGTTTCATCTTCCAAAACAAATTTTGCCATCGGTGCATTGTCAGATTTTCTGTGAACCACTTTTACATCACGAATCCGGCCTGCAATATCAAAGGTACCTCTTGTCTGGTTGTTGATCTCGGAGATACTGCGATCCCGGTTTTTCATGGCAGAGATCACACTCAGATAGGCGTCCACCGGACTGCCGGAAACATAGATGCCGAGATATTTCATCTCATTTTCGAGTTTTTCCTCACTATCGTATTCCTGAACAACACCTTTATTGGCAAAACATTCGTCAGGAAGCTCCCAATGGTTCAGAACGTATCGGTAGTCATTGTCGAGATCATAGTTTTGATCCGGCAGGGAAGCCCGATACTTCTTAAGAAATTTCCTGCAGGAATCGGTTGCGACAGACAAATTGGTATCATACAGGTGACGCGTATCTCCCTCTGCGAACAGACAATCCAAAGCGCCGGAACGAATCAAGGCCTGACCAGCACCAGAGTCGATGCCAAACACAACAGATCGAATCACAAAATCCTTATAACTGAAACACTGGCCGAGATGATGCGCCGAAGCAACGTGTTCGCGCATATCACGCAGATTGAAAATTGTGTCTGCTGCGGCGGCCACACCCTTGATCGCTCGAATCCCGTATCGAATACTTCTTTCCGTACCGGGAGCAGGGGCAAAATTAGGTACACAGTAATTGATGTCTGGCTGTGTGATCTTAATCCCCAGCTGTTTGCAGTCAGCAGCATACAATTTGATGTTGTCAGGAGCTGAGGACATCTGCGCGGCGAGCAGTTCCACCGGGTAATAATATTTCAGCCATGCTGTGTAATAAGACACGATACTATACGCTGCCGCATGAGATTTGTTGAAGGCATACGATGCAAATTTCAGCAACCGCTGCCAAAAGGCTTCGACGGCTTCCGGCTTGCCTCCCATCCGAATCATGCCAGACACAAACTGATCTTTTGCCGCCTCGATCTCGTTCAGATGCTTCTTACTCATGGCCCTTCGGATAATATCAGCCTCACCGAGCGAAAATCCAACCAGCTGGAATAGCTGCATAATCTGCTCCTGATAGATGGGACTGCCATAGGTTTTGCCAAGGATAGATTCCATTTCAGGGACAATATAATCAGGCTGCGCTTTTCCGAATTTGACCTCTGCTATTTCTGGGATAGAATCCATCGGGCCTGGACGGTAAGCGGCATTCATTAAGATCACGTCATCAATAGACCGTGGCCCAAACTGAAGGAGTGCCTGTTTGATTCCCTCGCTTTCGAACTGGAATACCGCATTGGTTTGCGCCTTACCGTAAATGTTCTCAATGACAGCGGCATCATCAGCGCGTTTCAAATCCTTCAGGCGTATCTGAATATGATGCGTCAGCTTAACATACTGAATCGCTGTTTTCAGAATGTCCAGTGTTTCCAAACCCAGGAAGTCCATCTTCAAACAGCCAAGGGTCTTTTCACATTCCACCATGTCACACTGAATGACCCAGCAATGTTTGTCCTCATTCCAGAAAAGGGGAGCATACTCAGAAACCGGCCTATCTGCAATAATTACACCCGCAGCATGAATTCCGGTTTGAATGGGGATTCCTTCCACCAGCATCGCATCATTGATCAGCCGCTTCGCGTCTGCATCATTTTCATAGATTTCTTCCAGCTCCGGGACATCATCCAAGGCCTTCTGCAATGTGATTCCGGGCTTGGAAGGAACCAACTTCGCAACGCGATCCGCCAAAGCATACGAAATGCCGGTCACACGGGCAGCATTCCTGATTGACAACCTTGCTGCCAGCTTACCTTCTGTAACGATGTTGCAGACCGTTCCGCTAAGTTCCTGAACAGGGTACTCTTCTTTGTAAGCATACTTGTTGGCAACATAGTCAATGATCTTATCCCGAATACTGGGCGCAATATCTGTATCAATATCAGGCATACTGACACGTGCTGGATTCAAAAACCGTTCGAAAATCAGATCAAAGCGGATCGGGTCAATATCGGTAATATCTGCAAGATAACAGACAACAGAACCAGCAGCGGAACCACGGCCGGGGCCAATCCCAACTTCGCCTCCAATTTTCCGACCATAAAAAATGAAATCCTGAACAATAGCGATATAACTGCTATATCCCATTTTTTCAATGACCGAAAGCTCATATTTGAGCTTTTCATCAACCTCGTTCAGGAGTGCTACGTATTCCTTATCCGACATATCGCCTTGCGGATATTTCTCCGGGATCATCTTCCGGCAAAAAGAATTCAGATACTCCAAAGGCGTATTATAGCCCACCGCATGCGCATCGAACTGAGGAAGGTGCATCCCAAAGATATAATATACGTTACAGCTGGAAACGATTCGGCTGGTATTTTCCATGCCCCTCTTCCAGATTTCATTGTCCTTGCCAAGGGCTTCCATTTCCTCGTTGGATTTGAAATACAGTTCGTTGGCACCTTCGGCATTTTCCTTTTCCTCAATCGGAGTATTGAAACGAAAAGATGCCACCAGATTTCGTTTCCGAACATCTTCTTTTCGGGGATAATGCACATCGTTTGCAACCGTTGGTTCGATCCCGGTTTCCCGAATCAACTGACACAGCAGGGGGAACACATATAGTTCGCTGGATATGCCATGGTTTTGCAGCTCAATAAAAAAGTTCTCGTGTCCAAAAATCTGCTCCATCCGCTTGGCAGCTGCAACGGCAGTTTGGTATGCCGTTGCCTGATCCACCTTTTTCTCTTCAAGGGCATTCAGTTTCCGAAGCAGATTCAGATACGGCCTTGATTCTTTCTCAACATTCGAATAGCGTTGTTTCAAGGCATCTACCAGATCGGAGAGCTTTTTGACTGCTTCTCTGATCTCGTCCGCTTGCGGTAGCAACGTATTTGCCAGTTCTTGTTCAGTGTGAAGGGCTTGGATAGATTGCTTGACCGTTTCAATCTCTTGGCTCAGTTTTTCCTTTTCCTGAGAGCCATCATCTGCATCTCCAAACAAACTGATCTGCGAAAAGCCATCCCGATACCCATCCAACTCCTTCATGAGCTTGGCCTGTTTTTTTTCGAGTCGCGACAGCCTTGTTGGGAAAGAAATCTTCTCAACTTTCTTAAGCTGACTGGCTTTTTCCTTGGCTTCCTTCAGCCGATTCTGCGCCGATTCGAGATCGGCTTTTACCGTTTCGACATCCTGGTCAGTAACTGTGTACTGTCCCATTTCTCTCACGATTTCATTTCGTTGCTCCGCATATAACCACGGCTGGAGAAGTGTCGCCGGAATATATCCTCCAACACAAGCACTGGTCGCAATGATATGCCCATGCCCCTCTGATCCAGGGCCAACAAAACGTTCAAGATCTTCCCATGTCGTCCGGGGAAGGCCGCCGGTTTCCTGGCCTCTCCATAGTCCTTTGGGGGACTTGTTCAACTGAGCCATATTCTCAATGCGGAAAAGAATCTTCTGACCAAGCCAATCCTTGGCAAAAAGGATGAGGTGATATGATTCACGCTTCGTCAAATCCTTTTCCGGCTGAAAATAGATCTCAATGCCGGGTACATACTGGATGCTCTTCTGAGCGGCACGAAGGAAAACTTCTGTATAGGACGCCACATACGGCCACATTGCCTCTGTGGGATATCGAATACTGTCGGTTGGGCCGATAGATTTAAGGATTTTCGCCTGTTCATCATCGGATATTCCAGCATTTTTCATCTCGGCCTTAAGACACCGTTTCTCATCCTCAGCTCTTGCCTTGATTCCATGAAATAACCGCATCTGGTTGCCGTGATCGGTAATGGAAAACGCCTGTCTGCCAAGTCTCTTGGCAGCATCGACAATCTCCTCGACCTTACAGACTGCGTCACGAAACGAGGCTTCACTATGTGTGTGCAATTCCTGATAACCATGACATACTGGAATTGCAGCCCTGATATATTCGGCTCTGGTCATACTGTTACTCCTATGCACTGTTTCTCAGTATTCCGCTTCTTTTTTCTCTGTTATACCACACAAATATAAATTAGTCAATCTTAAAACAGAGCAAAAAAAGAAACGTCGGCTGTAGAAATTAAATAAAAGGGTGGTGATGTTTATAGATAGATCCATATAGTGAAGGCAATGGTTTTACACTTCACTGCTCACAGCATCATCACCCAAAATACTTCGCACTAATCGATAAAGGTACTCCATACTTACCTCTTCGAAGTAATGCGGCCCCATCACTTCTTTACCGATGATTTCCGGCTCGTCGGCCTCTTCCTGCTGTTTCAGTGGTTTGCCAATGATCTTTCCTTCTTGGTATGTCTTTTCACTCCAATCGCCCTCAAAAGGGGTATCACAGTACATGGTAGCCCATTGCCTCGTATAACCGCATTCCTGTGCGATCAGGCGCATTGACATATCTGGATATTTTTGATGCAGAAGTCTTGCACGATTGCGATCACGAATCCGCCCAGCACGAATTTTCTGCCGCTTATCCGTCTTTTTCAAAGGATGTGCAGAACCTTGCTGTTGAGATGCAAATTTCTTGTCGGACACAAAGAATCCGATCTGTACTTGCTCAGCTTCTGTTATTCCCAATATATCAATGATATACCGCCGTGAATGCAAATAGCCTGGGAACCGCTTCCCAGTAAATCTGTGTGTTGTCACCTTTCTTGCAATATGCCGAATATGGGTCATCAGTTCTTTTTCAGAGAAAGAATCGCAGAACTGATTGTTGAGTTGTCTGGTCATTGCAAAAGCTCGTTCTTCTCCAAACGATTGAAGCGCAGCGTTAAAATACACATAGCACAGTAAATCACGCATTCCTTCAGCAGGGCAATGACGGTAGCCGCGAAGAAGAATTAACTTTTCAATAGCAGAACAAACCGGAGCATCCGTCTTGGCTGTCCAGTTAATTACTTGGGTCTTCTTTTTCTTTTCTGGCAGGGGAGAGCGGAATCCTTCTTTCCGGCATACAGAAGATAAGCCAGTTTCACCCCAAAAATTGTGCTTGTGGCCTTTCCCATAAAGGAGCTTGGCCATTTTCCGTGTCTTGGTATTGTAAGTGTTGGGGAGCCTGTACAAGCCAGCATCGTTTCCACTGGAAGCCGCATCTACTTCCAGACCGAAGAAGTCTTTTCGACATTCCAGGCCATCACAGATCTTCTTGTACCGGGCAATCAGTTCGTCCTGTACTGCATGATAAACGTAGGCGTTGGATGCTGCAATACACTCAAACGAATACCAGATTTGTATGCCGCGTCCGGTAAATACCACTATGCTTGGCTCTGGAAGATCAGCATAAATAGACTCTCCCTGAATCGCAGCTTTCATTTCTTCAATAAAAAGTTTGACTTCATCGCAAACAACATTCTCAGAAAACGGACGGTGATCATCAATGTCAATGACGATATTTCCGTATGAGTACAGAGACTCAATCATTCTTCCGTTTTTCTTGAACGTATTTTTTGTAATATAATAATTGTTTCTTTGAAACGCATGGAATTTTTCTGTCACAAACTTCTGCAACTGATTTCTCTGTGCAACAAAAATCCCGGTCATCAGATTCGTTGATGGCGCGATACAACAAAGTTGAATCTCTCCATTTTCCGGGAAAACAGAGCCAATAAATTCCGCTATCTTATTATATTTTGATCTTTTGGGGCGCATTAGCAATTCCTTTACAAATGTGTATTTTCATTTAACTTTCCACGCAAAGTTGTTGACATAATAGTACAAATGTGCTATACTGTTTTACATAACAAAGACTGGTTGTGTTCCCATAATCGACATCTAAAAATAAGGCCCTTGCAACCGGCTTTATTGGAAACACCTTTTCTGTGGTGCCTCTGTTGTAAATTGCTTCGTGCGATTTTCATGGAAGCCTCCGTAGATTAAAGTGCGTGGAAGTGCAATCTTGACGTTCTTCTGGTTGTGGATGAAGTGCAATCTTGACGCTCTTCTGGTTGTGGATGTTGATTTGCCGATCTGCAAGTCGGTTGTGTTCTGCTACTGGTTTTGTTTGGGTAAGAATCCGGTGCCTGCAAGCGCCGGATTTTTTTGTTTTTTTATTGTGTCCGCTATTATACCACAAACAATCAATCCGTACAATCATAAAATTAAATAATTTTCTGCGCCTGATATTCTCCTTCTCCAACAATAAAACGGAATGTTTCACGGTTTTCATTAGAGTAATCTTCGTTAATAACCAAGAAATAAGTTTGTGGTATAATAGCAGAAAATAACAGGGAACAGCCGCCAAATGGTCGGTTCTTCAGCCGAAAATACAGCCTTTTTAGGCGAAATATATAAAAAAGTGAGGAAAAATTTATGGAACTGTTCAAAGTATTATTTCTCTACGTTTATGGAATTCTCATGATTTGGGGAAAATGGAAAATCTTCGAACGCATGAACATCGCTGGGTTATGGTCTATCGTACCGGTATACAGCGACTATCTCATCTACCAGAAGGTCTGGCGAAAAGGCTGGTACGGCGTTGTCGTATCCTTGATGTACTATTATGGTACACTGATGTTGGGGAAAACCTTTTATACATGGTTTGATTGGATCACCGGAATGATCGGCATCATCGTGTTTGGCTTCATCTGCAATGCCATCACCATGAACCGGCTCAGCAAAATTTTCAAAGCTCCGGCTGCTATTCAGTTGGGGATGACTTTCTTGTGGCCGGTTTTTATGATTCTGATGGCAAAAGACAAGTCCCTTGTCTATCACTCTGAGTTGGCTGTAGAGCCTTCCGAATGCTTCAATGTAAAAAATGATCGCAGCGAACCCTAAAAGGGAATAGCGGGCTTGCGTAAGTGACATCGATGTTATAAACTAGAGCTGAAATATAACATTGCGTTTCCCTTAGACTTGGGTTTGCAATGCATCCGAAAAAGGTGTCGCATTTCATGCGGCACCTTTTCAGACGTAGACTTGGCGCGAACAAATTTTTTCATAACGCAATTTTAAGGTTGACTAATTTTAATTCTTGTGGTATAATAGTGTCATAGTCAAGAGGGAATTGCCTCATGACGCCCATTTGAATTCCTATATTTTTTTCATAGCTACGTCAATGTAGCGAAAGGAGAGTAAGTATGAAGAACATTCGAAGTCGAATCGCTGCGCTGATCTGTGCAGCGGCAATGGCGGTGGGGATGAGCGCCTGTGGCGTGAATATCACTTCGGTGGGGCTGCCTGCGGCGGCAACAATGAACAAGGGCGATACCCTCCAGATGGAGATCTCCTATGGCACCGAGAACGAGGCCGAGGCTAATGCGATTGCTGAAGCCGCTGAGAAGCTGGATCTGGTCTGGACTTCCAGCGATGAGGCAGTAGCTACTGTCGATGGGGATGGCCTTGTGACCGCTGTTGGTGCGGGCACGGCCGAAATCAAGGTCAGCGCGAATGAGGTAAATCTCAGCAGTTCGTGCATGGTGACCGTTGTGGTTCCTGCAACTGGGATCACCGTTCCTGATAAGCTGGATCTGGCACTGAACGGCCAGAACACCGCATCTCTGAACGCGATGGCCACGCCGGAAGACGCCACTGATGTGACGCTGACCTACGCTTCCAGCGATGAGAAGGTCGCCACGGTGGACGAAACCGGCCTGGTCACGGCGGTTGGCAACGGCGAAGCGGACATCACCATCAGCCTGACCCAGACCTTCTCGGTTGCTACAGGCGAGAACGCTACAGCGGAAACTTCCTCCAAGCCCATTAACCTGACCGCCACCACCCATGTGACCGTCACCACGGCTGTGGAAAGCATCAGCTTTGACAAGACCGAGGGCGTTCTGACGGTAGGGAACACCCATCAGATTAAGGCTACAGTCAGCCCGGAGAACGCAAGCGATCAGACGCTGACCTGGACTTCCAGCGATGAGAGTGTTGCCACTGTTGATGGTTCTGGAAATGTCGCGGCTAAGGCCGCTGGAAGCGTAACAATTACCGCTTCCGTTGGGGATGTCAGCGAAGAGTATTCGCTGACTGTTCAAAACATCAAGTGCAGCTACTGTGGTCAGACGGGCCACACCAGTTCTTCCTGCCCGGTGAAGGCAGCTGCCCAGGCCGCCCAGCAGCAGGCTGCAACTTCTGGCGGTTCCTCTGCTCCCGCCCCTTCCGGTGATTCCGGCAGTTCTGGTGGCTCCTCTGCTCCTGCTCCTGCCCCGTCCGGTGATTCCGGCAGCTCTGGCGGTTCTTCCGCTCCCGCTCTGAATCCTGACGATTATCAGAGTTCTCAGCCGACTGTTGACTGGACTCAGGACAAATCTCATGGTTCAAATGATGACGAACTTATTCAGAAAGGTTAAGGGGGAATAGGGAACACTTCCTATTCACAGTGTAGTCCCCCAGGTAAGCCTTGGTATAGTATAATAGGCAGCTCAAAAATCCCTTCAGTATCAGCGCTGGAGGGATTTTTCTATTTTAAAATTTTGATTTGCCACCACTTAAACCGCACTTTTTATTTTTTAAAAAAGACTTCTCCAATGTTGCAAAGTAAATACAATTAAATCATGCAGCAAGCCACGAGGCCAAATGGGTGCAGCCACTTGGCAAAACCGCCTTGCTGACTATCATTGAGAGGAGAATTGTATGACAGCAAAGATCTGGCAGCGTGTGGCATCTGCCGCACTGGCGATGATTATGTCTGTCTCAACGGTTGGCACTACTGTTGCCTATGCCGCAGAGCAGTCTATTACCATCGAAGACAGTGCCGTTGCAGAGCCTGAAACCTTGACTTTGGATGATGCTACCGCTGGTACAGACGCTTCTACTCCTGCTGAAGAACCGGAGTCCAATTCCAGTCCTTCGTCCACAGAGCAGAATAACGAAGTAACTGAAACGCCTGTTGTAACGGAATCGCCGTCTCCGACTTCCGAAACAACAGACACTCCTGAGCCGACGGTTCCTCCCTCGCCCGCACCGGAAACCACCGATGCTTCTGTTCCTTCCGAGGAACCGGATACCATACAAACACCGGCAGTTTCCACATCGGAAACTGCCGATAGTGGATTTTCTGCCATTGTGTTTGATGGTGCTACCGAAGGACAGCTGGAAGTTTCCGTGGGACAAGAGGTAACCTTGTCAGCCCACCTCAGCCGAGACGATGTCAATGTATCGTATCAGTGGTTTAAACATTCTGAAGCGCAGACCACAGCAGAATACGATAAGGATAACATGGTTTTTGACTACGGTGAGGACGAACCTACATCCTATGGTTTTCTCGTTTCCGACCAAACCCCAGCTGAGGTATTGGCTGAGAACTCGGATGCAACTTGGTCTGGTATTGAGTTGTATCTGGCTGTTGCCGATGCATTGCGGGAAATCGGTCAAGATCCGAGCAAAATCAATATTGCTTTTGCGACCCGGAACTATGCACTAGAAGGTTTTTCCATTCATGCCGAAATGGTTGATGGAAAGCCCCTCATCTACGCTGATTCCGATACAGAACATGCTGTTGGTAAGCTGAATGAGAATAACGAGTTCGTTTTCGCCTCTACTAGCGACGACCATTCCGTTGATACACAGAGCAAGGATTCTTCTTCCATGTCTCTTATCGACAGCATGCTGGCTGCTGGATGGGAAGCTATTGAAGGTGCCACTTCTGAAACGTATACTCATGTTGTTGATGAAGCTGACGCTTATACAGCTTATCGCTGTGTCGTCACGATCAATGATGCTGACTACATCGAAGCGGCTAAAACAGCCCTGATTGCCAATGGTGCAAATGAAAATGCTCTAACTTCTGACACCATGAACAACACTATGATGACAGAAGTCACCTTTTCTATCCCGGTATTAGATTATGTCGATTCTAATACAGGGGACGCCAAACTCGATGCCCTTGACACAGAAGACCTGATTAAAGTCAGGCTCGCGGCTGCTGGCATCAGCACCTATGCTTCCAGCGTAGGCTTGGATAGCCAATCCAATCCGCAGTGGATTGTCGGTCTCTCTGCCGGTATGGAATATCTGACCGCAGACATGTATGCCAAAATTTACGGCCCGGAAGGCTGGTTGACTACTGGACAGATTACCGCAGAACAGGCGGATATGTATTGGACATATATCGCGAATTCTTTTGGTCCCCTAGAAACAAATGTCTTGGATGAAAATGGTTTTCCCACAGGACAGACTCGTCGTTATCGCTCATTCGTTTTGACTGACGGCAACAAGCTGGAAATTAACAGTGATTGGTATGGTAAAACCGTTTACTTCCGTTACTACAACAAAAATGTAAAAGGAAATACCAATCAGGGAACAGCCGTTAGCATCCCTGCCGCTGGTCGTGGCACCACCTATAAGGATGCCGTTCAGGTTTTGTTCTGCTATACCGTTGAGCAGGATGGTACTACTCTTCCTCTTACGATCAAGCAGTATGTGACAAATGCAACTAAGAATGGTTATACAGAAAATGGTATGGCACATATTACGCTCAATACTGTTTCTTGTAACGATTTCAACGTCGATCCTGAACAATACCTCAAAGATGCGGAAGGTACCTATCGTGTTGACTCGGTGTATTGGGGCACTTGCTACTACTCCGAGCCTGACCTGTCGGGCAAAGCGTATTACGCACTGAAGAGCTACATTGGCAATGGTTACGGCTTTGGCGTCGGCCATGATACCATGTATGCTTATGCCGGTGCCTGGTTCGATGCGCATGGTGGTGGCCGTGGTTACCCCAATAATGTCTATGATGAGAACGACATCAATCCCAATGATACCGCTACTCGCTATTACAGTGTAAACAGCTGGGAAGTCTCTGGTGGTCACTGGAACATGAACGCTCTGATGGGCGAAAACAATTCCAACACGCTGGTCGGTAGTGGCTATTACAATGCCGAAGACGAAGCATACTTCGGGTGGATCGTCGATCCTTTGACGGTTCCTTCCGCTATCATGTCTTCTGGCGGTTCTCATGGCCCGTTCTTCAAGACGACTATCTATGGCAGCCGCAGCCTGCACATCAAGAACAATGGTGGTTACACCTATGAAGATGCGCTTGTCAATGCGGATATCAAACATCGCACTCCCACAAACTGGCCGTACAAGTTCTCGGTTGGTCAGACCGTTCCTGCAGCGCTAACCCACTCCAATGGCCAGGTTGCTTTCGACGATATTTGGGTCGATTATAACGGTTGTGCCTCTGACTTTACGGGTGCAGGACTTGGCAAGCTCTATCAGCCAGTTGTAAATGGGCGGCAAGGCACGAACAACTTCTACCTGGCTGGTTCTGGTAACTTCATCATGAACCAGATTGGTCATCTGCCGATTGTAAGCTCTGACGGCACATCTTATAACGCTGCTTCCAGTGAAGAAATGCGCCTGTGTGTCAACACGCTGATGTGGATTTCCCAGCGCAAGCAGTGCGAAGTATGTGCCGCTGACCAGCACGATCAGCAGGCTACCCATTTCGTCCACCGTGTCAACAGCGCCAATGCCAAGAAAATCCTGACCGCTTTGCAAAATGGCGGAAGCTACTGGTACCCGCTGGATGACTGCTATGAACTGATGGAAGACCTCGACCTGAAGGCCCTCGGCTTCGGTTCCTGGGATCCGATTAAGAATTTCACCGGCCATTGGAACTCCAAATACTTCAATGTCACGGTTCCCAATGATGGCGCTCTGTTCGAGAACACCACTGGTACTCGTGGCGAATACAGCACCGGTGATGCCAACAGCTGGAACCTGGGCACTGACCGTACCTGTGGCGTTGTCAATGTGTTCAAGCTCGATACTGGTTCCAGCCTTGTGCGCACAACTGGTATTGCTCGTGTTTACGGCAAGCTGAGCGACGCCAAGCTGTTCAACGATGGCCAGAACCATGAAGGGTACACTGTTCATATCCGATATGAAGATAACCAGGATCTCCTGCAGCAGGGTGATGATTTCTCCTGCGTTGTCAACAACGTAGACCAGTATCTGATCTCGAACCTGCCGTGTATCTATACCGGTGCAAGCACGATCATGCGTGCGCGTGTATATGATCGCAACGGTAACGAAGTGACTCAGTATGGCCCGATCATCGCTCGTGTTCCTCCTCATTTCTGGAATGACTGCGAAACCATTCCTCTGGAGCTGCTCCAAATTGAAGCCACTCCTATTGAAAACTATCAATACTGGGAAGGTGCTACCAGCAAGGTACTGACTGGCTCCGGTCTGATCTATAATCAGCCCATTGATGCGAGTCAGGCCACCTGGTACTATCGAGTGGTTGACAACTCCACCGGCGCACCGATTGGCAACTGGATTGAGATCGGTAAGCCTGGTGTTTCTTTCACTACAGAAGACGGTGCCGTAACTGGCGTTATCGGAATGCCTGTTTTCCATACTGGTGAAAATGGTGACGGAACGATTCCTCACACCTCTATCGATGTCCAGCTGTCTATGCTGGCATACACCGGCAACGGAATCCAGCTCCGAACCGATTATGTGGTTGAAGGAAAGACTTATTCCACCATCGATGCAGGCGTTATCCTTCAAGACTCCGAGGGCATCATTCGTATCGAAGAACGCCCGATGTACATGACACAGTCTCCCGACGTGCGTGTCATGACTCAGGATGCCGCCACTCTGGTGTTCGAATCCGATTACTGGAAGGGCGTCGATGACAGCGGATACAGTTATAAGATCCAGTATGCAACTCCTTCTGATCCCAATACCTGGATCGACCTTGCCACATCTTCCGCTTTCAGCGGCACTTATACCCTGAACACTGTTGATGGAAGCCAGGTTATTCGGTATACGCTTGACGCGAAAACCGTTGATACCATCGAAGAAGGCCTCGAAAATCAGATGCATGATGGCCGCTGGGTGCCTGGTAGTTTCTGGCGTCCGACCGGATTTACCGATCAGCAGTGCGCACAGAAGCACACCACTGTAACCCTGCACCTGAATGCAGCCGAGTTCGCATGGAACAACTACAGCTTCCGTCTGGTGGCAAGCTATCGCTTCAATGCAAAGCGCACCAAGACAGAAACAACCACTTCCGCAAATGGCGACAACAACAACTCTGGGTATGATACGTCTCGTTACGGCAAACTGATCATCGATACTCCGACCGTTCAGGCAACTCCGCTCTATGGTCAGGCACTGATGCTTCAGAAGCACAACGACGAGAACGATGGTTCCGGCAACTTCGGTCAGAATTACTGGACGGAGAAAGCCGATAAAGCAACGGTTGACGGCTGGAATAGTTCGCGTGGCCCGGATCATGGTGTTGATCCTCTGATTTCGGATGATAACACCGCCGAATACACGACTAAGATCACATTCTCTCCCGGTGTATTGACGGAATCTGGAAGTCGTTTGCTGACCCCTGTCATCAACTGGGGCTATCAGTATGATCTAACCAGCAATTCTCGCAAATACACCTCTGTAACCAATCCTATCAATATCAATGGCTATGCCAACAAATACGAAAATGGCGTTGGTTTGACCACTGAGAACTATAAGGATTTTGCAAACATCATTCAAACCCGGTACGATATCACGAAGGATTCGAATCTCGGCCAGCTGGTCGATCAGCTGGAAAAAGAACACGCTGGTTCTCCTTTCCGTGAGATTGCTAATAGCGGATATCTGAATGCCTACATTACCATTGACGATATTCATCCCGAAGATCCCAATGCTGATGTGAACAATCCGTACACCAAGTGGGTTATCGTAACAACGCTTCACATCGATTGTGCGACTAACCCGATGGACTTTGGTAACACCCACTTCTATTTCCAGTGCGAACCTATTCTGGAATACATTCGCGGTTATAATGACCCGCTGCTTCAGAGCCAGACTAGCACTCAAACGAAGGGGTACAACTTCGACTACGATAACGGCGGTTACCGCACCACCACCGATACCGGTGCTGAACTGTATCTGGATTATAACATTAGCGTTCACGCCAATGATTATCTCCAGGTCGGTTGCTCTCTCGATAACAGCTACACAATGTACCGGTACCCGGAACTGACGATTGAAGCCCCGAACGGCCTGCGGTACATTCTGACACGTTATCGTGTGATCAATGAGTTCCCGTACGGCAATCCTCGTCAGACCTCTCGTACGACCGTGGATAACCGCGATTCTGTCTCCATTGATATGAATATGCCTTACATGGGCAGCATGAATATGGAGATCACAGTTTCGCACACCAATGGCTCCACAACTACGATCAATCCGTACGGGAAGTCCATGAAAGACCTGGGGATCTCTCTGGATACCCGTGGTACTCTGAGCACTTCTAGTGAGGAATTCACTCCTTACCTGAAAAATGGTGTCGGCCTGTACTCCGACTACAATTATCCGAAGGAAATCTGGCAGTGGTTCTGGCGCAATGCTGTGACCTATAACTGCTATGACCCTGAGGCGTATGACCAGACCAACGAACAGGTTTACTTTTACATCGACGAAAAGAATATCCGCTCCGCCGATATGAAGTTTGGTGCCAATAACGCCAATAACCCGTACTCCAGCTGGACGGCTCCGTTCGATGCAACGTATGAAATCGTTTTGAACGGTGCAGGCGGCGGAAATAAGAGTGACGCATTTGGCGGTTCTTCCGGCGGTGCTGGTGGCAAGACCAAGATCACCGCGAATATCAAAGAAGGCACAACACTGTATTTCGTTGCTGGTGGTGCTGGCACGAGTGGTAACAGTCCTGGTGGCGGTCATACACCTCACGCCACAGAAGGCGTTGGCGGTTACAATGGCGGTGGTAATGGTTGGGTTGGCGCAATCATCATGGACTCCGCTGGTGACGGAACTTCTGCTCACACTAATGGCCACGGTGCCGGTGGTGGCGGTGGTGGTGCATCTACCGTAGCGACCAGTATCGGCAGCGCCAATGGCTTGCTTTCTGGCTATGGTGGCTACAGTTCTACCATTGCTTCTGTATTTGGTGTTGCTGGCGGTGGCGCTGGCGGCGGCGACATGAGTGGCAATGATGCAGGTGGTCAGTCTTCCAAGCTCAGTTCTTCCATCGGTGTTGGTCAGAGCGGTTCCAATCTGGAAGGAAACAAGATTCCGTGTGCAACTGAAGTCGGGCACTGTGCTTGGAACGATGCCACCGGTACGGCAGTAGGCAACGGTGCAGTGTCTGAAACCTCCGGCGGCGGCGGTGGCGGCCTGTATGGCGGTATCTCCGAGCTGCATACAGTATCTGGCGTTGCAACCGGCACGGGTACAAAGACAAGCGATGGCCAATCTGGTGGTTCCAGCTATGCTGCTGGGCAGGGGGCTTCCTTGCTGGGCGGCAACATCGTTATCGTTTCTACCCAAATGGTAACTGGCGGCGGTGCTGGCGCAGGCCGCAACGGTTCTGCATCCATCCGCGTTGTTGATCTGGATCAGCGTTTGCTGCGTCGTGTCGGCAAGAATGCCATGGACATCGACTTCCAGATGAATGAATGTGGTTACGGCATTAAGAACGCTACTGTTCTGCTTTCTGTCGCAAACAAAATCTACGACGGCGCTCCGCTTCATGTTACAGCAACCTTTGTCGCCAACGAAAGCGATGCCGGTGTGAACGGTAACGATGTGCTGGCAGGCGTAAGCATCTCTTACTCCAACAACACCAGTTCCAACATCCCGAATCCTACCAATGCAACTACAGACGGGAATCGCAACCCGCTGGCTGCAACCAACTCTTACACAGCAACGGCTTCCTACTCTGGTAACTACAATGTCACCTTCAAGTGGGAAAATACGGCTCCTGGTAAGACTTATCTTGCCAAACAGCTGATTGGTGCTGCGGACACTCCTGTTTCTGGTACCGGCAATGTCGTTTACTTCGATATTTACCCGCGTCCTCTGGATCTGTACAGCGCCAACAATGATCGGATTTATAACAACATCTCGACTGCCAAGATCGAGAACATCACGATTGCCGCAGCCACCGCTGATAGCGGTATTGTAAACGGTGATCCTGTTGCTCTGAATTCGACTTTGGCTTATGGCTATTATTGTGATCCGTATGACGGAACACTTTACGCTCAGGACTATGGTGAACAGCTTCATACTGGTTTGCACAGCATCAAAGCTCTGACCACCATTATCCTGGTCAACGATCCCAACCACAACTACTATATCCGCAGCGAGAACTTCACTGGTACGATCAACCCTCGTCCTCTGTATGTTCACAGTCTGTATCATGATACCGAAAAATACACCTGGACTTATGACGGAAACTCCAATGACATTGGACGCGGCCGAAATCTGACTGATACCGTTTCTTACAACGGACAGGGCATGACGGTAGCCGCTTGCTATGAAGCAATTCTGGCAGGTTCCAAGGTCACTTCCGATATCACGCGATACACCAAGACTGAACAGGATAACTACACGAATGATGTTGTTGCCCCCAACAATATCAAGATGTACGATTCCTACTACAATGCCACGATTGGTGAGAACGGGAAAAACAACATTTATATCGATAATATCACCAACAATGATATTGTCGATTTGAACGCCGCCACCTATGTTGGCTCTTATGCTGACAGCAATGCGGGTGAGACCCTGACTGGGTTTGATTCCAATGGTGATAATGGCGTACCTCAGTCGGATCGCTATAACGGTCTGACTGAAGACAAGATCGAACACTTGCCTTATAAGGTTAAGTACAGCTATTCCACTGATACCCCCAAGGTCGGTGAGACGATGACGGTTACCATTGCCGTGACCAACACTGACCAGGGCTATGGCCTTGCTGCCCAGGGTAACTATGTTGCTCCGCAGGCCATCAAGAATCTGATGATCAAGAGCCGTTTTGCTGGCAATGGCCCTATTACTCTGGTATCTACGAATGGTGTTCGCACCAATCAGGACGGTACGGAGTTCTTTATTGACAGCATTCCGGTTGGAGAGACCTTCAATATCGTGTTTAATTACACGGTACAGCAGGATGATGATCCGAACGCTCTTGTTCGCAACATTGAGCAGAGCAATGAGATGTATCTCATCAACAACAACTATGATGACTACTACATCGCTGATAAGGATCTGAGTGGCGGTATTTACCGTAACACGATCCGTGTTCAGATCAAGTCCACCAGTGTTGTCTACGGTACCGGTTTCGGCAGAAACAATCTTCCGTTCTCGGATGATGTCTATTACTGGAACAAAGGTTCCGACAGCTGGATGACTATGGAGGGTCTGGTCGAAGACCATAAGACCAATGATGGCAATGATGAGTATCTGGATCTGAAAGATAAAAACAGCAACGATTACAAGAGTGAATTTGTTTATCCCATTATTCCGAATGAGAGCACCGATGTTGGTTCTTACCCGGTATCGTATATCGGTCTCAACGAATTCAACTATGATGTTCTGAAAAACTACATCGTTACTGAGGATCCCGGTTCCATCGAAGTCACTCCCCGTAAGATCATGGTTTCCGTTGAGGAAAGCCAAAAAATCTATGGAACTGCGAACCCGTATTTCCACGCAACGTTCCGCGTGCTTGGAACGGATTCTTCCGGCAATGAGCTTGACCAGAGTGATCCGAGCAGTTGGACTGTTCTGGGCAGTGACTCCACCACCGATTACAATGACATGCGTTTGGTTGCCGGTGATACTATCGGCAGCGTAATCCAAGTCTCCAACGGTGCTTCTAAGACTCCTTTGGCCATCACGAACGGCATTTCCAACTTGCCTTATCTGACCACTGCAGATACGAACAGTGACGTTATCTATCAGACTGATGTTGATGTTACTGAATGTGAATTCTGCAATGAGCAGTATAACAAGATGTTCGAGGGCCATAACCATTACCACGATGGTAAAGACCATCCGCACAGCCATGCTGCTGTAAACGGTTATCCGGTATCTGTCAACGATAACCCTGGATATGGCAGCACCCTGAGTGTCAAGACCGAGACCAATGAAGAAGGGAAGATCGTCTCTAACTACGAACTCGTTTACGAGTCCAGTGTATTGAAGATTCATCCTCGCCTGATCTACATTGAGGCCCTTGACGGAACCAAGGCTTACGGAGGCACCGAACCTGCTCTGAGTTATACCATTGACGGCCAGATTATTAAACCGACCAGCGAAATGCTCGGCATCCGCGCAGTTCGTGAAACCGGTGAAAATGTCCGTGATAATGGTTATAACATTCATATCACCTATGAAGAGTCTACAGCCAACAACTATATTGTTGAAACACGTGACGCAACCTTTACCATTACTCCTGTTCCTTTGATCGTCAATATTGGCAATCAGGAGCGGTATTACGGTGAAGAAAATACGAACGACTACACAATCAATGTTATTGGACTGCGGCATGGTGATACTGCCGACACGGCGCTTGTGAACAATGGTCTGGCTACTACTGGCAATGTCTTGACTGATGCCAAGAATGCTCTGAATGACTGGATTAACCTCAATTACACGCGTCTGAAAGATGTCGGTTCCAACTATCTGTACGGTGATCAGACGTACCTGGCTGATCACGGTATTCTGGTACCGCGCCAGAACAGTGATGGTGGGTACAACTACTATGTGGCGACCTATCAGCCTGGTGTACTGCAGATCAATCCTCGCCCGATGCGTATTGATGTCACTGGATGGCAGAAAGAGCTGGGGGAGGCAGACAAGGTTCAGGAATTCACTCTGACTGATAAGCTGACCAGCACTACCATCTCTGGTACTCAGGAACTGGGGAAGGGGAGCCGTATTACGGATCCGACCGTCGTAGTCGATCCTAAGAATGCACCTATCGTGTTTAATCTGGTTCGTGCTGAAGGCGAAAAAGTCGGCTCTTACCCTGTATACTCTACAGAGCAGGAACGTCAGACTCAGAATCTGGTTCCCAATAACCAGGCACAGTTGGAACTGGATAACCCCAACTACGACTTTGAGTATTACTACGCAAACGATTTGATCGTGAAGCGGCAGGGACTCATTATTGTCGTTGACGATAAGACCCGCTACTACGGTGACCGTGTCAATCGTTTCTATGATGGTTCTACCGAATACACCTACCATGTGTACGAGGCCAAGAACGGCGAAATGGTTGAGGTAACTCCTGAAGAAGCTGGTATTAACACCGATACGATTACGTTCGGGCATCTGGACACGCAGACTTCTTCTTCCGGCACCTACAAGGACAGCATTACGATTGCCGGTGTGACCAGCACGCTGTATGACGAAAGTGAAATCACGATCCTTAACGGCACGCTGACCATCATCCCGCGTCCTGTGACTGTTGTTGTAGATGACAAAACGAAAGTCTACGGAGATTCCGATCCCACACTGACCTATACGCTGCATGATGGTGTCCGTGGGGAAGACGGCAATTTCTACATGGAATATCTGACCGGCCCCGTGCTTACCGATAAGGAAGGCGCAGCTGTTCCTGTTCAGCCTGGTGACCTGGAAGGCGGAAACGTCTATCGTCAGAAAGGCGAGGAAGTCTGGACTGGTAAGTATACCAATGGCAAGGCTTATGCCATCGACTCCACCGATATCAGCCCGTACAGCAAAGACGGCGTGCAGAACTATGACATCACTGTTGAAGAAGGCAACTTCACCATTACCCCTGCCGAACTGACAGTAACTGTAATGGGTGGGTACTCCAAAACTTACGGTGAGGACAACCCGGACTTCTCGGCCGAGGTCGCTGGCTTCAAGCGTGAGGACAAGCAGGAAGACGTGCTCTCTGGTAAGATTGGCTTTGCCACTCTGTGCTACAACATGTCTGGTGCTGGTAAGTACATTATCACCGCTGGTTCCGACAATGAAGATACAGTGAACCCGGATTGCATGATGCTGGAAGATGGCAAGACGCATTCGGCTTCTACGCTGACCGTCAAGCCCAACAGCAACAACGAGAAGAACTATGTAATCCGCTATATCAATGGCGACATTACTGTTAATCCCAAAGCTATTGTCATCCGTATTGACCACAAGACCAAGACCTACGGTGCTGCCGATCCTGCGTTTACTTTCCATTATGAGGATAACGCTGGGCAGGTCATTGGTCTGGTTGATCCTGAAAATAGCTCCCTGAATGTCGAGCTGTACCGTACTGCTGGCGAGAATGTCATCCGTGGTGATGTAACCGCAAGCATGTCTATGGAAAAGTGGGGGACTCCTCTGTACGATGGCGATTACCTCATTTCTGCTCGTTACGATACGACGAACCCGAACTACACCGTAACGGTGTATGACGGTTCTCTGAAGATCGTTCCCGCCACCATCACTGTTAAGGTTGATGGCGGTTACCGTACGACCTATGGTGACGATATTCCTGAATTCACATATTCGATGACTGGTTTTGTTGGCCGCGATGTTGAAGACCAGACCGGCACTGGTATCATGGATGACGAATCCGTTGTTTCCGGCACCGCGACGCTGTACTGCAACGACACGCTGGGCAACCCCGTATCGAATCTGACGAAGGTCGGAACCTATCCCATCAATTACTCCAAGACCGCCCTGGTCTCTGAGCACAGTAATTATAAGTTCGTCTACATTGGCGGCGATCTGACGATTGGCAAGAAGCCCATCCATATCAAGGCTGATGATCAGACAAAGATCTATGGCGAAACTGATCCCGATCCGCTGACCTGGACTATCACTGATCCCGACGAGATCGTCAATCCTGGTGATGAAGATTTCTTCATTGTGAATGTTAAGCGTCCAGGGGCCAATACGGATGAAGGCGAACATGTTGGCCAGTATCCCATCACGATTGATGGTGAAGATCCTACCGGTAACTACGAGATTATTACTACTCCGGGTACCTTGACGATCAAGCCCGCGACCATCGTTGTCACGGTGCTCGACGACGAGAAGTATTTCGGTGAGGACAATCCCGTGCCGAAAGTCACAATCACCGGCTATAAGCGTGGCGATACCATTGATGATATCGGCGGGCAGAATGCGCTGGTGGTTAAGACAGATGCCGGTAAGTGGAGTCCCGTTGGTGATTATAATGTCACTGCAAAAGATTCCACTTTCCAGAATCCTGACTATGAGTTTGTGTATGTTGACGGTAACCTTAAGATTCTGCCTTTGATCATCAACATCAAGGCGGATGACAATCGTAAGGTTTATGGTGACAATGATCCCGAAAAGTTCACTGTTTCCTATGAATTTGTCAACGAAGCCAATGAACCGTATAAGGCATCTGAGGAATTGAAGGAATATGTGGATCGGACAATGCATCTGGACGCCACGCGCATTCCTGGTGAGAATGTCCGTACCACCTCTCCCGCATATCCGATCATCCCGACTTACGATTCTGTACCGAACATCGAGGTTGGCACCGTAACACCTGGTCAGTTCTACATTGATCCTCGCCCGGTTGTTATCACAGCCAATTCCGCTTCCAAGATCTATGATGGAACGCCCCTGACTGATTCCGGTTATACGTACACTCCTGAACTGGTGAATAACGAAACCCTCGGCATCCACGACGTGATGGACAGCGTAACGGTTACCGGCTCTCAGACGGAGGTCGGCAACAGCCCGAACGTTCCTAGTAATGCGGTTATCACCAACACCGTCACTGGCACCGGCAGCAACTCCAACTATTCTATTGAATATGTAAATGGTACACTGACCGTCTATAACCAGGAAAAGGTAACCATTGAGAAGAGCGCAAACCGTGAGCATACTACGGACTACGATGTGATTCGTTACACCGTTACCGTCATGAACTCCACGAGTCACGATCTCCACAATGTGGTGGTGAAAGATACCAACAATTTCTATGGAACGCCGGTTCTGTCCCAGTCCGGTAATGTGACGTTCGACGGAGAGAACAGCCAGTTTATTATCGCCGAGCTGCCGCATGACCGTACAGATGACCACACCAATTCTGTGACATTCAGCTACACTTACACAGTGCAGCCGGAGGATCATGGTACCAACGGTAACGATATTCTGGTCAACAATGCTCAGATCACCGATATGGATGTGGTTTTGGGCTACACGGAAGGCCCGAATGGAACTCAGGTTCCTGAATATGGCGATCCCGAAGAAGATTGGCTGGTAAAGACGCCGGACGTTGATGTGGATATCATTCGCCAGAATCTGACGATTGAAAAATCTGCTAATAAGGCAGGTGCCACCGTTGGCGATGTAGTCACCTATACTCTGAAGGTGACCAACACCGGTAATGTAACCCTGAAGAATGTTGTTATCAGCGATGATAATAACTTCAAGGGCAACCCGGTTGAGAACACGCTCCTCCATTTCGGCTATACCGTAAATGCAGATGGAACCTGGACGATTCCTGCTCTGGGTGTTGGTAACTCTGTAACTATCACTTACCGCTACACGGTAACAGAGGATGATCTGGCTAATAAACAGCTGGAAAACACGGCTACAGCCATTATTCCGCCGCGTGATGATCCCAAAATTCCCGAAAAGCCAGTTGAGTCTAATGAAGTTATCGTGCCTTTGACCAACAAGCACCTGACCATCGTCAAGCAGGCCGATAGGGAATATGCTTATCCGGGTGAAGTTGTCACTTACAAGCTGATTGTGACCAATGACGGCACGATCAACATGAAGAATGTGACAATCACGGATAACTCTAATGCAGTTGGCATGTTCATCATGTCTTCTGGCACGGGTTATACATACAACCCGGATGCTAAGGCATTCATCATTCCGAGCCTGGCTGTTGGTGAGAGCGTTACTATTGAGTACCCCTACGTCGTCAACAACGGAGACCCGGATGTAATCCACAACGTTGCGACAGCGACTGCACCTAAGGATCCCGATACTGATATTCCTGGAGACAAGGATATTACGGAAGATTCGAATCCTGAAGATGTTATCGTGCTGCGTGACAAACTGGCCATCAAGAAGGATGCCGATCGTTCGTTTATTGAACTGAATGATGGCGAAACAGATGCGTCTATTACCTATACGCTGACTGTCAGCAATAACGGCAATACAGATCTGCATACCATCGTTGTCACCGATACTACGAACGGCAACGGTACGATTGAATACAACGGCGATTACGATTACAACGGCGCTGGACAGTGGGTCATTCCGAGTCTGGGCGCTGGCGAGTCCGTCAAGATCAGCTATGTGTACCATGTCGTACCTGAGGACGCTTCTCTGGTAGATGGAAACATCATCAATACCGCCGTTGCAGAAGGCAAGAATCCCAATAATGATCCTGTGCCGAGCACCCCGGATGATGAGACCGTCCACGTTGGCGAAACGCCTATGCGTGATGTAACTGTCATCAAGACAGCTGCTGAATCCAGCGTAAGCGTAGGGGATACCATCCACTACACCATTCATGTCACAAACAACGGCAAGCTGCCTGTCACAAACGTTGTAGTTGCCGACTACAACGATGGCGTTGGTGATATCGTAGCACGGGCCGGTGACGGCTACGTTTACGATTCTCAGTCCAAGACTTTCACGATTGCGGAGATCCCGGCAGGAGAAACCACCAATATCCCTGTTGAATACACTGTTCAGGAAGGGGATGGCGATGTCGTTAACAACACCGCTGTTGAGCGTCCTGAAATTCCTGTAATCGTCAAGCAGGCTGACAAGACCATTGCTCATGTCGATGAACAAGTGACTTATACGATCACCGTTACAAACACCACTAAGGATGTCCTGGCAAACGTGATCGTCAAAGATACCAACAACTTTGTTGGTACGATTACCCCGACCGAAAATACCGACAATGTGTCGTATGTAGGGGATCGGCAGTGGCTGATTTCTTCCATCAATCCTGATGAAAGTGTGAATATCGTTTACACTTACACCGTTTCTACGGGTGATCAGAATAATGGAACGTTGGTCAACCAGGCCGACATGACCTATACGACCAATGAAGGCAAGATCGTTCTCGAATCCAATGAGGTTCTGATCCCGGTTCCGCCGGAACCGACACCGGAACATCATGGGCCGATCATCGTCAAGCAGGCCGATAAGGCAGTTGCCCAGATTGGTGACACGATCCATTACACGGTCACACTTGTCAACAACGATACAGTTGATTACATCAATACGTATCTGACCGACGCCAACAACTTCAGCGGCGTCATCACGAATGTGGTTGGTGGCGAGCTGAAATATGCTGAACCCGGTTCTGCGAAGATCAATGTCGGTACCATTCCGGCCGGTCATAGCGTCACGGTTGAGTATGATTATGTTGTTGCCTCCATCGATGCTGGTGAGAACGCTACTTCTTATAACGAGCTGAAAAATACTGCAACTCTGCATTATTGGTTTGCTGATGAAGAGCCGACTCCCGACAATGAGAAGAATATCCCCTCCAATGAAGTGACCGTAAAGGTGCCCGGCAGCGAAGTGCCGACTCCTGTTGATCCTCCGAAGGGCGAACTGAAGATTACGAAGTCTGTCGATAAGGCAGAAGCCGCAGTCGGTGATATTCTTCACTACACTGTTACGGTTGCCAATATCGGTGATGGTGTTCTGAAAAATGTTCGTGTCGAAGATTTCTTCGATGGACATGGTTCTTTGAACTTCATTCCGTCTATCGGAATTACCGTCAATGGTGATGGCACTTATACCATCAAGCAGCTGCCTGCGCATACTTCCATTGACCTGCACTTCACGTATCAGGTTGTTGCCGAGGATGCGCCCGAAGTCCTGAACGCAGTTGTAGGTACTCCTGAACCTGACCGTCCTCCCCTTGAACCGGAAAAGAGCGCCGATAAGAGTGTCGCATACATCAACGATGTTGTGACTTATACTATCAGCGTTTATAACCCCGATACTGAGGCGAAGAACAACGTCACCGTGAAGGATACAAACAACTTCACTGGTAAGATCGTCCCCACGGAAAGCGACAAATACAACTACGTTGGCGATAACGTCTGGAACATTCCTACCATCGCTGCCGGTGAAACGATCAACATTACTTACACCTACACGGTGCGTGATGAAGATCCGACCATGCTGGAAAACGAGGCTGTTGTCACTTACACAGAAGACGGTACCAGTGTTGAACTGCCGACCAACCCTGTGGATATTCCTGTTCCCGAAATCGGACAAATGGCTATCCATAAGATGGCAGACAAGACGATTGCGAAGCCGGGCGAGGTTGTCACATATAAGGTAACCATCACCAATAATAAAGGTTTCGATGTCCATGATGTAGTGGTTTCCGATCACAACAATTTTGTTGGTCAGATTGCTGCTATTGATGGCTCCGATTATACCTTCGAGAATGGCACATTCCATATCGCCACTATCCCGAATGGCGGTTCTGTCGTTTTGACCTATACCTACACGGTACAGATCGGCGATGTCCCGACACAGATTCTGGACAACTACGCTGTTGCCACGGTGCCCGGAACCACCCCCGAAGATCCTGATTCGGAGCTTCCCTCCAATCATGTTGAGGTGGAAGTGCCTGGTGATGAGGTAGAGACCGAAATTCCCGACATTTCTATTTCCAAGAGCGTTGACAAGGCCGAGGCCAAGATCGGCGAAACCCTGAACTACACTGTTACGGTGTCGAACAGCGGCAAAGCTGATGCCCAGAATGTTCTGGTCGCCGAATATTTCGGTGGCAAGGGTACTCTGACCTTCGTTCCGATGGATGGCGTGACCGATAACGGCGATGGAACGTACACGATTGCTTCTGTTCGGGCTGGCAGCAAAGTCGAACTCCACTTCACCTATGTGGTTGTGGACGGTGATGCCCCCAACGTTCTGAATGCAGCTGTGATCACGGAACCTGACCCGCCGGTCGTTGTCGAGAAGGAAGCCGATAAGCACATCGCCAAGGTTGATGAAGTGGTGTCTTACACGATCCGTGTGACCAATACCACTGATTCCACCGTAACCGATCTGCTGGTTTCCGATAACAACAACTTCGCTGGTGATATTGTCGCTCAAAGCGCTGACAAGTACACCTACAATGGAAACCGTACCTGGACTATCGCTTCGATGGAACCCGGTGAAGTGGTTGAAATTGAGTATACTTACACCATGCAGGCTGAAGACGAAAGCACGATTGTAAACCAGGCCACCATTGAGTATTCTCATGATGGTGAGGATTACAAGATCCCGTCTGAACCTGTTGAAGTTGAAAAGCCCAATGATGGCACCATCACTATTCATAAGGATGCCGATAAGTCCATTGCCAAGCCGGGTGAGGTCGTCACCTACACGGTTACGATCCACAACGGAAAGGATCACGATGTCGAGAATGTCCGCCTGACCGATGCCAACAATTTCGCTGGTGTTATTGAGGGCGTTGATGGAGCAGGGTACACATTCAAGGACGGAGAATTCCTGATTGATCGGATTCCTGCCGGTGCAAGTGTCATGGTACATTACACCTACACAGTCATGATCCCCGATGTCGATACTCAGATTCTGAAGAATGTAGCGACCGCTCATGTTCCCAGTAATGACCCGGATAAACCGAATGAAGAATACCCGTCCAACGAAGTTGAGGTCAAGGTTCCCGGTGACGAAACCGAAACACCCGTGCCGGAAGGCAAGATTGAACTCACCAAATCCGTTGATAAGACAAAGGCCGAAATCGGTGACACACTCCACTACACTGTTACTGCCAGCAACGTTGGCGGTCAGGCTGTTGATAACGTCATCGTGAAGGATTTCTTCGGTGGCAAGGGAACACTTACCTTCATCCCGATGGACGGTGTGACTGATAATGGTGACGGATCCTACACGATCGCTGCTGTTAACGCTGGCGAAAGCGTTTCTCTGCATTTCACCTATATTGTGGTACAGGGCGACGCTCCGAAAGTGCTGAACGCTGCGGTAGTGGAAGATCCCAATCCGCCGGTCGTTGTCGAGAAGGAAGCCAATAAGCATATTGCCACGGTTGACGAGATCGTAACGTACACAATTCGTGTTACCAATACAACCGATGAAACCGTCAAGAATCTGCTGGTTTCTGATACCAATAACTTCACTGGCACCATCTCTGCAAATGATGGTAATAAGTATGTGTATAATGGTGATCGCACCTGGACTATCGCTTCGATGAATCCCGGTGAGGTTGTCGAAATCACTTACACTTATACTATGCAGGCGGAAGATGCTTCTGTCATTGAAAATGAAGCTACTGTCAAGTATTCTCACGATGGAAAAAATTACGAAATCACTTCTGATCCTGTAAAGGTTGAGAAGCCTGATGACGGAACCATTACCATCCACAAGGATGCTGACAAGAGCATCGCTGAACCTAGTGAGATCGTCACCTACACGGTCACGATTCACAATGGCAAGGATTACGATGTCGAGAACGTCCGCCTGACTGATGCCAACAACTTTGCTGGCGTCATCGAAGGTGTTGACGGAGCAGGGTATACCTTCGAGAATGGAGAATTCCTGATCGATCGCATTCCTGCCGGTGAAAGTGTTGTGGTTCATTACACCTACACTGTCACAATTTCTGATGTCGATACTCACATTCTGAAGAATGTAGCGACCGCTCACGTCCCCAGTAATGACCCGGATAAACCGGAAGAAGAATACCCGTCCAATGAGGTTGAAGTTAAGGTTCCTGGTGATGAGGTCGAAACGGAGATTCCGACTCTGACCCTTACCAAGACCGTTGACAAACAGTCCGCTCATGTTGGCGATATTTTGACCTATACGGTTAATGTGGCCAATACTGGAGATGTGGATGCTCAGAATGTTCTGGTCGCCGAGTATTTCGGTGGCAAGGGCACTCTGGCCTTCGTTCCGATGGATGGCGTGACCGATAACAGCGATGGCACCTACACGGTTGCCACTGTTCCTGCCAATAGCAGCGTTTCTCTGAGCTTCACTTATGTGGTAGCTGAAGATGACGCGCCTGAGGTGCTGAACGCGGCTGTGATCACGGAACCTGACCCGCCGGTCGTTGTCGAGAAGGAAGCCGATAAGCACATCGCCAAGGTTGATGAAGTGGTGTCTTACACGATCCGTGTGACCAATACCACTGATTCCACCGTAACCGATCTGCTGGTTTCCGATAACAACAACTTCGCTGGTGATATTGTCGCTCAAAGCGCTGACAAGTACACCTACAATGGAAACCGTACCTGGACTATCGCTTCGATGGAACCCGGTGAAGTGGTTGAAATTGAGTATACTTACACCATGCAGGCTGAAGACGAAAGCACGATTGTAAACCAGGCCACCGTTGAGTATTCTCATGATGGTGAGGATTACAAGATCCCGTCTGAGCCTGTTGAAGTTGAAAAGCCCAATGACGGTACCATCACCATTCATAAGGATGCTGATAAGTCTGTTGCCAAGCCCGGTGAGATCGTCACCTACACGGTCACGATCCACAATGGCAAGGATTACGATGTCGAGAATGTCCGCCTGACTGATGCCAACAACTTTGCCGGTGTTATTGAAGGTGTTGACGGAGCAGGGTATACCTTCGAGAATGGAGAATTCCTGATTGATCGGATTCCTGCCGGTGCAAGTGTCGTGGTGCATTACACCTACACTGTTACAATTTCCGATGTCGATACTCAGATTCTGAAGAATGTAGCGACCGCTCATGTTCCCAGTAATGACCCGGATAAACCGGATGAAGAATACCCGTCCAACGAGGTTGAGGTCAAGGTTCCCGGTGACGAGGTAGAAACCGAACTGCCTAAGTTTGATGTCACCAAATCCGTGGATAAGACCAAAGCTAGTGTTGGCGATACTCTCAACTATACTGTTACTGTCACCAATCGCTCTAATATGGATGCCAAATCGGTTATCCTCGAAGATTACTTCGATGGTGTAGGGAATCTGGCATTCATCCCGATGGACGGCGTGACCGATAACCGTGACGGCACCTATACGATTGCCAATATTCCGGCCGCTGGCAGTGTTTCGCTGAGCTTCACTTATGTGGTTCAGTCCGGTGACGCTCCTGTGGTTCTGAATGCGGCTATCGTTGATGAACCTGATACTCCGGTTGAAATTGAGAAGGACGCCGACAAGTACATTGCTCGTATCGATGAAGTTGTAACTTACACGATCCGTGTTGAGAATACAACGGATTCTCGCGTGACTGACCTGACGGTTTCTGACCACAATAACTTTACCGGAGCGCTCACGGCGGAGAGCACGGATCGTTACACCTATAATGGTAATGGATCCTGGACTATCGGTTACATGGATCCTGGTGAAGTTCTGGAAATCACCTATACCTATACGGTGACTACCGCTGACCCGACCGTGATGGAAAACACCGCTAAGGTCACTTACACTCATGATGGTGAACGGTATCAGATTCCGTCCAATCCTGTGGATGTAGAAAAACCTGATGACGGCGTTATCACCATCCGTAAGACTGCCGATAAGACAGTTGCCAAACCTGGCGAAGTGATCACATACACGGTTACTGTCCACAATGGCAAGGACTACGATATCGAAAACGCCACTCTGACTGATGCCAACAACTTCTCCGGCGACATTTTCGCCGTCGAAGGAAGCGGATATCATTACGAGAACGGTGTGTTTACGATTGACAAGATCCCGGCTGGCGGTGACATTGTGATCCGTTACGCTTACACGGCGACTATCGCTGACGTGGATACTCAAATCCTCGAAAATACGGCCACCATCCATGTGCCCGGTCGGACACCGGATGAGCCCACTGAGGATATCCCGTCTAACCCCGTGGATGTTGAAGTACCTGGTGACGAAGTCGAAACCGAAATTCCGACCGAGAAGAACTTCACGATTGTGAAATCGGCTGATAAGTCCAAGGTTCATGTTGGAGAGACCATCCAGTATCGTTTGGTAATCACCAACACCGGTAATGTTGATCTTATCAATGTCGCGGTGAAGGATACCAACGATGGTGCCGGGGCTATCGTAGCAACTTCCGGTAACGGATATACCTACGACGCTTCTACAACAACATTCACAATTGCCAAGATTCCTGTTGGTGAATCCTTCACACTGTTGTACAGCTACGTTGCCCAGGAAGCCGATGCTGGCCATGACGTGACGAACGTTGCGGTTGCCAAGGCTCCTGGCCAGAATCCCAAAGATCCGACCAATCCGGGGCATGGTATTGACCCCGACAAGCCGATTGATGAGGATGTAGAGAAACCCTCTAATGAGGTGATTGTACCTGTTGTGAAAGATTCCACGCCTGTAACGCCTACGCCGGATCAGCCGACGCCGACTCCGACTCCTACGCCGATTCCGACGCCGACCCCGACGCCGACCCCGATGGGCTGGCTGGAGATCCTCACTGTTGACGGTATGCCGCTCAACGTATTCTCCAGTGTGTTCTCCGGCAACTGGAAGACTGGTATTGGATTTGCTCAGGGTATGATTGGTTTGATTGTTGTTCTGTTCGCTGGCATTATTGCTTTCGTGATTGTGGTGAAAAAGCGCAATAGCTCCAAGCCCAAGAATGAAGATGCCGAGAAAGATACGGATGACAAGTCTGACAAATAACTCCTGTACCGCAAACTTCTTGACAAATCGTAAGATTCGTTAAGCAAAAGAAAATGGCAGCAACCTTTCGGTTGCTGCCATTTTTTTTCACAAATCTTTAAAAATGGCTTCCAGATTGTTGCAAAGTAAATAAGATAAAAATTAACAGGCAGGATATTACCCTTGCCTTTACTTTTTGGATCATCGTCATAGAACATTATGGCTGCACACATGATGACTATGGTGTTGATAAATAATATGTTCGGGATTTCCCGGAAAATCAAACAAGGAGGAAATTTTAATGCAGAACCCTAAAAAGCGGTTCCTGAGTGCGATTATTGCTGTTGCAATGGCGCTGTCTCAGTTCGCACCGGTTACTGCCTATGCTGCTGATTTGGCTGCTTCCAGCACCACTCAGAGTGAGATGGCAACCGACGAAACCAAGACAACACCTGCCCCGACGGCAAGCAGCACAACCGGAACCGCAACCGACCCTGCATCGTCTTCCGCTTCTTCTGAAGCTGAGACGCCCGCTGCAGAAACTCCTACGCCTACTTCTGAGGAGAGCACAGAACCTGCAGCAGCACCTGCCGAGGATTCCACCGATTCGTCTTCCAGCAGTGGTTCCACCACCTACGCACTGGATCCCAACGCTCTCAGCAAGGAGGCTACCGCTTTTGTCGATGCGGTGAACGCCGCCTTGGCAAGGCGTGATGAGATCATCGGTGCCGCCAACGCTTTCGGTCTTGCCAGTCAGGCGTGGCAGGCTAACAAAGAAGATGCCGAGCTGAAAGCAATTTTGGATCAGCGTATTGCCGAAGTTGATTCCATCTGTGATTGGGCTGGCATTGAAGATATGTACATGGCCCTTCCTGCCTCTGAGCAGAAGAAGGATGCTGTTGCCACCGCGTATGCTCAGTACGCCGACATGTACCTGGCAGCTGTTGAAGCACAGGAAAAGCCGACCCCCAATGACGGGGAAGAAGCAACTGCTTACACACCTTCTGCAATTGTTTCTTCCACATCTTCAGCAGTTCCGACCAGTTCCTATCAAGCTATTACGGCGTCCCAAACCGGCAAGGATATTGCCGCTGGTGCTGGTGGCATTCAGTACACCAAGACCGGTACTGGTGATAACACGATCCGTATCACCCCTCAGACTGTAACCTATACCTATGGTACAGCTTACAGCTTTAATGGTCTGACGGTCGAGTACACCACTACTGACAGCCGTGAAGACAAGCTGGTTCAGGCGGACATTCAGGCCGCTTTGGATGGAATGTCCTTTATCGTTTACTCTCTGCCTGATGCCGATGGGCAGAATCCGACGGATATTCACTGCAATGCCGGTACTTATGCGACCTACGTTGATACCGCGACCACCAGCGTTACCGTTGGGAAACTGAACTACACCATCATCGATGGTTCCAATCTGGATTCCTCCAAAAACATCCGCAACGACACCGGTATCACGATCAACAAACGTGACATCCATGTTGTCCCTGAAACCACCTACGTTACAAAGGGCAACTCTCTGAGTCAAATCAACTATACCGTCACTGATTACAACGGTGGCCTGGTAAATGGTGATCTGCTGCCGGCCGATCTGTTCTCCTGTCCCACATTTAACAGGGATCAGACTGGTAAGTATCTGATTCAGCTCGGTTCTGCTGCGTCCAGCAACACGAACTACACGGTCAAGATTGAGCCGGAAACTCCTGATACTTATGTTGTCGTGAGTGATGCCGTACTGAATATCACACCTGTTTTTGTTTACACTGAAGCAGGCGGATCTCAATCTACCGGAAGCCATGCTTCTCGTCAGTATGGTCAGCAAAACCCTTCCGTTGACTTTATCGTGACCGGCTGGTCTTCTCAGGACCAGCAGTCTTACGATAATAAGGTCAAGAATGAGCACAAATCCAGCGCCCAGGCTGTCAAAGAAATTCTTGGTCTGAGTGGCGAACCCACTGCTCTGATGCCCAGCATCACAGCGGCTCCTGGTGGTTATTCTGTTGGCGTTGGTAATATCCAGACTAATGCTCCCATCAATGGCTACAGCATCAATCTGGGCAACGCCACGATGACGATCACCAAGCGGTCTGTGACGATTTCCAACGACACTATCCACGCCATTTACGGTGAGTCTGAAAAGGGCAAGTCTTCCACTATCACCTTTAATGCGGTAAAGGCCAATGGCGCGTCTCAGGCCGTTGCTTCTGAAGCCCGTACCGTTTCCGGTAACGCGATCAAGGCCGATGATAAGGTCAACAGCCTGGTTTCTCTGATCATCACAACTTCTCGTGCTGATTTGGACAACAAGAATGTTGGCACCTATGCGATGACAGTCGAGGTGCCTCCTTCCTGCACCGCATACTATGACATCACCTACGAAAACTCCAACTACATTATTCATCCCGCTATGCTGACCGTTACGCTGGCTGACCAGTCCGTTGTTTACGGCGCGGCCCGCAGCGGTGCGATGAAGGATGTGACTGGCTACCAGTATGATGATTCTGCTAAGAGCATTGGCCTGACCGAAGCCAAACTCAACTACACCATGCTGAACGAGAAAGGCCAGAGCGGCACCGTGCAGAGTGCTGATGTTGGCAACTACACCATCTCCGCGTCTATTCAGGGCGCAGAAAAGATGAAGTGGTCTACTGACTGGAATGCAGCTGCCGACAACAAAGAGTACGATGTATTCACTTGTACCAATGGCTATGGCAACTATCTGGTTCGCTTCGTTAACGCCACACTGACTGTTACCGCTCGTACCATGACAATCAATGTCACTCCGGGGCAGAACAAGGTCTATGGTGATAACGATGCTCCTGGTGGCATTTCCTTTACGCTGGACAATGAGTATGGCAACGATTTCAACGGCTGCAAAGTTGTTCGCGCTACTGGCGAAACTGTAGGAAGCTATGCTTACAGCGATGAACAGTTCAAGACGGCCGAGGCCGCTCACAACTACAACATCACGTTCAATGCAACGGATGAATACAAGATCACCAAGCGCACCCTGACCATTACGGTTCCCAATGAAACCCGTCTGTACGGCGAGACGAACCCCGGTGACGCCAAGATTATCGGCGCTCTGAAGTACGACAACTTTGCCAACAATGAAGCTCTCGGCATCCATGATACCGTTGCCTCTTTGGGTGGTACCGTCACTGTGAAGTTCGGCGTTGACAATACTATTGGCACTCTGACCGGTATTGGTCAGTATCCGATCGTTGTTTCCGGCTATGAGAACCCCAACTACACCATTGTGTATACCGGTTCTTACAGCGACGGAACCAGTGGTATTCTGACCATCAACGCACTGCCTGTTGTCATTAAGGGCACCACGAACTCTGTTCGCAAGTACGGCGTTGCTGGTAAGAACACGCCTTCCTATGCTCTGTATGACAGCACTGGCACGAAGGTAATCAATGTGATCGACCCGCAGGGCAGCCCGCTGAATATCCACATTGACCTGACCAAATGGGAAGATCCGACTACTGTTGTCGGCAACTACGAGGCCACCATCACCTATGATCCCAATCCCAACTATGAGGTGACTATCGCCCCGCAGGCTACTTTCCAGGTAACGGAAGCTGATGTTTCTGTCACCTTCAACGCCCTGCAGACCACCTATGGCGAAAAGACACCTGCCGATCTGGCCAAGGAGGTTTCCTGCAACATCAATACCTCCGATGGCACTCAGATTTACCATGATGGCGAAACTGTCACCATTAAAATGGGTGAGGAGAATGTATCTCTCGGTGTTGTACGTATCGCGATTGAAGGCAAGCCGAATGCTTCCGGTCTGTATGATGCTGGCAGCTACAATCTGACCTTCCGTCTGGATAACCAGCCTGATAACTCCGTCAAGCTCTCTGAGCCGGATGGCCGCAACATGTTGATTATCCATCAGATGCCTCTGACTATTACTCCCAAGTATGATCTGCACAAGACCTACGGCGAGAGCGATCCTTCCTTCGCTGTTACTGAGCAGTATGTTACTTTCGAGTACAATACGAGCAGCCATGCTGACCCCAAAGCCGACTTTGCTCAGGCCACATTGACCCGTGAAGCTGGCGAAAACGCTGGTACTTATCCGATCTACGTTGGAACCATTCATGACCAGCCGATGGCAAAGAACTATCGGATTTCTTTCACCAATGATGTGCGGTTTACCATCAACAAGGCAAACGCAGTCATCAATCTGCGTGAATCCGCTAAGGTCTATGGCGAGACCATCCTGCAGATCAATATTGCAGACTATATCCAGGGAGGCACTGGCCTCTTGGAGGGTACCGAAGCTCAGAAGGCCGAAAAGGAACAGATTCTGAAGGGCATCACGCTGGTATCTGGTGCTACCTCTGCGAGCGCCAATGTTGGCAAATATGCTCTTACGGCTATTTATAGCCAGCCTCTGAACTACAACCTGACAGTTGTCAACTCCACCATTTCTGTCACGCCTCGTCCGATTACTCTGACCTTCTCCAATGTATCTAAGGTCTATGGTGACGCCGACCCGGTGTTTAAGTACACCGTCGAAGGTAATATCACCACCGATGGCCTGAAGCGTGATACTCTGGAACTTGTCAGTGGCGCTCTGAGTGGCGAGGTGACCCGGAAGTCTGGTGAGGATGTCGGCGAATATCCGATTCGCTCCACTCTGTACAATGAGCACGGCAACTACACCATCACTGTTGTGACAGGTGGAGGGTCTCCCATTGATCTGGGTGTTCTGAGCAAACTGCCTGAGGCCACAGAGGTGGCCAAGCTGACCATCACGCCTGCCACTGTCACCTTCAAGGTTAATGGTGGTTACAGCATGGTCTATGGAGGCAGCGTTCCCGAAATTGGTTATTCCGTTTCCGGTCTGAAGAACAGCGATACTGTTGAGAGTGCCTTTACGGGCAAGATTGTCTATAACATCAAGGGCGCTGACGGTAAGCTGACTCCTATTCCTGAGCGTCCTGCTGCCGGTGATTACGTCATCACCATGAGCGGCTTGGATAACGCTGGCGCTGCCAACTATAACATCGTTTTCGTTGACGGTTCTCTGCATGTTGCCAAGCGCGATATCATCATTGCTATCGATGAAGGTCAAGGCAAAGTTTATGGTGAAGCAGATCCCGAACTGACTTGGACGGCTACCGGCGACGGCGCTTACTATGTAAGCAAAGAAGCTGGCGACCTGGCAAATGTTAAGGTCGTTCGTCCTGACGCAGGTACGGATGCAGGCGAAAACGTCGGCAACCATGAGCTGACCCTTACGGGAGAGGATGCCAACTTCAATATCACTCCTGTTACCAATACCTTCAAGATCACGCCCGCTACTCTGACCGTTTCTGTTGATGCTCAGAGCAAGATTTACGGCGATGAAAACCCGGTACTGTCCGGGGACAACCTGCATTTCTCCGGTTTTGTTACCAAGCCCGTTACTGGGAATGAAACTCCCGACGATGAAAGTGTTCTGAGCATTGCCGATCTGGCGTTTGTTTTCACCGACTCTGAGGGGGCCACTGCCACGGCAGCGTCTCATGCCGGTGTTGGGTCTGTGACTGCCACCGGCATTAAGAACACCGGTAGCGAGAACTACACCTTCAAGTACATTCCCGCTGAATTCACGATTACCAAACGTCCGATTACTGTGACTGCAAAGCCGCAGACCTCTATCTACGGCGACAAAATCGCAGTAGACGATTGGAGCAACTACTCCGTTGTCAATACGATTGCTTATACCGGAGATGCGGCTAAAGCAGCGGTTGTCAATGGTGATATTCTGGAAGGCACCAACCTTTGTGTTGTGACTTCCACCTCCAATGTGGGTGACTATGACATCATCCCGTCGTTCTCCGGGCTGGCTCATCGTATGGGACAGGCTTCCTACAAAGACTATGAAGTAACCGTAGTCAATGGCACCTATACCATCACGAAGCGGCCTTTGACCTGGACGATCTCCTCTGTCGGTTCTGTGTACGGCAATGCCACCCATAACCTCGACAACACTCTCGCTTATACCGGTGACGCCGAAAAGGCGACTATCATCGGCAGCGACGATCTGAAGGCCGTTATCACCATCACGAGCCGCGCCAGTGCGGACGTGACCGAAGATATTCCGATGGTCTCCGCTGAAGGTGCTACGACTCTGACGGCTTCCGTCAATCCCTCTGTCGTTGTTGATTTTGGGGCTTACGATTTGGTGGGTTCTTATGACAATGGCAACTACGATGTGACGATTGTCAATGGCGTTTACACCATCGGCGAACGGTTGGTCACTGTGACAGTTACCGAACCCGCTGATTCCGTGTATGGGGATATGGTCAACCCTGAAATTGCCGTGACTGCCGTTGCCACCAATGGTGATGGCACACATGGCGGCGCTGTAGTTCCCGATTCTCTGGGTCTGAAAATGGATCTGAACTATACTCCGTTCGCGGATGATGCTCAGGCCACCCCGGAAAGTGCTCAGCCTAGCACTCACCCCACCGCGAGTATGGCCGCGCTGACCCCGGATATCGCTTCCGGTGAGAATGGGCAGGAAAGCAAGTCTCAGTTCGTTACAGACGGTGTCAAGCACGCTGGTACTTACACCTATGCAGTAACCTCTGACTACGACGAACTCGTTGCCGATAAGTACGCTGTTACCATCAAGTACGTTACTGCTGATGGCGCAGAAGCTGACGGCCAGTTCGTAATTGCTCGTAAGGATCTGACCACTGCTTTCGCTCCCAATCCGACCACCAAGCAGTACGGTACTATGACCGTTGTTCCCGATCTGGTTTACAGTGGATACGCCTTCGACGAATCCTCGGCAACAATTTCTGCTCCCAACTTCCTGGTCGTTGTACTGCCCGCCGTCGTCGATAAGTTCGGCAGCGTTGGCCTTTACAAGAACGCATTCAGCTATGTTGGCGGTTCTTACGGGGACTACAATTACCTGCCCACGACCGGCGATTTGGAGATCACTCGGATGGCTCTGGCGGATGTCGCACCCGTCACGATCAGCGGTACTACCGTTGTTGACGGCAAACCCAGCGATCTCTCTGTTAAAGCTGGTGCCGATCTCTCCAGCACCTGGTTTGTCTCCAAGGTCGCTGTTACTGCCCCCGAAGGATATGTGATCAGCGACAGTGATGCTCTGACCGGTAATGTCTGGGGCAGCGTGATGACCACTGAAACCAACGGTTCGAAAGTTACCGTAACCTATTATCTGATGAATACGGAAACCGGCGCTATCACCGATGCTGGCTCTTTTGTTACCAACATCGACACCCTGGCTCCCGTTGTCAATCAGGCCTTTGTCTCTTCTGCATTTGATGCCGAGAACAAAACGAATATCCTGAACAATGAGTTCAAGAAATTCGAGGCCAAGGTTACTGTATTCCTGAGTGGTCAGGAAGTCGGCAAAAATGCAGAGGATGAAGTAGCTCCTTCTACTGCTGAAACTGCAGCCACCAATGATACCGTTAAACAGGAATCCGGTATTGTCCCTGAGGTTACTACCGCTGCCAAGCATGATGGCGATGTGAACTCCGGCATCAAGGCCATCGAATACTATCGTGTTGATGGAACCAATATTGCCATGGATGAAAAAGGCAATGTTGCCTTTGATGTATCGAAGGCCACTTCCGTTGCTGTCACCGCAATTGATGCCAATAACGGCTATGTTTCTTTCAGCATCGATCCTGACTGGACTGGTTACATCGTGATCCGTTCTGTTGACGTTGCTGGAAACTACAGCTCCACCCGTGCAGCCACGATCAAGCTGGAAGCTCCGAAGCCCGCGCCGCAGAGCAGCAACAATAACAACAACGATAGTGCCAAACCGGCTCCTACTCCTACGCCTGTCCCGAATCCGATTGTGATCAACTATAAGACTGGCGTTAGCCTGTTTGCTGGCATCGGCATCGCCGTTGTCGTAGTCGTCGCTCTGGGTGTCGTTCTGGTGATTGTTCGTCGCAAGGCTGCTGACAGCAAGAAGTCCACGTCCGACAAGAAACCTGAAGAAAAAAAGGAAACCGAAGAGCAGAAATGATTTGAGCGAAGTCTCTATCAATTCTGATCTGAAGTTTTAGATCCTCCCCCAGCAAGGGCGGTATGCCGAAGTGGCATGCCGCCTTTTTTAATATTGACTATTTTGTATTTATATGGTATAATATCGTCGTTTAGGAGCGGTGCATAATTACTTTATGTACAGGCAATCTGAAAGGAGATTATCAAGATGAAAACCATGACAAAATTGATTGCTCTTGGCGTCGCCGGAGCAATGCTGAGTGCAATGCTTGTCGGCTGCTCGAAGGGCAAAACGGATTCGGCCTCCACCTCCACCCGCGAAAACGCGGCAACGGAAGTTATCAACAACGAGGATATGCTGAAGATGCCCGACGGCGTGAATCTGAGCGAAGACCAGATGAAGATCGTTATGTCTTCTTATGCCGGGTACATGACCCAGGCACTGGCAGACCAGGGCTATACTGTTGAAGTTCGCTATGACGGTGACGGCTCCGTCCACTTTGATGCAACCAAAACGGACGAGAGCGGTGAGGCCATGACCACACCCGATATCAACCAGTTTGGCAGCCTGGAAGATGCCTTCGCTTATCTGTACAACGTCGGGCAGATTGACGCAGAAGGCAACCTGTTGGTGAGCGTGTCCAAGAGCGAAGAGGAAGCTGCTGCTGAGGCTGCTGCAGACTCCGCCAGTGAAGATACTGCACCCGCTGATGAAAGCGAGGCTGCCAACGACACCAGCGATTCCGAAGAAGATACCGCTGCGAGCGAAAATACCGACACGCCCGCAGAAGATACAGCTGCCGCCAGCGAGGCCGAGTGATTTCCAGCTGTACCTCAAAAGACAAAACTAACGCGGGAGAGGGAACCCTCTCCCGCGTTTTTATATTTGTTCCATGTTGCAGAGTAAATATAATGAAAGAAGATAGGATGAACGGCCGCGCTCAACGGTCAGTCTCAGGTTGCAATATGAAATATTCTGGGTGGCAGACCAGACAAAAATTTTATATGAGATACATCCAAAACAACAAATCTGGCATTGTACATTTGCAATGCCTTTTTGAGAAAGGATGTGACAGCGATGTCTTGTGCGTTCCGAACCGGTGCAGAAGAGCATTGCAATACTATGATAGATTACGAAAAATATAGCCAGTCTATCAAATCTGATGAAGAGAAAAAACAATTTTTGGAACACGCCCTGTCCTACACACCCCAAAAATGCGTTTACCCTAATACAGCAAAATCTGAGCTGTACTGTATCGGATATTCCAAAAACAGCACATTAAACCCTTCACAGATGTTCTGGACGGGAAAAATCAAGACGAAGAATGGTTTTTACAAAGCCGAAATCACAGAGAACATTTGTGCCGCCAAAATCTATAACACAGAAGATGCTTGCCTTACAGATCTTCTGCTTCTGAAACAGTTTTGCCGGAATGATGGCCTTTTCTTTTTGGTAAATATTGTGGCAGAAAGCCCTGCTGATCGGCTAAACAATATGGAGGAATATATACCATGAAAATTGTAATGAGGTTCATGTCATTGATCTGTGCACTTTTGTGCATTGGGTGTATTGGATTGCAGGTAGCCACATCTGTGGGTGATGCTGAGCTTGATCTGACCCGGGAGTTCACCTACAATGACATGGATGACGCAAAGGCAAACCTTCCTGAAGAAATCGAGGAAAACGGGCGCACTTACGTTCTGGACAAGAATTCAGTCGATTACCAGGAACGCACAGTTCAAACCAAGTACGAAGAGGCCGTCACATTGACGGATTTGCCGTCAAAAGATGTTCCGCAGACATACGAAACAAGTATCGGTGGGGAAACGGTTACGCTGAGCCTGGAAGATGTGGAGTATACAGAATCCAAGCCTGCTACACCTACGCAGGTATCGTATGACTACTATGGCGTAAATAAGAGTGATATACCCCAGACAAGAGACATTCAGCTGGATGATGGAACAACGATTGTCGGGACTCTGAGTGAAATCAATGCGATCGAAGCAGCTGAATGGATTGATTTTGATATTGACGGGCAAGTCGTCATTCCTGAAGGAACAAATCTGTATGTATTCCTTGGTAAAGTCTATGCTTACAATGAGGCATCACCACTGTGGGAAGGTTATCAGCAAGATCTGCTGAGTGCCCTCAATCTGAATAACAGCAACTACAGAATCACTGGCGGCAGCTGGACGGGCACTATTCAGACTCGCACAGAAGGTGGCTTTACACGTCCGGTGCGATTCTATGGGCAGCGCAAGACTAAAAGTGGATATTCGGCCATTTATGAGGTAGAACCGATTTCGATCACATATACGGCCAAGGCCACCTATAGTGTATCTTTGTTTGATACAGATCTTGACACTTCACTAGGCAATGCTTCGGAAGTCAAAATTTGTGCTATCGCACATTATGTATTGAAAGAGGTCGCCGAGGCCGGGCTGCTGGCTGGTGTATATCGCAACCGTTTGCTCCTTCCGCTGCTCGCTATCACTTTCGGCATTGCGGCTCTTGCCTGCGCTATCGTTGGTTTCTCTCTTAACCACAAGGCTATCAGAGAAGATGATGAAAGCTAAACCTATTTGAACTCAAATTATTCCATAATCAATAGAGAGCGCACCATAAAAAATGCGCTCTCTATTTGTCTAAATTGGAATATGGTCGTTTGGTACGGTAATCTAATATTGACTGTATTTTATCCGTGTGGTATAATAACGTCAGATAAGCACGAAGCGTTTATCTCGTTTTTTTTGAAATTCATGTCCCATTTGGAATGTGCAATCGCCAACACGGAGGATCAAGAAATGGTAAAAAAGCACTACATTGCATCCAAACGGATTCCCGATTATTGCCCGCTCAGTATTCAGCCTGCAATCGATCGGGAATTCGATGATGAAAATGACGCACCTCCCGCAATCGGTGTGGTCGTTGGCTATCAGTATGATGGCTCAGATCATGTTGTTTCTACCATTGCGGAAGATGCACAGCGGCAAGAGGGATCCCGCGTTCTGGATCGCCTGCTGTATGATGGAATGTTGACACAAAGTCGCGGCAAAATGGCGCTTCCTGAGGAGCGCGGCGGGGAAATCAATGTCACACAGTACGGTCTGGTCTATCGTGATGAAGACGCTCCTCGGAATCGTCCCACACTGAAGCGGGGGATTCCCGATCCTTCATCTGGCCAGTATCGCTGCAAAGTCGTTGTAGAAATGTCTACGGTCGATGAGGGCGGAAATGTGTTTACCCGTGACGTTGTGATCAGCAAAAGCACGCCCCCGACGTTCAAAATGACATTCATGGATATCAACGTGGGCGTTCGTCAGGAGCTGGTCAAAAAACTGTATGATAGCGAGTGTGGATTCCGGTTTGCGACCCCGGAAGACGCAACTGATGAAAAGGGGCGTTGCAAAGTCCTGTTCTACAACGTGGATTCGCTGGCAGCAGGCCGCGAAATCGAGTTTGACTCCGTCAAAGATATGCTGAATTCCATCGTAGGAGTCCGCCTCATTGAAGTGACTCCAGTCCCCAAGAAAGGCTGTCGTGTGTTGCAATGATGGCCTCCGGTGCGATTAAGAACCGGCCCAAAATCGCATTGGCAGATTATGAGGCTCTGCCGGAATCCATGCGTGGGCTTTATCAGGGAAGCGAATATCCTGAGTTCATTGGTCGTAAAATGATGAACCTCGATGGTCGCCTTTACATAGACGGAAAGAACTTCGAATTGGTTGACGGAAAACGCAGGCATTCCGCAATTGGTACCTGCACCGGATGCAATCGACTTTCGATTATCTATGCGAAGGGAAAATGTAAGGCTTGCACACAGCGGTATTTATATCGAAAACAGCCTAAAAAGAAAAAGAAGAAAATGTCTCCCACCGCCACTTCGCGTGATTTTCGTCGCAACTGGCCTGTCAATTTCATCTGTGCGCTGGATTCTGTTAAGTACGATCCAGCATCCTATCCATATTCTAAGCAGGAGGAGGATCAGTTGATTGCGACAATGGCCGATGAAAGATATTCGACTGATGCGGCAATTCTGCTGCGTCATTATCGTGATGGGGTTATGTTTACCGATATTGCGGTAGAACAGAATGTATCTAAGCAGGCTGTCCATATGCTTGCTCAGCGACACTTGCGGAAATTTCGCAAAATCTGGAAGCTGATCAACAAAACGACGGTTGGTGGTGTGAAATAATGCTTACAAGCAATATCATCGATGGGTATTCTATCCCTGCAAAGGATTTTCGCATCAGTGATTTCCCACGGGATATGAAGATTCCAACGGTAGACTTTGTGTACCAATATATTGCGGGACTGATCATGCGGATTCCCCACATGAAAGATGCCATTCTCGCAGAAACCCTTAAAGATCAGGAAGCCTATAAAAAGGCCAAAAAAAGAATCCTTTATCCTGATACGGATTTGGGATATCTGTTCCTCAATGATAACACTGAACTAAACGTACAGGCGCTCAGTGTTCTTGCATTCTTTTTGGAAGCAGCAAAAAAACCGAATCCGATCCATGAAGAGTTAGTTGCTCTATTACTTCGGATGTATGATAACGGAGCAATCAAAAAGTATTATCCCGCTTTTCTTTCCGAAAATCAAATGGATCGGGTACTCCAGTCTGAATATAGAAATGTGGGCGTCGCGTTGCGACTATTTTCTGCAGCTTCTAAAAGAGATTCCGCAACATTTTCAAAGCTGGTGCATTCTTTAGATGATCCCATTCCTGGCGCTGAATTGATGGAAAAGTTCGTGCGAGAAGCGGTCGGAGAAGAGATTTGGAACGCCAAAACTTTAAGCGATATGCAAGATATTGAAGGGCGAATTTTCCATATTTTTTTGCCGCAGGACATGGAAATTTCCATGATCACCGGAGATCCTCAAACGTACACACAAGATTCTTCTTTAACACATGAGCGTCCCAGAGTGAGCATGTTGTTCTCGAATTTTCGGGTCAGTCAAGGCTGCGGAATCGGCTCCTCTGTAATGGACAAATTTATCATATCTGCTTCTGTCAAAAAAATGATTTGTAGAATCATGTACTTGACAGGGAACCGGACGCCCGAAGATATGGTACATAGTCTGTTAACCGATCAGAGAATACACGATGCCTATGTGTCTTTGGTATATATGTGTGCGGTATCGAAACACTGCTCGGTTTTATACAAGCAAAAAATTCTTCAAGAGAATCTGAACAGCTCCATGATGGCCTCTCTGCAGAACCAGAATGAAGCATTGAATAATAGATCCGCAGAGCTTGACGCTAAAGAAAAAGCCCTGGTGGACATGAAAGCCAAGGTTGTTTCAGACGTTAGCGAAGAGTATCAATCTTATCGCGCAAACGCCTTGAAACGAGAAGCCGCCCTGAAGGATAGGATCCATAAACAGGACGACCAGATTAAGGATCTGAAAGCAAGATTGGCTGAATTAAGCGGCCAATTATCTGCTGACGATTGCAATGTGGCTTCCTCTTCTGAAGAACCTTTACCGGAAAGAATTGAGATTCCGGGATCCAATCAACACTCAATTGATTATCACGCAGAGCTAAATCGATTAAGCAAAGAGCTAACAATCGCATTTTGCGGCGGGAATCAAAACTATATCAATAACCTGCAGGCGAGTTTGCCAGGGTTTACTTATATCAATGAAAAAGATATAGGCCGATGCGATCAGGCAGTACGGAATTGCGATATCGTCCTTTTCTGCACACAATGTCTTGGTCATTCCCTATATGGGAAAGTTAAAAAGATTTGCCGACAGCTCAAAATTCCGTATCAGCATCTAAGCCCAGTTACGTCTGTTTCTCTCTCTGAAAAGCAGATTTATGATGCCGTTATGGCATGCCGCCTACGAAGTGAAAGTGAGGATCCCGATGAATTATCAGGCAGAAAACAGCGCATTACAGACGCTATTTAATCGGATGAACTCCAAAAAGACGGAGCAAGCCCAAAGGCTCGATTATGCACATGAGGCCGGACTGGAGATTCCGAAATCGAACACAAGCGAACAGCTTCCACCCCCGTCACAGCCCAGTCCCATTCATTCCGATTACCTCGATCAAAAGCGGAGAGAGGATGAGGCGCGAAAACTTTCGGAAGAGCAGCAACGAGAAAATATCCGCAGGCAGCTGGAGCAGGAAACGGCACAACTGAATCATATGAATCAGCAACTTTCTTCCAATGATTCAGATACTTCTGCGGATAAACAGCAGCTTCCCATCGCCAAGAAACCGAACGGGCAGAAACAAAATGTGTTCTTATCTGGGAAAAAACAGGGAACACCCTCTCAGAAGACACCGGAAGGGAAGAAACCTGCCGATTCCAAATCAACAGCACCTCAGAACAATTTTGATGCCCATTCGGCCCCTCAAAAACCGGCTGAAACGGGAAAAAAAGAACCCCAGCTTACCCAGATTCGACTTGAAGGACAGACAAATCAGGATGTCAAAAATGTCCAAGGGAACGGGACATCCGCAGAACAGGTAAAACCTGCAGATTCCAAATTGGTGCATGGAGCGACTCCGGCGAAAAAGAAAGAGAAAAAGCCGCCGGTCGCCCACCCTGAATCCCAGGGTACTGCGCCGACGGCATCTACTCCTCATGTAAACGATTCTGATATTCGAGCCACTCTGGGAGCAATCTTTGGAAAAAAGCCCATCGCAAGCCAGCCCGCTTCTCAGCAGGGCCAAATTCCAGTTTCTTCGGGAAAGCAGCAATCTCAGTTCAGTATGAATGCCGGTACGGAGAAGGGGATGAGTCGATCTATTGCTGTTAGATCCAATGGCATGCAGATGACTCCTACCGGCACCCGCGAAGAGAAGCTCTCCATCACAGAAATCATCCCTATGAAAACCGATAATGGGTCGATCTATGATTCTGCGGTGAAGCCCTCTAATGCTTTCCGAGGCAACGTCTTTCTCGATTGCAGCTACAATGAGAAAACTCATGAAGGCTGTTACGGATTGGTCGTTGATATGGGTAGTAAGAAGATGATTCAGGGAACATCTGGACAGACTTCCGATGAATGGGAATACGGATTTCTTGGAATTATCCATGCGATCCGCATCTGCCGCGAAAATAACGTAAAGGAAGTCATGTTCATCATCCGTGATCCGCTATGCGAAATCATTCAGCAAAATACGGATGGATTGATTTGGGGTTATTCACTGACCCGCAGGGAATTCTACAATGAGTTCCAGCGTTCTAAGGGTGAGTTCGCTTCCGGTTTCTACAACGGCGAACTTAATAATGATAGCCTGCAGCAATACAGAGATCTTGCTGAAACGATTTCGCGTACTCTGATTTTCCCTCCGCAGGAATAATCGTCACCTACTGGGTTTCTTTATCCCAAACCCAAAAAGCTATCCATTGAAACCGAAAACACTCGCGCTATTTCATAAAGTGCATCAATCCGTGGTAAGGATTCACCCGACTCCCACTTCTGAATACAGCGTGCGGTACAATGGATCTTTTCGGCAAGTTCCTGCTGCGTAAGATTATGTAACATACGTTGCCGCTGAATTTCTTGTGCAAAATGATATGCCGAAAATTTCCTCGCCATTTTTGCCTCCCCCTTTTATCACGAACAAAAATTCGTGGCAGCTTAAAATGAAATATGTTATAATCGAAAAAACAACTGATGGTTGTTATTTTAACACCGTTTAGTTGTTGGCGTGTAGTATTGCTATTTGCCATTTATATCTATTATAGCATATCGAAAGTCCAATTATTGGGGCCATGTGATCGGCGAGAACAATTTATGAAGAATGAATACCTATTCTGAAAAAACTTCAGAAAACGGTATCGTTATATAATAGACACACCCAAACTTTTTTGGAGAAAACGAAAGGAGAGTGCTCCTCTGGAGCCGTTATTGTTATGGAGATTATCGGTGTAGATACTGGTAACAAGGCCATGAAGACACCTGGGTGCGATCCCTTTCCCACCGGACTGGTTCGTCACGGCCAAAATGAACCTGTTGTTCGGTGTGACTCTCTGATGTTCGAGGGATTTTATTACTCTCTCAGTCAGGATCGCACACCGTACAAGCAGGACAAAACGGTAGATGACACGTACTACCTTCTCACTTTGATCGCTATTGCCAAAAATTTGATGGCAAAATATCCCAACCAAGATTTCTACAAGAACGACGTATGTCTGGCGATGGGGTTGCCGCCGCAGCACATGGCTGCACTCAAAAAGAAATATTTTGCGTATTTCGGCCACAATGGGCAGCGTATCAACTTTACCTACAACGACGTTCCTTTTGAGATTACCGTCAAACACGTCTTTGTTTATCCTCAGGGCTTCTCTGTGACTGCCGCAGCCAACGTACAGAATGAGATCAAAAAATATCCGCGTTCTTATGTGGTGGATATCGGCGGCTACACCACGGATGTTATCCGTTTTGTCGGTCACAAGAACAGCTATGCACCTGATCTTTCGTTCTGTGAGAGCTTTGACAAAGGTATCATTGAAATGCTCTCGTCTATCGAAAGCGAATTGCGTACACAGTGCTCCCTGTCTGTGGATGATTACATGGCCGAAGTGCTGTTCCGTGGCAACTCTGAAGATACTCTTTTCTCTGATGAAGCTATCCAGGTTGCTCAGAATGCCGGAAATGCCTATGCGGAGAACCTGCTTCGCTCCATTTCTGAAAAGGTGAAGGACGATTTCAAGACCTCGTACTTCGTCTTTATGGGTGGTGGAGCCTCTTTGATGCGTTCTGCAATTGAACGGGCAATCAACAAACGGAATCTGTACTTCGTTGATGATGTTGCCGCCAATGCAAGGGGATACGAAGTCATGGCCCGCGCACAGCTCATGGAACTTGGAGAACAGTAAGAAGGAATGATATGCCACGAGGACGCCCTAAAAAAGACGCAGCCGAAAAGGCTGCCGAAAAGCGCATAACAATACGTTTTTCCGGTCTTGACGAACGTCACATGATGGTTTTCGATTACCTCAGAGAGTTGCCCTACGGGCAGAAAACCGATGCCATCGTCAATGCAATCTGCTACCGTGCGACAGAGTATCATTCCATGATAACTGAATCGCAGAAAAGCATGGAAAACGTACAGAAATACATTCATGATGAAGTCCAACGAGCTATTCCTCAGATTGCCACAACTGTAGTCAAAGAAATGCAGAAATCAGGATTAGTTTTTTCCGGTGGTGCAATCGAGAATCCTCCAGTTAACGCTTCGGAAGACGAATGCAAAGCCTCTGACGGAGGGGATCAGGATATGGCAAGTGCCCTCGAAGCGTTAAGGCTCGCAGCCATGTTTTCCTGACAATATCATTCTTCACCACTCTGATCATCGGTACTCTGGTCAGCATCGATCTGCTCAGCGTCTTTCTTGGATGCTTTTGCTTCGTTATCAGGCGCAAGAATCAGCTTCCTGTAATGCAGAGTATTGTCAAAGTCCTCGCTCTTGGGATAGATGACGTTGATGAATTTGGAAAGCGTTCTAGCGTAGTCTTTCCTCAACTGCGGAGGGATATCCTTATCCGTAGTGATGGTACTTGCCACATTGAGTAAGGTGGATTTCGGCAGTGCTGCCAACAGGGCCGCCATTTCCAGGCAAGCACGGTCGGACTGGGTGTTCACAGCTTTTTTGTCATTCGGCTGAAAATCATAACCGAACAAAAGGCAGAATTGAATCAGCGGGAAAGGGGAGTATGCCCCAATACCGCGTTTGACAGCTTGGAACATTTGAACATACAGGTACTTTCCTGAAATTCCCAGTATTTCAGAAAAGTCTGCGACAGAAATGCCCAGACGAATGCGATATTGTTCGATCACATTGGTGAAATATTTGAGGATTTCTTCTGTCTTGGGATAGCATTCTTTTGCGTCATTTTTCAGTTTCTGTAACTCGTTTGCACTCAGCATGAGTAGGCCTCCTTGTTGATAAGTTGGTTATGAGGATATACGGAAAATAGTGAGGCTTATACCTCACTTGGTTAGTAAGCGATTCTGTATTTCAATTTTTATAGAATTCAGACCCTGTACAGTCATAGCATTGTTTATAAAGTCTTTACCTTTATATGCCACAACAGTAATTTGGAGCAAATCAATAAAAATCGAGGAGAAAGGCTGTGGTAACAATATTATTCTTGAAAATATGATAAAAAGAATCTTCATCCGTACTTTTAACGCTATTATACCACAATAAGCAAAAATAGTCAACTATAATATGTTGTGAAGCGGAGGCAACAATGGCAGTTTTGGTATATCTTTCTATCGTAAATGTGCCGGGAAGCGCATCTAAAGCATTGGCATTCTCACGTGTGGTAAACCCATCAGCTATCCATCAGGAAGAAAAAATCAAGGATCACATGTATTTCACGCAATCCACGTCCGGGAAGACTCGGATCAAGTTGGAGGAGCTGTGCCGTATTATCGAAAGTCTCAACCTGGTCAAGAAATCACAAATTGTGGTTTACCCGGATGATCGTGTGATTGCTCGCCTCGGCGAGCAGTTCGGTATCGAAGAAGGCGAACAGGCTCCCGCTAAGAACCGGGATCTTTGGACGCGGCTGGCCAACGAAGTGAAGAAAAATCAGTATGATATTTCTTTCATCTATCAAGGCCTTATGAGCGATTCCATCCACGATAACCTGCTTTGCGAATGCGAGAAGGTAGCTTTCAATGGCTAAGGTAAACAGACCGGATGCTCATTATACTCCCCTGAATGCGGCGCAAGAGCGACAGATCCGTGCCCTTTTTCAGGCGGTTATGGATGATAACATCGTTCTTATTCGTTCATTTGCCGGTGACAGTGCCGGGTCTTACGTACTTTCAAAGAACGTAAACCGTGTAACTGAAAAGCACCCTGAGCTGCTGAAAACGGCAGTTTCTATGATGCTTTATCCGGCAATCAAATGGATGCTCCAGGCAAAAGATATCGATGCTTTGATCAGAGCATGCGAGTGCATGGACACCAATTCCATTGATGCCGCTGATATTCAGCGGCTGCGTGAAATTCAAACTTGGCTTTCGCCCTACGTTGACAGGGATGCTGTGCATTTCCGGCGCAGAGATCTTTATTTCCGCACCTGCGAAAAGCTGGTTTCGACCATTCAGAATGTCAGGCAGGAGCTGCATTTTGAAAATCATTATACCCAGGCGATGGGGGATATTTATGACTGTTTTCTTGATCCCCAAAAATTGGTATATAACAATCGCCATAAAATCGTTCAATATTGTGAGCGATGCATTGAGCTGACTTACAATATTGCCGGAGAAGATATTGAAGAATGTTATGAACGGCTGATGGAACCCGTGGATATGGACGGGGTAGAGGAGGCCAGTCTTTATCATAATGTTCCTCAGCTTTTAACTGAATATGCCAGAATCCTTTGGAGAGCAAAACGCTCCCTTGATCCTGCCATGAAAATGCTCTCGACTGCATCGTATGAAGAGCTGGTACACAGTGCCAACCATACGTCCGGGCGAATCCACGATGAAGCATATATTCTCGTTGAGTATGTGAAGATCATTCGTGGTGCAGTCGAGATGCTGAAGAGTTTCCCTGGAGGCGTCGCATATTACGACATCATTTCTGCGATCATCGAAGGGAAAAAGGACTGCAAAAAAGATGCCGAGATTGCTCGGCAGTTGGGCATATCTCCGGGGCCGTACAGTTCGAAAAAAGCTCATGCGATAGGTGTTTTTGGCTGCATCCTTTGGGGCTGTGATGTCACCAGCTTACTTAATTGCTTGATTGACCATCGTGTTTGAAGCAACTACGTTCCCTGTGTAAAAAATCAGAGAAGAAAAGGGTGAGCCAAGTGGACAGTAAGAAAACACAGAATACGGATTCCTCAACTCCTAAAAAGGAGTATACACACATCTGCAAACAATGTGGTGAAAAATTTGTTTCCACCGCTAAGAACACTCAGTTCTGTTCTGAGTGTAAACCAATTCGCCGTCAGTCGCAGATCAGCAATTTCATTGATAAGCGTCGGATTCGCAATGAACAAATCCGGCGGCGCACTTATGCTGTAACTAAAATCGACGTTAATGACGAGACGATTTTTGTCCCGCTGGAATTTATGTGCAATGCAGAGTTAATGCTGGGCAACGAGATGAAACTCTCATACGGGGCCTTTCGAGCATGGTCTACATTCCATAAAGATGAATATGAAATATGGTGCAAAAAAGTAGCACTTGACTATAAACATCAATGTCAGGATCTTGGTATTGCTTCTCCCAAACGTCCGTCTGAAAAGATTCTGGCAAATCCTTTCAAATTGGATTAACCCATTTTGATATATCTACATTATTTAATATGGAAGGAGTTGAGTGGACAAATCCCGCGAATTTATTTCGCGGGATCATTTTGTCCTGAAGATATGACTGAAAAGCATTTTGTTATCGGTAAGGTACGCGCTAAATATGAAGGAAGTGACCAGGTCTTTGATGTGTGGGATGACGGCACCGTAGAATTGCCCAACGGTGAGATCACCCATGTCGATGACAGTCTGGTCAATTCTCTGATGGAGCAATACAACCGCGCCAAGAATCCCGTCAACGACGGTGCCACATCGGCTATTCCCAATGTGGGCAAACGCGAAAGCAAATCAATTGAGACCTTGAAGAAGACTGAGCAAGCCAGCGAAGAGGTTTTGAAACAGGTTAAGATCATGAACCACAACCAGCGCAGGAATATTTTTCTTGCGCTTGTTGTGGCTATTGTTTTTATTGCCGTGGCCGGGATCATCGTGTTCGTGAATTTCCAGCAACTGAAAGCATTCGTCACTGGCCAGTACAATATTGCAGTTGTCAATACCGATATCCTGAAAGGGGATACGATTGAAGATTCGGAAATCAGTTTCATCACTATAAGTGCTGAAGAATATGAATCCCTATGCGGAAGCCATATCGTCAATGACAACGGCTCTATCGTACAAGACAAGCCTGTATTTTTTGTTGATCGTGCACATGATATCGTAAATAAGTTTGCTACGAAGGATTTGACAAAAGGTGATGTACTTATGCTCTCTTCGGTGTCGGCGCAGCAAACTTCTGAGGATATGTACGTTGTGGAAACCGAGGACGAAAACGGAAACCGCCAGACTCAGACAATCGACGGGGCAGCTTTAGAAAGCGATGCCAAAATCGAGTATTATGCTCGTGTGACCACTTCTTCTGGCGACAAGTATGAGATTCCTCTTTCATCTATCCTCCTACGTAACAAAACTGTGGAAGATATCCTGAATGAGCAGGGTGTCAGTATTCTGTCTGAAAGTGCAACAGACAGTCAGTCTTGATTCGTCTAGCTGAAGGGAGGAGGAAGAGATGTTGTATCATCCGTCCGCGCAGGTTGCAATTCGCAACTATGTGCTCCGCAATATTTTACTGTGTGTGCTTCTTATCGTGTGTGGAATCGTCGCCGAGTTCTCTCTGTCAATTCCACATTCTGGACTCCTGGGGTTTTTAGGTGGCCTTTTCTTCGTTTTCGATAGCGTTTCTATTTTGCTGAAGTATCAAAGCAAAAAGCTCTCTGTGGTTGATGCTGTTATTGTCTCTGCCGAGAATAGCAAAAATATCATTCGGCGTACAATCACCACGTATCGCGCAATTCCTATCGATGAAAATGGTAAGTTCTGCGACAAAAACGGAAAATATGATTTTTTCATCGAAATTGATACTACAAAACATCGTTTCGGCCAAATGCTAAATGTTGGTGCCACTTATCGTTTTGTGTTTAATACAACCGATGAAGAGGGCAACTACTCTGCAAATACGCTTTTGACCAAACAACGCGGAAGTGCAAATGCTGAGAAAGAAGAAGAGACCGAGCCACTCACCGCAAATTCTACTGCAGATTACAATGCTACAAAGTGAGGTGGAATAGGTGAGTGGGATCGTATTTCTGGCGCTTATGGCCATCCTCTTGATTCTAGGGAACGAAACCATCGGCGGGGCTGTTATTGTTATGATCGGCTTATGTTTTGTGGTGTACCTTCTCTATAATCAGAAGATATATGTTGACCGATGCACCATTCTTGGAAAAACATACTACAGAAAGAGTGTCAAAGCCACGGCTCTTTTAAGAGAATTCTATATATTGCCGGGTAACCAACAGTTATTGGTTGTTTCTTTGCCGGATACCGAAGAATTTGTATCTATAAAAGCGGAGCTGCACCACGACTGTGCTGCCAGGTTGGAAGTGGCATATCTAAAGGCAAAACAGCAAAATGATCCCCTTCCTATCAATGTATTGATATATGATGACAGCTTTGGCGATAAGCAATATAGAATTCCTGATAACTGGGACAGTGATTTGCCCTATATCACCGATGTGGGGGTAATTACAATTATGAAAAAGAAAAAGACCCCCGATGAGATTGCTCTCATCATGCATGTGATGTCCGAGATTCTAATTGCCATTTCTCTCATTTTGCTTTTCTCTAACGAAAAGGCTGCACTTGTTTTGCTCATAATCGGAATTTCTGGAATGATTCTATTTGTTCCAAGCGCGAAGATAAGGTTGACCAAAATAACAAAATGTGGTATAATAGCCGCAGAAAAAACAAAAAATCTTAACAATCAAGATGTGTCTCCCACCCCGGAGGCGTCCTCGCCAATCCAGGAAACACCAGACGCCAAACCTGAGGAGACTACTAACGTTTCTTTTGATGATGCAAAAGTCAAAAAAACCGCAGCTGTTTCTGCCATCCAGATTATTACTCAGAAATATGAACAGGCAAAGGAAGCTCAAACTTCTCAAAGCCACGCATTAGAGACCGATAATTTTAAGGAAGCAGAACAGATAGTAGATACCGGGTCTGCCATAGACACAACTTCCGGTGTCGAGGATCAACAGAACGATTCACAGGAAGAGCTTCCTGAGAGGAACGAATCAACAGAAACTCTGAATGAAGATTCTTCTCATACTTCGCGCTCTCATAAAAATGGGCGCAAAAAGAAGAAAGGAGTATCTTCTAAGCAACCCCGGACTCGTAAAAAAGGAAAGGATTCAAAAGAATCCTCAGAAGGGGAACAGATTTCCTTCCTTTCTGTTATGCATGAAAGTGTATTGTCTGATGCAGAAGATCCTCAAACATCAGAAGATCAGCCTCTTATAGGCAGTGCAAAAGATTCCGAGGGATGCACAAACATTTCCGCTGCGGACTCTGATAAAGGAGATCCCTTACTTGGAACTACCGGATCCGACTCTAATACCGTCGATGAAGAAACAGATGACTCTGCAGAATTGGAGGAAATGTTTCATAATACAGGCGGCACTTTCACTGACGGCCCGATGGATGAAGATATTGATTCAGGAGATAGCAATGAAACAGCTGATGATTCAGATGGTGACGCCGAAGTCTATGGCGACTTGGCATCCTTAGGCGTTATTGATGAAGAGGACGGCAGCGATGATATAGATATTGCTAGTCCGAATGAACCCACACACATATTTGATTCTTATGAAGTTACTGAGGATCAAGATACTGCCCCTGATGGGGTAGAAGTCATTCCGCAGGATGATATTCAAATCGTTCCTAGGAAGAAATACCGGCGCAACCTTTATGGGGATACTTTAATGAAGCGCCGGGATAACGATACTCCCCAGAAAATAGACTTCGTGATCGAAAGTTAAAGGAGTAAATACCATGAGCAATTCTGTCAAATACCCTAAGCCGATAAATAGTCTTTTGTCTGATGCAGAATGGAACGAGTTGGCCTCGTCTTTTAATGAGGATGAGCTGGGATCCTGCTCGCCTGAAGCTGTTAAAGATGGTGGAAAGCTGCACCAGTGGCTGATGGATAAATCCAAGGAACATCCCGGCCACACCTGTATCCTCTGCGGCAATCCAATAAAGGATTCGCAAAAGGGCATGAACATCTGCCAGAATTGTTATTCTTTTATCTTCTATAAGAGAAGACTACGCTCGCAAAAGCAGATTCATATCAATACTGGGCGCAGTACAGAAGCACGAAAATTTTGTTTCGGTCGGCCTAAGTATAGTTCTCTCACAGTTCGAGAGTGGAGAACTTTTATCAAGTTCTACAACCCGTCCACTTGTTATTGTTCCCCGGAAGATGTCCAGCCAGGCGGTAAAATTCTGAACTGGATCGATGAAATGGGGAAAAAATATTCGGTAGTCACTAAAAAAGATCGCTGTTTCCTTTGTGGAGATTATTGCACTGCCGATGAACGCATCCATTCTCTGTGTAACAGCTGTTATACTGCGTATATCGGTAATGGCTGTCTGCGGACAAAGGAGAGCATAAACGCGATTGTGATCGATCCTTCTGATGAAAGAAACAAGCCGTATCCCAAGCCTCTTCTCAGTTATATGACTGATGAAGATTGGGACAAGCTCGTTGCCTGTTATGACACACCGGACAAGCACTGTACCAGTGAAGACACCAAGCCTGGCGGAAAAGTATATGATCTCGTGGAACATTTCAGAGAGAAATACGCGAACGCCAAGCATGATGGCAAGTGTTTTGTTTGTGGGCAGTTCTTCAGCACCAATAAACGTGTGCTCAAATCGATGTGTCAAAATTGCTACCAAGCCTTTTTCATGTCGAGAAAAGTCCGTTCGGATAAGCTGATTCGGAGAAAGAGTGCCTTGCCCACCAACAATCTTCGCTGCAAGATGTGTGGCAAGGTCGGTGTATACAGCAATGGTTTGTGTCGGGCATGTCTTGCCATTGAGGAACGTAAGGCATCCGGTCGTGTTTCCGGCACATCCAATTCCAGAAAAGTGGCCTTGGAACTCAACAAACCTCTTTTCATTCCTGATGGGTTGATTCGCCGCAACATGGGATATGGTGTAAGAAGTATTTCTTCTATTGACACCCTTATCACCGTCGAATAACAAACAATAAACGCCTCGCTGTTTTTACAGCGGGGCGCATTTTATTATGTATAAGTTTTATCCAAAGCTGTGTGTTTTTGTCGATAATTTATAATTGACTGATTTATGCTTATGTGGTATAATAATGTCACTTGATAAGAAAGGCTGGTGAAGTCACTACTATAGTGGCACGCATAATGAAAGATCCGACTAAGACGATTCGCAAAAAGTGCGAGCAATGCAACAAGCCGTTCTCGACCAGCGATAACAATGAGACTTTGTGCCGGGAATGCCGCGCCAAGGCTGATTTTGAGGAGCGCCGTGCCAAAGATCTGGCTCGGAAGGAGAACGCCAAGAAGATCGCCAAAGAAAAAGCCTGCATCGACTGCGGGAAGACCTTTGCCATTACCAATGGAGAAATGGACTTCTACACGAACCACGACTACGGCGAACCGGTGCGTTGCCCGGATTGCCGCTCCCTGCATCGTAGCTACGTGAAGCGGGGTCTGGATAATGTTGGGATGGAAACCACTTGCGTGGATTGCGGAGTTAAAGTGATCATTACCAATCGAGAACTGTACTGGTATGTTTCTCGCGGATACTCCATCCCCACCCGCTGCAAGGCTTGCAGGGAAAAGCGTAATGCCCATTTCATGAAGTTGCGCGAACGCCAAGAAAAGAAGGCAGTATCCGCTGCGGCAGAGAAGGCGCAGGGCGAAGCACCTGCCAAAACGATCACTACGAAGTCTGATGCTTCGGCGGAAGGACAGAATCAGCCTGAAGCGACGGAGGCTGCTCCTGTTTCCGTTCCCAGCAATGTCGGTATCCTTGAAAAGGCCCCCGATATCACTTGAAGCCAACCGATAGCCCGTTGCGTTTTGGTGCGCAACGGCTTTTTTTGAAAGTGTAGGTGTAAATACTTTGTCTGTTCTCGCCAACATCAAAAACCACCGTTTCAGTCTTTCCGAATTTTTCAGGAAAGTCACCTCGGAGGGTGTGCGCACAAAACTTCTGTACACCCTCATGATTCTTTTCATTTACCGGCTCGGATGCAATATCAGCATGCCTTTCGTGAACACCGGTGCGCTGCAAGCCATGTTCGGGCAAACCTCGATTCTCGATTACTACAACCTTGTTTCTGGTGGTGCATTGTCTGAGTGTGCCGTTTTTGCCCTGGGCGTATCCGCCTATATCAGCGCAAGCATTATCGTTCAGCTGCTTGCTGTTGCAATTCCCAAACTCGAAGAAATGACTAAGGATGTCAGCGGTAAAAAAAAGCTGGATAAAATTACGCAGTATGTTGGCTGTGGCCTTGGCATTATCACCTCTTTCGGTTACTTCCTGGTCATGCTCCGTTATGGGGCGATGGAGTACACTTCCGGTGCTTCCCTTGTTCTGGAAGCCATCACTACCGTTGCCGTTTTGACTGCTGGAGCGCAAATCGTTATCTGGATGGGCTGGAAGATCGACGAGAAGGGTATCGGCAATGGTATCTCTATGATCATCTTTGCGGGGATTATTTCGCGCTGGAACATTGTCATCAAGATGGTTTCTGATATCCTCTATCGTGGCCAAAATGACGGTTGGTTTAACTACCTTATGATTCCGGCAGCTGTAATTTTTATTCTGCTGGCCACCTTATATGTCGTACACATTAACAACGCAGAAAAACGCATTGCTGTGCAGTATTCCGTCAAAAGCGGTTCCGCAAGTTCGTATGCGAAACGTGCAAGCTACCTCCCTCTGAAGCTGATCATGTCCGGCGTTATGCCTATTATTTTTGCTTCCACGATCTGCAGCATTCCCTCTCTATCATTGCTGTTTATTGATCCTGTCAAGCACGCAACTATGTACTCGGCTCTCGCATCCTGGAACAAGGGGAATCTGCTATACATCATCGTATATATTGCACTGATCTTTTTCTTTAATCGATTTTATATCTCGATTTCTTTCGATGCTGTCACGATGGCAAACAATCTGCGAATGTCCGGCGGAAGCATTTCCGGCATCCGATCTGGTAAGCCGACTGCAGAATACCTGGATAAGAACTGCAAGGCACTTGCCACATCCGGTTCGTTTGCCCTTTCTGTAGTTGCCTGTATGCCTGTTGTGGCCGCGATGATTACTGGAATGTCATTGCAATTCGGCGGTACAACTCTCTTAATTATTGTCGGAGTTGCACTTGATCTCGTTCATTCCATCGACAGTGATCTTGCCATCCGTAACCGTAAGGGATTCCTCGACTGAAAAACATGAAAGGAGCTGAAGGAGCTTCTAAGAAGCTCCGTAACTATGGGCGTTTTGAAAATCATTTTTTGCCTCGTTATGATCGTTCTTTCTGTGCTTTTGTGCATCGGGACGCTACTGCTCGACAAAGCTGAAAAGCATGGTTTTGGCGCAAGCATGAGTGATACTATGCTTCAACATTCCGGCAATCTGGCGAAAGGGTCTATTGAAAAACTGATCATCGCTTTTTCCGCGATTTTGCTGATTATGTGTGTGGCAGCTATGATTGTTCCCGTGATTCTGGCATAAAGGAGAAAGAGAGCATGTTGAAGAAAAAAGCTGTAGCGGTTGTGATGCCGAAATGGTTATATAAGATTCTCCACTTTTTGAAAAACATGATTGCACCGGACAAAGTGACGTGGCCATCTTTCAGCAATTCGTTTAAAAACACCATCGCTGTGCTCTGCGTCAGCATTGTGAGTGCGCTTCTCCTGATTTTGATGGACACGCTTTTTTCGCTTCTGCTGCGCATTCCGTATCTTTTCTGAGCCGAAAATATAGGAGAAAATATCATGCGCAATTTTTTGTCTTTGGTCATTGCCGGTATGTTGGCGTTAAGCCTCGCGGCCTGTTCCAATGCTAACGTGAACACAACTGACAAAGCCACAAGTGAAACTGCAACTGCTGAATCTACCGAGTATGATTTGGGTCTTGATGACAATGGCTATTTTCGGGATGTGATCGCAAAGAAGTATATTTCTATGCCCCACGGCTGGGAAGATTATACCGTATCTGCCGCTACTTATACTGTATCCGACGAGGCCATCGATTCAGAAATGCAGACATTTGCCACATACTACAAGCTCACAACTCCCATTGAGGGTCGAGCAGCTCAAATGGGCGATGTGGTAGACATCAACTATGAGGGTTCTATCAACGGTGTCCCATTCACCGGAGGCACAGCCAATAACTATCTTCTGGAACTTGGTTCCGGGCAGTTTATTGATGGATTTGAGGATCAGATCCTCGGCCATTCTACCGGTGATCAATTCGATGTAAAGGTAACCTTCCCGGATGGTTATGGTACGACTACCGACCGGGAAACAGGCGAAAACGAAATCGACCTCTCCTATGCTCAAGCAATTTTCCATGTGACTCTCAATGAAATTGAAGAGTATAACATTGAAGACGCTGATGTTGCTGATATCATGTACGGCAAAACTTTGAAAGATGGGACGAAAGTTAACACCGTAGAAACTCTCCGTGCATATGCCGAAGAAACTCTGCGGATGAATGCCATTACTTCCGTCGTTCAGCAGTATTTCATCGATAACGTGAAAATCAATCGGAACGACAGCCGGTTAGTCAACTATTATTTAGAAACCAACCGCAGCTATATTACGGCACAAGCAGCCGCCTACAACATGGATGCCGATACCTATATTGCAAGCAACAGCGATTACCAGACCCTGGATGATTACATCGACAGCCTGCAGCAATCCGCTGAGGAAAACGTTCTGCTCAGTTTGGTCGCCCAATACATGGCCGAGGAACAGGACTATATTCCTACGGAGGATGAAATCCGCAATTTTATTGGCGACGCCTATGATGATGAGGTTGAACTGTATGGGAAGGGAACATTGGCGCATGAACTGCTTTACAACAAGGTAATGGGCAAATACTGCGTACAGGTTTACCAGAACAGCCTGGCCGCAAACGCCGCATAATTAGAATTGGGTATTGTGCTATGAAAAAATGGTCTATGGATGACATCGAAGCAAAAAATCATCTTCAATACCAGGATTCAAACTATGATGAATTCCCGTTAGATTCTGATGCAGAGGATTATTATGATGAAATAGACGATATCGATTCGTCTGACAATGACACCCCCAACAATTTGCGAAGGAATTTTGCCACAGTTGGATGGAGTCTTTTAACCACACTCCTGATTATCTTCATTGTGGCTTTGGTTGCCTATATTGCATGGCGAGCTTACGATTATTATCATATTCCAGCATATGAGACTGGTGTAATCGAAGACGTGGATGAGCCTATCCCCACACCTACGCCAGTACCCAATGATGAGGAGAAGCCTGAACCGACTGCCGAACCAGACTATTCCTCTAATACTGTTGGGTACCTGACGGTACCGGGTGTGGCTGTTACGGATGACCCCGTTCTTCAGCATCCGACGATTGATGACTACTATCTTACTCATGATGAGTATGATCAAAAGTCGATTTGGGGTGCATATTTTGTTCCTAGTGAGTGGAACATGAAAAGAATCGAAGATCTCTACCGTGTAACTGTGATCTTTGGACACAGCAACGGAAACAGTCTGTATCGGAAATTTAGTGTCCTAAAACATTTCAGGGATGTCAATTTTGCTTCGGAACATCGTTATGTTTATCTGACGATTGGAAACAGGCAAAGCCGATGGAAAATCTTTGCTGCTGCTGATTACCCGGTTGATCCGAGTTATACCATTGCCAACCCTGACGACGAATACTTTCTGACAGAAATACAGCGTATGAAGGATTTGTCATACAACAAATACAATGTTGAGGTTGGCGTAAATGACAAGGTTCTGATTTTATCTACTTGTACAGGTGAAGACGCCTACGAAACGCGCTTTATTCTCTGTGCCAAGTTGGATGCTGTCTGGTAAAGGAGGATGGTATGATGATCTATGACGCTTTATGTTTGGCGGCCAACCTTGTTTGCGATGCCAAATATGTTGCTTCAGGCGTATATAAAGCAACTGTGACTGGATATGAAAACGAAGCGTTGCTGAATCAAGCGAAAGATGCCATACTCAATGCAGGATGGAACGGTGTCAAAATCGTCTATCACGGTTCTGATGCATATGTCTATATCGCTTCTTCGGCTGAATCTGCCGAAGCCTTGCCTCAGACGATCAATACTGATCTGGCAAAGGAAAAATTGGAACATGTCATGTTGCGTCCGGCGTAATCAGTTCATAAAAAAGGAGGCCGAGCATCGATAAACACGGTGTTCGGCCTCTTCTTTATTTAAAAAGGTTCCTCAGTGTAGGAGAAATGGCATATAAGAACTCATCAAATGGCGATACTCCAAAAAAGCCAAGAACCATCGCACACCCAATCAGAAATAGTCCTGCAATAATAAATGGACGAATTCTATAGAAGGGCATGAAGAGTCGCCAGTATCGTCCCCGGATGATCCAAAAGCCACCGGATTTTCCTTTCTTCCGGTTGCATCGGGGGCAGGCAGGTACTAAATTGCTGACTGCGTTGACTCCCTCTCTAGGAAGAAAGAGCCGCGATAAGTAGTTGTGCTTAGCTAAATTGACGGCAACTATGTGATCTACTTGCATTTTGTCTTTCTTGATACGCCGCCCACAATAAACACAACGGTAGTGGCCGCTATAGTCCGGCGGCCAATTGGCAATAAATTCACTTCGGTAATTATCCGACCGTTCGTATTTGGAATTCATCGGTTTAATGCCCTTGCATTAGATGAATTTTCTTGTAGTGAGGTTGCATAACAATCACTCCTTTTTATATTTTCCATTATTATACCACATTATTACATTCTGTACAGTCTTAAAAGCGCCACAATTTTTACAGTCGCATATTGCAGTTTGTTGCAAAGTTCGTATGATACAGGTATACGATAAATAAAATGTGGCTGCCTTATTTTCGAAAAAATAGGCGGCCTTTTTATTTGATATCGTATTCCGAACTCCAAAATCATTATAAAAAAAGGAAGGCGAATGATTATGGCATACCAGAATAGTCAGTATCAGAACGGCCAATCGATCCTGGCCTTAACCCCCGGACAGCTCGACAATTTGTCGAATGGTCTCAAACGAGGTGGCTTCGGCCTCCTCATCATGGGCATTGCGAATATTAACGCGTCCAGCAAGTACGGCCGTCAGAAAGTCACCATCAAAACCGAGATGCGGGGACAGTCTCCGCACCTGGTTTTCGAGGTTCCGTGTTTTATCAACAACTTCAATGGCACCCTTCAGCAATACAACTTGCTGAATCCCAACGAGCAGAATCAGAACAAGAGTGTTTCTGTGACGCTGCACGTCGTGGACGCCAAGGCCAACGAGATGTGCCAGCTCGCGTACCAGGGATATTTTCGTGCCGGTGTACAGTTCATGTTTGTGGGCTACGACAAGCCTGAGCAGACTTCCAAGGGAAGCACCCGGCATATCATCCACTGCTGCATGCTTTGTGTGAGCAGATGGTCGATGAAACCTGACGCTGCCGTCTTGGAGATCGATGACCAGCGCAACAAGGGGCCGCAGAATAATGTCGGTGCTCCTGTGCCGAACGGCGGCTATCCCGCGCCTGGAGGACAGTACAACTCTAATGGCGGTTACTACAACAACGCAGGTGCCCCTGCACAGAACTACTACGGCGGCAACGTCGGCGCTACTATCCCTGGAGGCAGCTACGGCGGGAACCCTGGCGTTCCCGCATCGGCTGGAAACTATGGCAACGGTGCTGCTCCCGCACAGAACGGTTATGCTGGTAACGCGGGCGCTCCTGCACCGGGTGGTAACTACGGTGGCGGTGCTGCTCCTGCACAGAATGGTTATGCCGGTAATGCGGGCGCTCCCACGCCTGGCGGCAACTACGGTGGCGGCGCTGCTCCCGCGCAGAACGGTTATGCCGGTAATGCGGGCACTCCCGCACCGGGTGGTAACTACAATGGCGGTGCTGCTCCTGCACAGAACGGTTATGCCGGTAATGCGGGTGCTCCCACG
>ENA-UOJF01000122-UOJF01000122.1-human-gut-metagenome-genome-assembly--contig:-P74-NODE-122-length-77688-cov-26.602141_pt1 | contig 77688 bp, 94 predicted proteins | sample MGYA00242344_ERZ723891 | MGnify/ENA metagenome assembly ERZ723891 | reverse complement strand
TCTTGAGGTCCATCTGGATGGCGGTGACGCCCTCGGTCGTACCGGCGACCTTGAAATCCATCTCGCCGTGGAAGTCCTCAACGCCCTGAATGTCGGTGAAGGTTCTCCACGTGCCCGTCTCCTTGTCGGAGATGAGGCCGCAGGAAATACCGGCGACGGGACGCTTGATGGGCACGCCTGCGTCCATCAGAGCCAGCGTGGAGCCGCAGATGGAGGCCTGAGACGTGGAGCCGTTGGAGGAGACGACCTCGGAGACGACGCGGATGGCATACGGGAACTCGTCAACGGACGGGATCACGGGCAGCAGGGCCTTTTCGGCCAGCGCGCCGTGGCCGATCTCGCGGCGGGAGGTGGAGCGGCTCGCACGGGCTTCGCCGGTGGACCACTGCGGCATATTATAGTGGTGGATATAGCGGCGCTCGGTCTCGTCATAGATGGTGTCGAGTTTTTGCGCAGCGGAGAGGGTGTTCAGCGTGCAGACGGACAGAACCTGCGTCTGGCCGCGGGTGAACAGGCCGGAGCCGTGGACGCGCGGCAGAACGCCAACCTCGGCAGCCAGCGGGCGAATTTCGTCCGGCGTGCGGCCGTCGACGCGCTTGCCCTCGAGCAGCCACTTCTTGACGATCTTCTTCTGCATCTTGTACAGGCACACGTCGATCTGGACATCCCAGTCTTCTGCATACTTCTCGCCGAACTTCTCCTTGAAGTCGACAACAGCCTCGGTCAGACGGGCCTCACGTACATTCTTGTCGTCGGTGTCGAGTGCGTAGGCGATCTTGTCCAGACCGTACTCGCACAGATCGTCGAGCATATCGTGGTTGACGGCAGCCTTTTCAAACGTGAACTTCGGCTTGCCGATGGCGTCAACGATGGTGTTGATGAACTCCACGACCTTGACGTTCGTCTCATGGGCCAGCTTGATGCACTCCATGAGGATGTCTTCCTTGACCTCGTTGGCCTCCGTCTCGATCATGACGACCTTCTCATGAGTCGACGCGATGGTCACGAAGCACTGGCAGGCGTTGCGCTCATCCTGCGAGGGGTTGACGATATACTTGCCGTCCAGATAGCAGACATTGGTGGTCGCGGTCGGGCCGTTCCAGGGAATGTCGGAATAGGCGATGACGAGAGAAGAGCCGATGGAGGCGACGATCTCAACGGGGTTATCGTAGTCCTGCGCGAGGATGGTGTTGGTCAGAACGACGTCGTTGCGCAGCTCTTCGTCGAACAGGGGGCGCATCGGGCGGTCGATGAGACGGGAGATCAGCACGCCGCGGTCGGAGGGCTTGCCCTCGCGGCGGTTGAAGGAGCCGGGGATACGGCCGACAGCGTACATACGCTCTTCGACCTCGATGGTCAGCGGGAAATAGTCGATGCCAGCCTTGGGCAGGGGAGAGGCGACAGCCGTGACGAGTACGACGGTATCGCCGTAGCGGCAGATGGCCTCTGCATTGCAGAGCTCTGCGACCTTGCCGGTCTCGACCGTAAAGGTACGGCCGCCGATCTCGGTTTCAAAAATGTGGTGATTCGGATACTGCTTGTGGGTGATCATGAAAGAACCTCCTTCGTTTTTTGCGCGCGTGGGAGGTTTAGCACTTGAAACTGGCGTCCGGGTACAGACGCTACTTTCAACTGCTAAATGGAACCCACGCGCAGTATAATAGTAGTTGGATTTATAAAAAAGGGCGGTCGCCCGACCGCCCTTTTCCTATGACTTACTTACGCAGGCCGAGCTTTGCAACGATTGCACGATAGCGGTTGATGTCCTTCTTGGCGAGGTAGTCGAGAAGGCTTCTGCGCTTGCCGACCATCATCAGAAGGCCGCGGCGGGAATGGTTGTCCTGCTTGTGCTCACGCAGATGCTCGGTCAGGGTGTTGATCCGGGCGGTGAGGACAGCGATCTGGACCTCGGGAGAACCGGTATCGCCGGCATGGGTTGCGTACTGCTCGATAATGGCAGTCTTTTCTTCTTTGCGCATCATAGTTGTGTTTCCACCTTTCAAAATATTCCCGGAATCCAAGTATCGGGCAGGCAGAATACCCGCGTCAGAGCGGGCGGTGTCCCGAAACTGGGAAATGGGTCGCAGCGCATGGCGCTACCTGTTAAGAATAGCATACGAATGCAGAAAAGTAAAGCGGAAATTGCCCGGAATTTCTGAAATTTTTCATGCTCGGGCACCGGACAGAATTCGACAGGACAGCATAAGATGGCGTGGGACCATCATTCCCGGAAGGAGGGAGGTTTATGCTGAAGGTCACAAAATTCGGCGGCTCGTCGCTGTGTGACAGCGCGGGCTTTTCCCGCGTGCGCGAGATCGTGCTTGCAGACCCCGCGCGCCGCGTCGTCGTCGTGTCGGCGGCAGGCAGGCGGCACGCCGCCGACCACAAGATCACGGATCTTCTCTATCTCTGCCACGCGCATCTGCAATACGGCGTGAGCTGCTGGGATCTATGGCGCAGGATTGCTGACCGTTACCGCGAGATCCGCGACGGCTGCTGCCTGACGCTGCCCATCGAGGCCGAGCTTGACGCGATCTATGCCGCCATGCGCCGCGACACGCCGCAGGACTGGATCGTCTCGCGGGGCGAGTATCTGGCCGCGCGGCTGATGGCTGATCTGCTCGGCTTTGAATTTGTCGACGCGAAAGACTGGCTGCTGTTTGACGCTGCGGGACGCGTCCGGCAGGCCGCGTCCTATGCCGCGCTCGGCTCGCTTGCCGACGGGCGGAAGATCGTCACGCCGGGCTTTTACGGCGCGCTGCCGGACGGCGCGGTCCATACGCTCCCGCGCGGCGGCTCCGACGTAACAGGCGCGCTGGCCGCAGCCGCGCTGCACGCGGATCTGTACGAAAACTGGACAGATGTGACAGGTGTGCTCGCGGCAGACCCCCGGCTGATCCAGAACCCCGCGCCGGTCGGCCAGCTGCGCTATGAGGAATTGCAGACGCTCTCGCGCGTCGGGATGCAGATCCTGCACGAGGACGCAGTCGCACCGGTCCGGCAGGCGCAAATCCCGCTGCGCATCTGCAATGCGTTCGAGCCCGAGAAGCCCGGCACGCTCGTTCGCCCGCAGGTAGAGCCGGACGGCGGGCAGATCTGCTTCGCGGGCCGCAGGAAGCTTGCCATGCTGCGCCTGAGCTGCCCGCAGGAGCCGGACGCGGAGACAAAGCTGGCCGATGTTCTGGAGCAGGCGCGGCTTTCGCCGTTTTCCATGCAGAGCGTGTGCGGCGAGCTCACGGCGCTTGTGCCGATGGAGCCCGGCTCCGAACGGCTGCACCGTCTGCGGGAGCAGGCCGCGCAGGCGCTTCGCCCGCAGGCGTGCACGCTGCGCGAAAATTTGAGCGTTCTGGCCGCACTCTGCCGCTCGACCGCTGCTGTGCCGGAGCTGCTCCGCGCGGTCGAAACGAGCGGCGCGCCGGTCCATCTGCTGCAAAAATGCGGCGCCTGCGCCCTCCTGCTCGTCAACGACAGCCAATATGAGCAGTCCCTGCGCGCCGCCTACGCCGCCAGCCGCAATCTGCACGATTGACAAGCAAAGCGCAGATATGATAAAATATACGGCAGTCAGAGCCGTTCTGACTGCCGCAACGCAATCCGCGCCCGTGGTGGAATTGGCAGACACGATGGATTTAGGTTCCATTCCGCGAGGGTAGGGGTTCAAGTCCCCTCGGGCGTACCACGAACAAAATTTCGGTTTATCCAATAGATAGACCGAAATTCTGATTATATAGCGAACTTTTTAAGAAATCTAAAATCTTACACATAGTTGGAGGGGTGACAGCACCTTAGGTTCAAATGCTGTCTGGTTGGCGGGTGGAACATTCACCGTTTTTTAGCTTTTCCATCACCAATTCGTCGGTTTCCTGTTCACGTTTTTGAATTTCTTTCTGCAAAGTCAAACAGTGGGCATCGAGGACTGGTTTCCTCAACGCCCACTGTTTTTGCAGCTGCGTGACCTTTTTCAGTTCGGCTGCGTATTGTTCCCGCAGCTTTTCTGTATCATCCCAGACGGCTTTATCCAGAACTTCTTCGTGAATGCGGTGAGAGCTGCAATAGCCTTTCCCGTTCCGTTGGTAGCCCCGGCAGACGTATTCTACGCGGCGGCTGCCGTTCCAGCAGCGGATCATGGGACTGAACACGTTCCCGCATTCCTGACAGGCCAGCAGCCCGGCATAACCGTTTACCCCGCAAGCCCGTCGCCGTAGAGCAGCCACGCCAGCCGACCCCAGTCAAAGTCCAGCGCGCCATATTGCTCCGTGAGCGTCCCGTTTTCATAGACATCCAGATGTGTGCGGAACGGCGCTCTGATCTGAATGTCGAGGTTGAGTTTTCCATCCGTTTCCTGCACATAGATCTTTTCGACCAGCATCCGCAGGTGCGCTTCCGTCATAGCACCCTCAGTGAGAATGTCGTCGATCATGCTGATATCCCGTTTGAACTTCGCTTGCCGATTCCGCAGGACAGCGGAGATGTTTTGCAGTTCTTCGATCTGTTTTTTGCCGCAGCGATTTCTTCTTCGCGCTTTTGGATCATGCGGTCGTAGCGTTCAGCGTTCGCCCGATCCCGTATCCGCTCCATTAAAATTGCCTCCGTTTCATCCTCCAGACAGCAGATTTTCTTTTCCAGCTTGATGATCTGCGCACCGGTCAGCTCTGCCTTTGGTGTCCACTGTGCGATTATCTGCTCCAGTGCATCCCAGTTCTGCTGATACAGTGCTTTTGTATTGCGCAGTTCGTCGATAATCAGCCTGTCCAATACAGACTCGTCGATCTGGTGCTGGGAGCAATGCTCCTTCCCGAAGCGGTTGTAGGTGCTGCAAACATATGCTGCAGCTTGTTCAGGTCGATCTCCGCATAGGTTCGATAGGGATATGATGTCAGGTTATGACCTCTTTTGTCATGAGCTATGGTTAAAATAGTTGGAAAAGTCGGGGCATCGCCGCGCGATCGTGCGGCGATCACTCATTGCTGCGTCGCAGATGTGTTCTCTCTCCATGCATGGCGGTTTAACATCTGTATTGACCGCAGTGAAGTCAAAGAGTCATGCCGCACGCAGTTCGCTGCAAAAACGCGATATACGCTTCAGCGCTTCGTGGAGTTCATCATCCGAGCAGGTATATGCGATACGGATGAAGCCTTCGCCGCATTCGCCAAAGGCGCTGCCCGGAATGCAGACGACCTTCTGCTCGTCGAGCAGGCGGTTGCAGAACTCGACGCTGCTCAGGCCGAAGCTGCTGATGTCGGCAAACACGTAGAACGCGCCGTTCGGGCGGTTGCAGCGGATGCCGTCGATCTTGGCAAGCCCGTCGAGCAGGATGCTGCGGCGGCGTTCAAAGATCTGGCGCAGTTCTTCGCACAGCTCCGGATGGTCGAGCGCGACGGTCGCCGCGTACTGGCCGGGGGCGTTGGCGCAGGCGTTGAAGTTTTCCTGACACTTGGTCATGCGGTCAACGATCTCCGCCGGGGCCGCGACAAAGCCGATGCGCCAGCCGGTCATTGCATAGGACTTTGAGAAACTGTTGACGATGACGGTGCGCTCCTTCATGCCCGGGAAGGACGCAATGCAGGGGGCTTCTTCTCCGGCGTAAAGCAGTGTGTTGTAGACGTCGTCGGAGATCACCAGCAGGTCGTGCTTCACCGCCAGCTTCGCGATCTTTGCCATCGTTTCGCACGTCATAACGGAGCCGGTGGGGTTGTTCGGGGTGTTGATCATCAGAGCCTTGGTGTGCGGTGTGATGAGCTTTTCAATGGCCTCCGGCTGCATTTCAAAATTATGCTCCAGATCCGTGGGAACGCGGACAGCCGTGCCGTCGCAGTACGCGACCTGCGCCACATAATTCAGCCACTGCGGATCCTGAATGAGGATTTCATCACCCTTGTTCAGCAGGACAAGGAACAGCAGGCTCAGCGCGCCCATGCCGCCGTTTGTGACGATGATCTCGGTGTTCGGGTCGTAGTGCAGCTCCTTCAGATAGGACTTCTCGGCAATGGCCTGACGGAACGCGAGCGTGCCGGCGTTAGGGGTATAATGCGTGATCCCCTTGTCGAGCGCCTCCTTTGCCGCCTCGCAGACCAGCTTCGGTGTCGGCATATCCGGCTCACCGATGCCGAGACTGATGACGCCGGTCATGGTGTTCGCGCGGTCGAACATGGCGCGGATCGCGCCCTGCTTCAGCGTTTTGGCTTTTTCATTGATCCATTCCATGATATTGATGTTCTCCTTTTATCTCTGCACTCTGCCTGTGCCGTCGCCGCCCATGAGCTTTTCCACGTCAGAAACGCCGACGCGGTTAAAGTCACCGATCACGCTGTGCTTCAGGCAGGAAGCTGCAACTGCAAATTCGAGCGCGGACTGCTTGTCCTCATAGTTGTTCAAGCCATAGATCAAGCCGCCCGCAAAGCTGTCGCCGCCGCCCACACGGTCGATAATATCCCGAATTTCGTACTTTTTAGACACATAGAAGTCCTTGCCGTCATTCAGGCACGCCGCCCAGCCGTTCCAGTCCGCGCTGTGGCTCTCGCGCAGCGTAATCGCGATGCACTTCATGTTCGGGTAGGCTTCCAAAACTTTGTTGCCAAGCGCGCGGTACTTTTCGCGGTCCAGCTCGCCGGATTCGACGTTCACATCGACGGTAATTTCGAGCGATTTCTGCACGTCTTCTTCGTTGGCAATCGCCACGTCAACATACTTCGCCATCTCACGCATAACCTCGGATGCCTTTTTGCCATATTTCCAGAGGTTCTTGCGGTAATTGAGGTCGCAGGAAACGGTGATGTTCCGCTTCTTCGCTTCCTTGACAGACTCAAGAGACAGCTCCATCGCGCTTTCAGAAATCGCAGGCGTAATACCCGTGATATGGAACCAGTCCACACCCTCGAACGCCTTGTCCCAGTCGATATCGCCGGGCTTTGCCAGCGCGATCGAGGAATACGCGCGGTCATAGACGACCTTGCTCGGCAGTTGGTTTGCGCCGCCCTCCAAGTAATAAATGCCCATACGACCCTCGCCGCGGACGATCTTCTTTGTGCCCACGCCAAAATAGCGCAGCTCGCGGATGCAGGCGTCTGCAATATCGTTCTGCGGCAGAATAGTCAGAAATTCCGCGTCCATGCCGTAATTTGCAAGGGAGACTGCCACGTTCGCCTCGCCGCCGCCGAAGGTAGCTTCCAACAGCGGGCTTTGGAAGAAGCGCTCGTGTCCCGGCGCTTTCAGGCGGAGCATAATTTCACCGAATGTCAGAACTTTCATCTTCGCCCCTCCTTACTTCTGCAGCAGATGCACGGCGAAACCGCCGAACTCGTCTTTGAGGTATGCAACTGTCATACGTCCGTTTTTGTACTTTGCCGAGCTTTCGTCATACGCAAAGCCCTTCTTTGCAAGCTCTGCCGCCGCCAGCTCCACCGAGTTGGTGCGGATCGCAATATGACCGTTTTTGCCCTTGAACATGGTCTTCATGACTTCGATGCCGCTCGAGGCAAACATCGAAGAGCTGCCGTCTTTAACCGGCAGATCAAACGCTTCGTTCAGCTTCTCGCAGACCGCGGATGCCGCTGCGGCATCTTCGCAGTTGACGCCGATGTGCGCAACCTCAAAGCCGAGCGCGGCAGATCTTGCCTGTTTGCAAAGCTCGGTGATCTTCTCAAAATTACCGGCTGCAATGTCCGCCTTCGGGCAGACCCAGCTGCCGCCGACCGCGTGGATGAACGGCGCGGCGATAAACTCGCCGATGTTCTGCGTGTTGACGCCGCCGGTCGGAATGAACTTGATCCCGCCGAAGGGACCCGAGAGCGCCTTCATGGCAGAAAGTCCGCCATAAACGCCAGCCGGGAAGAACTTCACAACGTTTAAACCCAGCTTCATGGCTGCCATGATTTCCGTCGGCGTCACGCAGCCGGGCGTCACGGCAACGCCGTTTTCCACGCACCAGCGGACGACTTCCTCGTCAAAGCCGGGGGCAACGATGAACTTCGCGCCGTACTCGACGGCCTTGCGGCACTGGTCGAGCGTGATGACCGTGCCCGCACCGACGAGCATATCGGGGCAGCTTTCCGCGACTGCCTTGATCGAATCCGCCGCAGCCGCCGTGCGGAACGTGATCTCCATCACGTCCACGCCGCCGGCAAGCAAAGCCTTTGCCGTCGCGACCGCGTCCTTTGCATCGTCCAGCACCACGACCGGCACAACAGCCGATGCGGCCAGCCTTTTTAAACTATCCATTTCTTCCTCCTTATTACACAGCCAAAACGCCAGAACATAGGAACTGGGTACAGGGCCTGAATCAGCTCCTGCTTTCGGCAAGCTAATATGTGTATCCTCCGTGAAAAACACGAGCCGGATTTTTTACAAGCAGCGTATGGATTTCATCCTCGCTGACACCGCGTGCTTTCAGCTTCGGAAGCACGCTCTCAAAAATATGCGTAAAGCCTGTTATGTTATCAAAAGAACGGATCGCTTCGAACTTTTTGAAGCTGTTTTTCCCCCAGTCGGAATAAAAGGGGATGTCCTGCGAGATGATGAGCCTGTTGATCCAGCCGCGATCCATAAGCTCCAGCAGATTCCTTACGCGATCCTCCTCCGGCCATAGCACTTCCAACCCAAATCTGTCCAAACCGAGATAAACACCCATGCGCAGCAGCTCTTCCAAATAATCCAGATCATTCGTGTCGCCGACGTGACCGATCACAACTTTGGACAGATCCACGCCTGCCTTTTCAAGAATCAGCGCCTGTTCGAGACCAAGCCGGTCAGCCGCTATGGTATGCGTTGTTACTGGCACGCCGGTAATTGCCGCTGCACGAGCTACTGCCTTTAACTGAAATACATTTACAGGGGTGATCCCGAATCTGTCCGTCGCAGCTTTCAGCATTCCCGCCTTAATATCGGTGCTCTCGCAGCCCTCTTCAATGTCCCGAATAAACAACTCCGATATTTCCTCATACGGTTTATCGATTTGCCAGCTCTCTTCATAGAAGAACAAACCGGTAGCCGCCACAATGTTGACATCGCACGATTCCGAAACCCGCTTTATAAAGCGAATATCCCGTCCCATATTCACGGCTGTCTGATCGACATATGTGCTCAATCCGTATTTTTTTGCTTTTTGAAAGACAGGCTTGATTTTCTCCAGGAAGATATCAGCATTAAACCAATCTGCATAACACCGCTTCATTGAGTTATTCAGTTCTGCAAGGTGTTCATGCATCAGGGTTATTCCCAACTCCCCAGGGCTTACAGGGCCTTTGACGGTATTGACGTAACAGGACATTTCACATCTCCTTTTCTCTCGTTTGTTCTTGATTTCTCAATTGGCGTACAGGTGGTAAAGGTGGGAGCGAAAGACCGGTCCGGCGACAGTTCTGATTGCGCTCGGAATCTGACAGGCTAGGTGGTGAAGGGTCCCAGCATGTGTTTGTGTTCCATCAGCACAAAGATCGTATGGCTCTTGGAAACACACTTTTTTCCTTTGAGTTCGAGTAAGATGCTTTCCAGTTCTGTAATATCCCTTGCGTACAGTCTCAACTGATAGTCATACTCTCCTGTAATCGCATAACAGTCAACGATGTTCTCTTTTGCATTTACAAACTCAAGCAGTTCGTTTACCCTTGAATACTGATCAACAACAAGCAGTACAAATGCCTGGACAGAACTGTTAATCTTTTGTGGATTCAATTGAATCGTGAATCGCTCGATTATGCCGTTTTCGCGCAACCTGGAAATCCGTTTGTTGACTGCCGGTATGGATAGATTGACCTTTTTTGAGATGTCAGTCGCAGAGCAGCGTGCGTCCTCTGCCAAAATCCGAAGCAATTGAGCATCGATGCTGTCCATAAAAAATCCTCCTTTAGTAGTCAGAAGGTCTATTATGTTCTTAAAGCAGAAAGCACTGTGTCAAAGCCTCAACGCGAACTCGGAACATTTTTTAACCATTCTACGTAGAATTCTTTGATTTTTCAAGTATTTTTAAGCATTTCGAACAATAATAAACTTTTTCTTGCATTCAACTTAATTTTACTCCATTATCCTTCCGTTTTGAAGCAGTAAGATTAAAAAAATAAACCAATTTTTATGCCGCCGCTCTTTGTGCAGGTTTTACAGTATTATGATGTGTTTTGCGCACCGACAGTGAGGCATCTTTCAGCCGCAATTGGAAATTCGCATCCTGTCCGTATTTCACCCTTACGGTTGCTCCTGCACTAGGGATGAAAGCTGTCTGACAACTTGTCTTTTTATAAAAACATCAAACTGCAAAATATTGCACATCTCCAAAATTCAAAAAATAATTCTGTTTTTATTGACATCTTCAAATGATACTGCTATTTTTGAATGCAAGATGTTCCCCCTGTAGCGCTGCAGCCTACAGCCGACATCCCAGCTAAGCGTTTTCTTAGCGCGAAAAAATCAGTTATATATGATGTGAGGATGGAGGAATTTACTTTGAAAAAACTTACCGCTTTATTTCTTGCCCTGCTGATGTTGGTCAGTATGTGTGCCTGCGCGTCTCCTGCTTCTACAGAGGATGATGCCTATCAGGCGAAAGTCGCACTTTGCCTGGTCACTCCTGTAAATGATGGAGCATGGAGTCAGTTCGCTTATGACGCTGTTATGAAAGCAAAGGATACCTATAACATCTCCGTAAAATATACGGAAAACATCAAGCCTACCGAGATGGAAGCAGTTTTCACGGACTACGCATCTCAGGGATATGACCTGATCATTGGGCATAGTTTTTCTTTCGGCGATGCGGCTCTGGCCGTTGCAGAACGCTATCCTGATACAAAATTCATCGTTATCGACGGAACGGTCAGCTCCGAGAACGTCGCATCCTACACGCTCAAGATGCAGGAGGTCGGATATCTGGAGGGCATTGCGGCTGGAATGATGACAAAAACAAATAAAGTCGGCTTTGTCGCGGGTCTGGTCGGTCCGGCTATCATCAAGGTTGCTGAGGGGTACAAATTAGGCGTTCAGGCTGTGAATCCGAATTGTGATGTCTATACTGCATATACCGGCTCAACGGAAGATGTGCAAAAGTCCAAGGAGGCCGCGCAGGCTATGATCGACAAGGGTGTGGATCTGATCGGCGGCGGCGGGAATGCGTCCAATGCAGGCATGATAAAGGCATGTGAGGAAGCGGGCGTTTATGCTTTCGGCGAGCTTGAACAGCAGAATCTTGCTCCAGAAACAGTTATTTTCTGTAACATGAACAACATTGAAAACCTTGTTCTTCAGGCGGTCAAGGATACGATTGACGGGGATTTCCAGGGCTGCATTCGGGAATATGGCATTGCTGCAGATGTTGCGCAGCTGACCGAATATAACTCGCATGTTCCGCAGGAGGTAAAGGATAAGCTGGCGGAATGCATGGATCAAATGCGCTCCGGTGAACTTGATATTCCGATGATCACAGAGATCTCGGACGATATTATCCATTGACTGATTGTGTCCTACGCAGCGCAAGGAAGAATCTGGCAAAATGAGCGGGTGCAATCCGATATGGCGTCCGTTTCATACCGCAGTGGTTCTTTCACTTAAGATCTCCGTGGCGTGCGGCAGAATCATCTGGGATGCATTCTGCCGCATTTCCACTACTACCTAACAGGAGACATAAAAACATGGCATTATTGGAAATGAAAGGGATCACTAAGCTTTTTTACGGGATCCCTGCCAACGATCACATTGATCTGTCTGTAGAGGAGAGCGAAATTCACGCGCTTCTCGGTGAAAACGGCGCAGGAAAAACAACCCTTATGAATATTCTATACGGCTTGTATCACTGCGACGAAGGCGAGATCTGGTGGAACGGTGTCAAACAGGACTTCCAGAAGCCGCTGGATGCTATCGCCTGCGGCATCGGCATGGTGCATCAGCATTTTATGTTGGTTCGACCGATGACTGTCTTACAAAATATCATTCTGGGAATGAAAGTCGAAAGTTACCCGTTTATAAAGAAAAAAGACATTGCGAAGAAAATCAAAGCGCTGTCACAGAAATACGGCTTGGCCGTGGATGTCGATAAACGGATCGATGAGCTCTCTGTTGGCGAACAGCAGCGTGTCGAGATCCTAAAGGCGCTCTACAGAAACGCAAAGCTTCTTGTTCTGGACGAACCCACTGCCGTCCTGACGCCACAGGAAACAGAAGTTCTGTTCTCTGTTTTGAGATCACTCAAGGAAGACGGGCACAGTATCATTCTGATTTCTCACCGGCTTGCTGAGATCATGGAAATTACGGATAAGATCACGGTTCTGCGCAGCGGAAAAAGAATTGACACGCTTACAACCGCAAAATGTACGGAAGCGCTTCTGTCCCAGCTTATGATCGGCCGACAGATTCGTACAGACAAAATTGAGTATGCCGAAAAGCCGCGTCCGGAGCGTGTATTGGATGTGCGGGGGCTTACGCTTAAAAACCCCAACGGCAGCAAGAATCTTCTGGATCAGGTTTCGTTCTGCCTCCATTGCGGAGAAATTCTCGGTGTGGCCGGAGTGGATGGGAACGGTCAAAACTATCTCGCTGAATTTCTTTGCGGGATTCGCAGACAGGATTCGCAATGCGTTTCTTTCAAAAATCAGTATATTGACAGACTGAACGTGCGGCAGCACTTTGAGCTTGGAATTTCCTACATCCCGGATGACCGTCATCGTGATGGATTGATTCTGGATAAGAGTATCTCGGATAATTTGATCCTGCGTGATTATCGGACTCCAAAAATCTCAAAATTCGGCGTCGTCAACGAAAAGAACGTACTCGACTTTGCACGGGCTGCAATTGAAAAGTTTGACATTCGCGTACACGGACCGGGCGAACGTGCTGGAAATTTATCAGGCGGCAACCAGCAGAAAATTATCCTAGCTCGGGAAATTGGCGATTCACCCGATCTGCTGATCGCTATGCAACCCACACGTGGACTTGATATCGGCGCATCAAGTTATGTACGGACGTGTATGCAGAACCTCCGAGACCGCGGCAAAGGTGTGCTCCTGATTTCGACGGATCTTGATGAGATCATGCAGGTTTCCGACCGAATCGCCGTAATGTATGAAGGGAAAATTATGGGCATTGTAGAAAACTCCGCCGAATTAAAAGCCGAAACACTGGGCCTTATGATGGGCGGCCGCCCTGTGGAGGAGGTTATTGCGGAATGAAGCAAAGGTTTATTAGAATTGCGTCCTCCGTCGCCGCAGTACTGCTGCTTGCTGTTGGATTGATATGGCTCTGCCATGCCGATCCGATTGAGGCGTTCGGATATTTTTGTTATGGGCTGTTCGGTTCGCTTAACGGTTTCGCCGAGATATTCGTAAAGGCAACTCCGCTAATCCTGATGGGATTAGGCGTTTCTATTTCATTTCAAACCGGCTTTTTCAATATCGGTGCAGAGGGGCAGTTTTACATGGGCGCACTGATGGCAACGTTTGTTGCTATCAAGCTTCCAGGGCCGCCATGGTTTCGCTGCATCCTTGCTATATTTGTCGCATTCATATTTGGCGGGGTGTGGGCATTTATTCCTGCGATCTTAAAAAACAGGTGGGGGATCAGTGAAACCGTTAATACGATCATGTTCAACTATATTGCCACGATGTTTGTCGGGATCGCGATCCGCGGTGTTTTGATGGATAGCGCGGATTACCTGCCGCAGAGCGCAAAGACAGACTGTAATCTTCCTCTTCTTCTGCTTCCAACTCGCTTTCACCTTGGTTTTTTTATCGCCGTGGTGATAGCTCTCCTAATCTGGTTCGTTATGTATAAAACAGTGCTGGGCTATGAACTGAAAGTCAGCGGCAGCAACCCGAGAGGCGCATTCTGTGTTGGTATACCCGTCCAAAAAAGCCTTTTAACGGCAGCTATTCTGAGCGGCGGTCTGTCTGGCATTGCAGGCTCTGTTGAATTGCTGGGTGTCCAGCACCGCCTAATGGAGAATCTTTCTGCCGGAAACGGTTTCACCGCGATCCTGATCGCGCTTCTTGCAAAGAACCACCCATTGGGAGTCATTTTGGTTTCAATTTTGTACGCCGCGCTGCAAGTCGGTGCAAATACCATGCAACGTCAAATGGGTATCCCGTCATCTATTGTCAGCATTTTGATTGGCTTTATTGTTTTTCTGATCCTATCCAAGGACTTTTGGGAACTGCACACTCGCGCGAAGAAAAAAACGGAGGTGAGTAAGCATGAGTGAACTCCTGCAACTTACATTCTGGGCAACATTTTTATCTGCCGCAGTACGCACAGCGATTCCGATCCTGTGCGCTTCCATTGGCGAAGACATTTCAGAGAAAGCCGGCATCATTAACGTTGGTTTGGAAGCAGTCATGCTGGTTGGAGCTTTTTTTGGGTTTGCGGCAGCCTATTTGACGCACAGCCTGTTCTGGGGGTTCGTCGTCGGTATGCTCGCAGGTATGCTTTTGAGCCTGCTTCACGCATTCCTATCAGTTTACCTGAAGCAGGACCAGAACGTCGCGGGCGTCGCACTGAACCTGCTTGCTACAGGGCTTACCAGCTATATTTTCCAACTGATGGTCAACCGGTATGGGATCCCGCAGATTGAAACATTAAAGAGTGTTCCTATTCCGCTTCTCAGTAAGATTCCTCTGATTGGTGATGCGCTGTTCAATAAGGATATTGTAGTCTATTTTTCATATCTTCTGGTCGTCTTTCTGGTGTTTTATTATAAAAAGACCATCTGGGGTATGTCTCTTTGCGCGGTCGGCGAAAATCCCCGCGCGGCAGACGCCGTTGGCATTTCCGTATATAAGAATCAGTACATGGCAGCTGCCGTCAATGGGCTGCTAGGTGGCCTCGGCGGTGCTTACCTGCTGCTTGGGCAGCTTGGTATCTTCTTTGAAAACATTACCGCAGGCCGCGGCTATATCGCTCTGGCGGTAGTAGTATTTGGCCGGCGCAATCCCATAGGAATCCTTTTGGCTGCACTTTTTTTCGGCGCAGCGGAGGCTTTTCAGTTCCGACTGCAGATTTTGGGGATATCGCTTCCGATTCAGGTCTTTACAGGGTTGCCATATGTTCTGACTGCGCTCTCACTGCTGCTTGTCGCACGAAGCAAAAGAGACGGTACGCCTGCTGCCTTGGGAGTTGCGTATGATCGCATGTCCCGATAAGAAAATCACAGAGAGGTTTTTATGAATACATCTATTTTTGCACTGAAGGGGCATATTATCCACACCCCGACCCCGAAAGGGTTTGAGATCTTCGAGAACTCCTATGTTGTCTGTAAAAAAGATACCGTCATCGGCATATTCAAGGATTTGCCAGAGCAATATCAGGCAATCCCCGTTTTTGATTATTCGGGAAAGCTGATCATTCCAGGTATGGCGGATATTCATCAGCATGCACCGCAATATGGCTTTCGCGGGTTAGGAATGGCTCTGGATTTGGATAGTAATTGGAACACTTGGTTCATGCAGTACTCCTTACCGGAGGAACGCCATTTCAACGACCTGAACTACGCTGAACTGGCATATGAAAAATTCACAAATGACCTGCTTAGATCTACTACGACCAGAACGTGTACGTTTGCAACGATCCATCGCCCCGCGACAGAGCTTCTGATGCAGAAGCTCGCTGATAAGGGATTTGCGGCATATGTCGGCAAGCTGAATATGGATCGAAATTCCATTGAAGGGTTGCAGGAAACAACGGAAGAATCTCTGCGGGAAACTCGAACATGGCTTGAGAACACATGCGAAAAATACGAATACGTTAAGCCGATGATCACGCCTCGATATATACCATCCTGCACAGATGCCTGTATGGAAGGTCTACAGGCTCTCATTCATGAATTCGGTGTTCCTACTCAATCCCATTTAAGCGAAGGCTTGGACGAAATTGAATGGGTCAAGCAGTTAAAACCGGAAATCTCTTTTTACGGACAGGCCTATGATATGTACGATATGCTGGGTTCGGTCGTGCAGAGCGTACAGGCGCATTGTGTCTTCCCAACACCGGAGGAATTTGAATTAATGTCTAGAAGGAAAAAGCTCTGGGTTGCGCATTGCCCACAAAGCAACATGAACGCAAACGGCGTTGCAGCGCCGATCCGCAGGTACCTGGACGCTGGAATCCATGTCGGTCTTGGTACGGATATTGCTGGCTCGAATACGCTGAGTATGTTCCGCACAATCTCGGATACGATTGTCGCCTCCAAAATCTATTGGAACAGCATGGAAAGAAAAGGAGATCCGTTCGCCGAGAAGACTTACTTGACCGTTTCTGAGGCGTTTTACCTTGCCACAAAGGGCGGTTGCTCATTTTGGGGAAAAGCCGGCAGTTTTGAAGAAGGCTCTCTTTTCGATGCCGTTGTTATTGACGATGCGCCTTTGTGGGATTTCAATAACAGAAGCCTCCGTCAAAGAATCGAACGAGTGGTATTCCAAGGAGACGAGCGGCATACGGTTGCCAAATTTATTAATGGCCGAAAGGTTTACGGATAAGCCGCACACCGATGCGACCCCGAAAGCATCTGAATATCTGAGTCTTTTTTCTAAAATCAATCGCCACCTCTTTCATTTCAAAAAGAGGTGGCGATTAATCTTATAGTCAATAAACGTTGTATTTGAAAAGAACTGTGAGCACATAATTGGGCGATTCTCCGCATCGAAACACAGGCTACGCATATATAAAAGTGGAATATCTTCGGGTGGATGAAACCGGCGGATATGCGCTAAGGAATCTTTATCGACTGTCCCAAGCTTCAACTCATCTCGGTTTGACCGAATTCCCATGGAATGAAAGAACGCCATTCGCAAATCTGCGTCGGGGTCATACGCTACATTCCATTCTTCCTCCGTTGAAAGAAATTTAGATGGAAAACAATCTTCCAGTAAAACTGTAAAGTGCCCGTCTGCTCGGAACAGCAGATACCGCAGGATAATCTCCTCCTGTTCCGGGATCTCCAAGATTGGTGCATAATAACCGCCGGCGGGTTGACGGATGATCGTTACGGGATCGCAGGATGGAAGAAAACCTTTCGCCCTGATCATTGACTGAATGTCAAAAAAATACAGGAGGTTTTCTTTTTCATTGACCGGAGGATTCAAAAGATAGGTCCCGCTTCCTTTTTTTCGAATTAAATAGCCTTCAAATTCCAGCTTTTGAAGAACCTCTCTGATTGTCGCTCTGCTGACGTGATAGTGCTCCGCCAGCTTCAACTCAGATGGAATCTTCTGCCCTTTTTTCGCTGTGGAAAAAAAGCGAATCATGGACTCATGGATTTGAATCTGGTTGGTTGCACGAAACAGGTGCGACGACATGTCTGATGACAGTTCTTCTGCAAGCGCTGCTTTCTGCCGCTTAATCACGATAACCCCTTTCTATATCTATGTCGCTGCCAAGATAATTACACAAATATTTGCTGCAAAACAGAACGAGTAAGCACGTAATCCTTGACTGCCCGCTGCGCACCTTTACCGGCGGTCATCATTTTCGTGACCTCACGAAAATAATCCGATACTTCTATTCCGCTGGTTTTGCAAGAATCAATAGCATGCCCGATTGCCTTATCAAAGTTTTCCCATCGTTCATAGCCGAGAAGCGGCATGAGATCCCGTGCATACCAGAATTCAATATGTGCCTCCTGGTCACTATGTATTACAAGGTCAAATTGTTCTTTGCTTTGACTAACTTTTTTTCCCTTTATTTTACCTCCGTTACATTCGCCGTAAGCACTTCGTCCAGCAAATCTCTCACTTTTACAGAAACGGACACGCTTTTTCCTGCTTTCGACAGCGAGAAATTTCCATGCGTAGAATGGCAGCTATCGTTTTCTGACCGAAGTCGTCGAGTAAGGTCTTTCAGTCGTTCAGGGGATATGGTTCTCATGCCTCGTTTTGGATTTCTCTTTCATTGTATTGCTGAGAACGAATTTCGTCAAGGCATTACCAAGAATCAGTTCTATAAATATTACAACCGTATAAATTCCTATAAAAAGCCTTTCGCTTTGCTATTGACGCAGACAATGAAGCGTGATAGTCGCCGTCATAGGCTTCGGTCTCCTCGTTCCATGCGCGGCCGGTCCAGCCGTCGCTGATGATCTGCGTGCGGTAGATGCCGTAGGTGCTGAGGAAGAATGCCTTGCGCAGGTAATCCGTGCCGATGGCCCAGACCTTCTTGCCGTCGGGGCTGGTGATGCCTTGGTGGTAACGACATTCTTTACGTTCACAAGGCCAGCGCCCTGTTCGCGCGGAGAGAACTCCGCGCCGGTGCTGTTGGTGCCGGGCACGGCAGAGTCTTTCGACGAAATACAGTATCCCGCTTGAGACGCTTTCTGCGCTCGTTGCACCTGTGCAGGCGATGGAGGAGGCGGTTCTGGCGCAGCTGGAGCAGCACCCGGAGATTCTCAAGCTGTTTTTCCAGTACAACTCGCCGAATGACCACCGGCTGATCTGGGCGTTTTATCATCTGATCGCCGAGCAGCAGACCGAGATGCTTTCGCAGCCGGAGACGCTGCGGCATCTGATCGCGCTCACGCTCAACCGCGGCTCGGAGCTTCCGCCGGAGGTCTATTTCGAGCGATACCAACAGCTGCTTGCCCTCTGCACCCCCGTCATTCAGGCCCACGAGGCGGTGCTTCAGGCCGAATTCGACGCTGCCGCCGCGCAGATGCGGGCGGCGCTGGCCGGGGAACCCACAGACTTCATGCAGCAGTTCGGAATGCAGCATCTTGCACTCGACCAGATGGTCGTCTGCCCCAGCGCCGCTTTTTTCAACGGCATCGGCCTGTCTCCCGCCACGATCTCCCACCACATGAGCTCGCTCGTGTCCGCCGGGTTCATCCACGTGGACAAGAAGAACCCGCGCGGCTTCAACCTTGAGGCTGCGCGGGTCCTGTTTTGGCGAAAGAAATCCCGCAAACAAGTGACCGGCTTGTCTGCGGGGGATTCTTTATCAATATGAGGGGAAAATGAAAAAGTGTTTATCGCTTCTTGCAGGATTATCATAGCAAGGGTTTATTAAAAAACTTAGAGGCAAGTTTTTAAATAACTATTAAATTCGAAACTTCTTTTTTCGATCAAATGTTTACAAAAATATCACAATTTTCGGCCCTGCTCCCCCTTGACAAATTCCGGGTACAGGACTATGATGAAGCCAAAATGAATTAGCACTCATGAATATAGAGTGCTAACGCTGGAAGAAGAGGTGTGAACTATGAACGCACAGAACTATACGCAGAAATCTCTGGAGGCCATTCAGGCCGCCCAGAAGCTGACCATTGAAAACCAGAACCAGCAGATCGAGCAGATCCATCTGCTGGCCGCGCTTTTGAAGCAGGAAAACGGCCTTGTGCCGCAGCTGCTGAAAAAGATGGGCGTGACGCTTGAAAGCTTTGAGGCTGCGGTGGACGCGGAGCTGGCGAAGCTGCCGCGCGTGACCGGCTCGGGCCGCGAGGCGGATAAATATTATGTTGCGCGCGCCGTCGACACGGCGCTGAACAGCGCGGAGGACATCGCGAAGCAGATGAAAGACGAATATGTCTCCGTCGAGCATCTGTTTTTGTCCCTGATCGAAAACGCGGACGCGGTGCTGAAAAGCCTGTTCCGTCCGTACCAGATCACGAAGGAGGCCTGCCTGCAGGCGCTGCAGTCGGTGCGCGGCAGCCAGCGCGTGACGTCCGACACGCCGGAGGATACGTATGAGGCGCTTGCCAAATACGGCATGGATCTGGTCAAGCGTGCACGGGAGCAGAAGATGGACCCGGTCATCGGCCGTGACGACGAGATCCGGAATGTCATCCGCATCCTGTCCCGCAAGACGAAGAACAACCCCGTTCTCATCGGCGAACCGGGCGTCGGCAAGACAGCCATCGTCGAGGGCCTTGCGCAGCGGATCGTCGCGAACGAGGTGCCCAAGTCTTTGCAGGACAAAACGATCTTCTCGCTCGATATGGGCGCATTGATTGCAGGCGCAAAGTACCGCGGTGAATTTGAAGAGCGTCTGAAGGCCGTGCTGGCCGAGGTCAAGAAGTCCGAAGGGCGCATCATCCTGTTTATCGACGAGCTGCACACCATTGTCGGCGCGGGCAAGACCGAAGGCTCGATGGACGCAGGCAATCTGTTAAAGCCGATGCTCGCGCGCGGCGAGCTGCACTGCATCGGCGCGACGACGCTGGACGAATACCGCCAGTATATCGAAAAGGACCCCGCGCTTGAGCGCCGGTTTCAGACCGTTCTGGTGCAGGAGCCGACGGTGGAGGATACCATCGCCATCCTGCGTGGTCTGGAGTCCCGGTACGAGGTCTTCCACGGCGTCAAGATCACGGACAACGCGATCATCGCCGCCGCAACGCTCTCGAACCGCTATATCACCGACCGTTTCCTGCCTGACAAGGCCATTGACCTCATTGACGAGGCCTGCGCCATGATCCGAACGGAAATGGACTCCATGCCGACCGAGCTGGATGTCATCAACCGCAAGATCATCCAGATGCAGATCGAGGAAGCAGCGCTTAAAAACGAGGACGATGAACTTTCCAAGGCGCGGCTGATGGAACTGCAAAAGGAACTGGCCGAACAGCGCGAAACGTTTAACTCCATGAAAGCCAAATGGGAAAACGAGAAGAACGCCATCGGCCGCGTGCAGCAGCTGCGCGAACGCATCGAGCAGATCAACCGCGATATTGAATCTGCCGAACAGAGTTACGATCTCGAAAAGGCCGCGAAGCTGAAGTACGGCGATCTGCCCGAAGCGAAAAAGCAGCTGGAGCAGGAGGAAAAACTGGCGCAAAGCAGCAAGGAGACGAGCCTGCTCCGCAACAAGGTCACGGAGGAGGAAATTGCCAAGATCATCGAGCGCTGGACGGGTATCCCGACCGCGCGGCTGATGGAGGGCGAGCGCGACAAGCTGCTGCATCTCGAAGATACGCTGCACAAGCGTGTTGTCGGCCAGGATGAGGCCGTGCGCGTCGTCTCCGAGGCCATCCAGAGAAGCAGAGCAGGCATTCAGGACCCGAACCGGCCCCTCGGCTCGTTCCTGTTCCTTGGCCCCACGGGCGTCGGCAAGACAGAGCTTGCCAAGACGCTGGCAGAGGCGCTGTTTGACGATGAAAAGAATCTGGTGCGCATCGATATGTCGGAGTATATGGAGAAGTTCTCCGTGTCGCGTCTGATCGGTGCGCCTCCCGGATATGTGGGCTATGAGGAGGGCGGCCAGCTGACCGAAGCCGTGCGCCGCAGACCGTATTCCGTCATTCTGTTTGACGAGATCGAAAAGGCGCACCCGGATGTGTTCAATATCCTGCTGCAGGTGCTCGACGACGGTCGTATCACCGACTCGCAGGGCCGCACGGTGGACTTCAAGAACACCATCATCATCCTGACCTCGAATCTCGGTTCGCAGGCTATTCTGGACGGCATCACGCCGGAGGGCGAGATCTCTGAGGATGCGAAAAACGAGGTGCAGACGCTTCTGCGCCGCAATTTCCGCCCGGAATTCCTGAACCGGCTGGATGAGATCGTCTTCTATAAGCCCCTGTCGAAGGAAAACATCACTGGCATCATCGATCTGCAGATCGCGGCGCTTAATAAGCGCCTTGCCGACAAGCAGCTTAAATGCGAGTTGACTCCGGCGGCAAAGTCGTTCGTCATTGACGCAGCCTATGACCCGCAGTTCGGCGCAAGACCGCTGCGCCGCTACCTGCAGCACACGGTCGAGACGCTTCTTGCGCAGCGCATCCTGCGCGGCGACGTGCTGCCCGGCCAGACGCTGGTCTGCGACGAGCAGAACGGCGAGCTGGTCATCAGCGCGAAATAAAATACAAACGCCCTGCCGCAGCTCTCTGCAGCAGGGCATGAAAAACTCCGGGCCTTTCAGGCCCGGAGTTTTTTACGGTAAGACGCATGGCAGGACTGCACACCCTTCTCCGAATGGATGCTACACCCGTTACCCGGACAGCCAGCTCCGAAACGGCAACCTTGCGGCACACAGGGTAGACTGCTTAGTGCTGCTTGGTTCCCCACCTGACACGGTTCACAGAGCCCTATTGCGCAAGACCAGATCTTCAACACCGCTTATCCGGGTCAGACGACACAGCATACACCCTCGGTCGGGAATTCCTCCCCGCTGTAGCGGATTGCGGGTAACAGGGCACCGCTATCTCCCCAAGTAGTGCAGCCTTGCCATACGTCTCGCCGTTTTGCGTTCAGTCAAGCTTGCTCTCGACAAAATCGACCAGCTCGCCGACGGTCGCGATCTTTTCCTCCAGCTCCAGATCGACGCCGAGCTGCTCTTCCAGATCCATGACCATCTCGACGGTATCCAGCGAATCGACGCCGAGGCTTTCGAACGTGGTGTCGCGGGTGATCTCGTCTGCCGGAATATCGAGCTGCGAGGCAAGATACGCCTGAATCTTCTCAAACATCTTGAATTCCTCCGTTGTTACGGTTTCAAATTGCATAAGACTATGATACGAATATTTTTCCGGTTGTCAAGCATAAAAGTGTAAATATTCTGTGTTTTCGAAATTCTTTCATGGCAGGTCCTGCCTTCTTAGTTCAAAAAGTCGCGCAGCTTCTTGCTTCTGGACGGATGGCGCAGCTTGCGCAGGGCCTTGGACTCGATCTGGCGGATGCGTTCGCGCGTGACGTCGAACTCCTTGCCGACCTCCTCAAGCGTGTGCGGCTTGCCGTCGGTCAGACCGAAGCGCATCCGCAGCACCTGCTCCTCGCGCGGGGTCAGCGTGGACAGAACCTCCTCAAGCTGCTCGCGCAGCAGCGTGTAGGACGCTTCCTCCGACGGCTGCGAGGCCTCGTCGTCCTGAATGAAGTCGCCCAGATGGCTGTCCTCCTCCTCACCGATCGGCGTTTCGAGGGAAACCGGCTCCTGCGCAATTTTCAGGACTTCTTCGACCTTGCTCTCCTCAATGTGCAGCTCGTCCGCGATCTCCTTCGTCGTCGGCTCACGGCCCAGCTTCTGCACCATGGAGTGCGACGTGCGCAGCACACGGTTGATCGTCTCGACCATGTGCACCGGAATGCGGATCGTACGCGCCTGGTCGGCGATGGCGCGGGTGATGGACTGCCGGATCCACCAGGTCGCATAGGTGGAGAATTTATAGCCCTTCGTATAGTCAAATTTTTCAACAGCCTTCATCAGGCCCAGATTACCCTCCTGGATGAGATCGAGCAGCTGCATCCCCCGGCCCACGTAGCGCTTTGCGATCGACACGACGAGACGCAGATTGGCCTCAGACATACGCTTGCGTGCGTCCTCGTCGCCCTCAGCCATTTTTTTCGCGATCTCCTGCTCCTCCTCAGGCGTCAGGAGCTTGATGCGGCCGATCTCCTTGAGGTACATCCGCACAGGGTCGTCCAGCTTGGCGTTTTCCACGTCCTCGGGCAGCGCCTCCGGCTCGTCCAGATCCGCGGGCAGGCCCTCGTCCTCGATGGCCTGCATTTCACTGAGCGTGGGGTTGTCCATATCAGCTGTGCCGATGAGGTCCAGCACGTCGGAGACGTCGATCTCGATGCCGGCCTGCTCAAGAATGTCATAGAAGCGCTCGGTCTGATCCTGCGTGGCGTCCACGTCGTCGAGCGTTTCAACCAGATGCTTGGAGGAAACCTTTCCGGTCTTTTTCGCCTCGGTAATCAGCGCTTCGAGCTTTTGGCGGTTTTCTGCCGTGAGATCCATCTTCTGCAGAAGTTCCAATTCTTTTCCCATTGCTTACCCTCCATACTGTTTTGTTGATTTCATCTGTTCGGCCAGCAGCCGCAGATTTTCCTCCGAGCGCGTCAGGCTCCGACCCTCATATTCTTCCTGGATCACGCGCAGATAATCCGCGAACGCTTCATCAGAAACGGGAGCGGTGTCCCGGCTCATCACATAGGACAGGTGCGCCATTTCCTCCGGCGTGAGATCCGGCCCCAGCGCGGCAAGCGAAACGGGCCGCCCGGACTGTACGCGCTGGCGCAGGTCGGCCAGCACCCGGCCGAACAGGTCGACCGAAAACGCCTCCGCCGGGAGCTTCACGTTCGCGATCAGCTCCGGCTCACGCAGGAGCGTGCAGATCAGGCCCTCCTCGGCGGTCGCGGAACGGAGATTGTCATAGCGGATGGCGCGGGTCTTCGGCGCACGCTGGCGCGCGATGTCCAGCTCCTGCGCCTCCTGCTTTTTCTGCTCAATGGCGCGGGCCTTACGGTAGGCCTTTTTGATTTCCAGCTGCATGGCCTCCGGCGTGATGCCGGCGGCCTCTGCCGCGCGCCGTCCGTAGACCTCGCGCTGCACCGCGTTCGGGAATGTGGCGATGAGCGCGGCGGCCTGATTCAGAAATTCCACGCGCTGATCGTCGAGCGTCAGGTCGTATTTGCGCTTGAGACTGTCCAGCCGGTACTCCGCCTGATTCTGGCAGGCATCCAGCAGCACCTCAAAGCGCTGCGCGCCGTATTTTTTTAAAAACTCATCCGGGTCCTTCGCGCCCTGCATCCGCAGGACGCGCACCTGAATGCCGGTCTTTTCGAGCATGGGGATGGCGCGGCGCGTGGCGTTCTGCCCGGCCTCGTCGCCGTCGTAGGTCAGAATGACCTGATTGGTGTATTTGGCGAGGATGTTCGCGTGCTCCTCCGTCAAGGACGTGCCGAGCGAGGCGACGGCGCAGTCGAACCCGTACTGGTGCAGGGCGATGGCGTCCATATAGCCCTCGGTCAGGATGATGCGGCCCTGCTTGCTCTTACGGGCGATGTTGAGCGCGAATAAATTCTTGCGCTTGTTGAAGATGATTGTTTCGGGCGAGTTCAGGTATTTCGGCGTGGAATCGTCCATCACGCGGCCGCCGAAGCCGATGATATTGTTCCGGATATCGATGATGGGGAACATGAGCCGGTTGCGGAACCGGTCGTACACGCCGCCGTTTTTGCCCCGCAGGGAAAGCCCCGCGTCGACCAGCTCGTCGAGCTTATAGCCCTTTTCCTTCATCGCGTCCGTAAGCTCCGCCCACGCGTTCGGGCTGAAGCCAAGCCCGAAGCGCTTGACCGTCTCCATGCTGAGCGCGCGCTTTTGTATGTACGCCTGCGCTTCGGTTCCGACGGGGGAGAACAGCTGCTGGCGGAAGAACCGCGCCGCGTCCTTGCACAGCGCCCAGAGGCGCTCCTGCTTCTGGTACTGCGAGTGGTAATTTTCGTCCTCCGGGACCTCAAGGCCCGCGCGCTTTGCAAGAAACCGTACCGCGTCAGGATAGTCCAGCCCCTCGATCTGCATGATGAAGTTGATCACGCCGCCGCCCGCGTGGCAGCCGAAGCAGTAATAAATCCCCTTGTCCGGCGCGACGGAGAACGACGCGGTCTTTTCCGAGTGGAACGGGCAGAGCCCAAAGAGGTTCGAGCCACGGCGCGTCAGGCTGACATACTGCCCCACGACTTCGTCGATGGGATTGCGCTCGGTGAGCGCGTCCAGAAACGGCTGCGGAAACGCCACGGGATCGACCTCCTTTCAGAATGTGTGGGCATCTGCCCCTGCAAAAATCGCGCGCAGCAGCGACTCAGCGCACCTGCCACGTCGCGGGGATAAACAGCTCCGAATACTTATAGACCGCGTAGCGGTCGGTCATGCCGGCAATGTAGTCGCAGACGATGCGCTCCATGCCGTCAAAGTCCAGCTGCGGGAGAAAATCCGGCGGTAGCCTTTCGGGGTTTTTCATGTAATACTCAAACAGCCTGCACAGCATATCCTTCGCCTTCGATTCCTCACCCTTGGCGACGGGATTCGTATAGACGCGGGCAAACATGAACGTGCGCAGCCGGTCCATGGCCTGCGCCACGTCCGGCTGCATACCGAGCGTGCCGGTCAGCAGCGTGTTTTCGATCATGTTCTCGACCAGCGTGTTGATCCGCTGTGAATGCGAGTGGCCGAGAATTTCCGCGATCTGCGCCGGGATATCGGCCTCGGTCAGAATCCCGGCGCGCATGGCGTCGTCGATATCATGGTTAATGTACGCAATGCGGTCGGACGTGCGCACGATCTGGCCCTCGAGCGTCTCGGGGATAAAGTCTCCCGTGTGGCCGAGAATGCCCATGCGCACCTCATAGGTCAGGTTCAGTCCCGCGCCGTCGCGCTCAAGCTTGTCCACCACGCGCAGCGACTGCTCGTTGTGGCGGAAGGGCTTGTCCAGCATACTGGACAGCGCCTTTTCTCCCGCGTGGCCGAACGGCGTGTGGCCCAGATCGTGGCCGTAGGCCGCGGCCTCCGCCAGATCCTGATTGAGCCGCAGTCCGCGGCAGATTGTCCGCGCGATGCGCGCGACCTCCAGCGTGTGGGTCATGCGGGTGCGGTAATGGTCGCCCTCCGGCGATAAAAACACCTGCGTCTTGTGCATCAGACGGCGGAAGGATTTGCTGTGGAGAATGCGGTCGGCGTCGCGCTGGTAGCAGGTGCGCACGTCGTTGTCGTCCTCCGGCTCCGGCCGGCCTTTTGTTTCGGCGGCCTTCTGCGCCTGCGGGGACAAAAACTCGTATTCCTCCTGCTCCATCCGTTCGCGCACGTTCATAAAACCCCACCTTACCTTGTCAGAATACCTGTTATTTTTGAATTCCCTGTGGAATTTGCGTGAATTTTCTTTAAAAACCTATCGGATTTTGACGCCGTGCAGTTCCGTCCCTGTCCGTTCCGTGCAGAGGCTTCCGGCAGAAAGTTCCCGCAGAGCAGCGGCAAATGCAGCTTCTTCCGGCTCAGGCAGAAGGACGGTCATGGCGATCTCGGCGCCATAGTCCGTGTCCCGGAGCAGCCCGCCGCGCTTTTCCAGCTCCAGCTTCACGCGCTCAAAGAGCGCATAGGGGCAGTCGAGCCGCAGTACGCTCCACGGGCGAAGCTCGGAGATGCCCGCGTCGTCCAGCGCGTCCTTCGCGGCCTTCGTGTACGCGCGGCAAAGGCCGCCCGCACCCAGAAGAATCCCGCCGAAATACCGCGTCACGACGCACAGCACGTCCTGTACGCCCTCGCGTTCGAGCACGTTCAGAATCGGCTGACCGGCCGTGCCCTGCGGCTCGCCGTCGTCGCTGTAACGCTTCTGACCGGAGTGCAGGATGTAGGCCCAGCAGTTGTGGCGTGCGTCGTATTCCCGCTTTTTGACGGCTTCCAGCCGGGCTCTGGCTTCGGCCTCCGTCGTGACGGGGGTGATCAGGCCCAGAAACCGCGACTTCTTTTCCACATATTCCGATGTGCCTTCCCCGGAGGGGATCAGGAACTGTTCCATTATACTTCCTCTATTACATACTGACGCAGTTTTCCGAATAAGGTTTCATCCAGAACCGCGTCGAGTTGAATTCCGTTGTCTGTATACTCGCTGGAGAGCACCTGCGCCGTATCGTGGAGCGCGGCGACCATGCCGCCCTGCTGATACGGAAGGAGCAGCTTTACGCGGTGCTTTCCGCGGCCAAGCTGCGTCTCGATGGCCTGCCTGAGCGTGTCCAGCCCATAGCCGCTCGCCGCCGAGATCGCGACCTTGTCGCTCCCGCGCGGAATTTCGTCGTCCGGGACAAGATCACACTTGTTATAGCATTCCAGAACGGGCGTGCCGGGCTTTGCCAGCTCCGCGATCAGGCGGTTCACGACCGCGATATGATCCTCACGCTCCGGGTCGGCGCTGTCGATGACGTGGACGAGCAGATCCGCATATTCCAGCTCCTCAAGCGTGGCGCGGAACGCTTCGACCAGATGGTGCGGCAGCTTCGCGATAAAGCCGACCGTGTCCGACAGCAGCGCCTGGCACGTATCGGAGACGGTCAGCTGCCGCGTCGTGGTGTCGAGCGTGTCGAACAGGCGGTTATTCGCCGGGATATCAGAGCCCGTGAGTGCGTTCAGAAGCGTCGACTTGCCCGCGTTCGTATAGCCGACGAGGGCCACAACGGGCAGCTCGTTCTTCTGCCGCCTGCGGCGCTGCTCGGCGCGGGTCTTGCGCACGAGCTCGAGATTTTCGCGCAGCTTCTGGATACGCGAGCGGATATAGCGTTTATCCGTTTCCAGCTGTGTTTCGCCGGGGCCTCTCGTGCCGATGCCGCCGCCGAGACGGCCCATTTCCTCGTTCCAGACCGTGAGCCGGGGCAGGTAATACTGATACTGTGCCAGCTCGACCTGCAGCTTGCCTTCACGCGTTTTGGCGCGCTGGGCGAAGATATCAAGAATGAGCGCACTGCGGTCGAGCACGGTCGTTTTTAAAATATCTTCCAGCGTCCGCGTCTGCGAGGGGGTCAGGTCATTGTCGAAAATGACCATGTTCGCGCCCGTTTCCAGCACGAGCTGGCGGACCTCCTCGGCCTTGCCCTCGCCGATGAACGAGCGGGGGTCGGGGGTGTGCTTGTTCTGCAGGACCTTTCCGGCGCATTCGCCGCCTGCGGTATTGAGAAGGGCCTCCAGCTCGTCCAGCGTCGTCTCGGTCGCAGTCTCTTCCTTTGTGAAGCAGTCCGCGTTGAGGCCCACGAGCACGGCCCGGTCGATGGTTTTTCGGTTCAGTTCTTCCATAAATCCATTTCCGTCAGTTTCTTACAAATTGCGACAAGCATGAAAAAAGCCCGCACCGATACGCGGTGCGGACTGTCTTCTTACTTCAGGCCGTATTTCTTGTTGAAACGGTCGACACGTCCACCGGTGTCAACAAGCTTCTGCTTGCCGGTGTAGAACGGGTGACACTTGGAGCAAATTTCAACCTTGATGTCCTTTTTGGTAGAACCAGTCTCAATAACTGCACCACACGCGCATCTGATAGTAGTCTGTTCGTACTTGGGATGGATACCTTCCTTCATGAGTTTCACCTCTCTCATCAGATTTCTGTAAAAAGGCAGACTGCCCTTCCCTTGGTTCAAACGCTCGAATATAGTAGCACAGAATGTGTCAGAATGCAAGGATAATTTTCAATTTTTTTTCCGGACGCAAATGTCAAGAAAAACTTAGATAAATCTGCAAAAAAATTATTTGTGCCATGGAGCGGCTGCGAGGTTCCCCCTCTTTGAGGGGGCCTTGGGCCGCTCTTTTGCGCGTCTGGCCTGAATCCGGGCATGGGAAATAAGCCAGCGCCCACCGGCCCTGGCGAACTCCCGCCCTCCGTCACGCAGTCAGGTACTTCGCAAATAAAGCCCCCGCCGACTTCCACTCCAGGATGGCCCTGGGGTAGTTGTTCATCCAGACTTCGGCCTGCGCCACCTCCTGGGCCGTCACTTCATCGAAGTTCGTACCCTTCGGGAAAAAGCGGCGGATGATGCGGTTCATGTTCTCATTGCTGCCCCGCTCCCCTGGTGAGCTGGGGTGGCAGTAGTATATCGTGGTTCGTGGCCTCTTGTTTCGGACGGATCGCTCCATCCCGGCGCAGTCCTGAAACTCGGAGCCGTTGTCCACGGTGATGGAGCGGAAGATCCGGCGGAAGTCCTTCCCCAGTCTGCGCTCCAGCCGGTTCAGCACCTTGACCACGCTCTCCATTGTGTGGTCTGGCACCCGGAAAATCAGGCCGTAGCGGGTGAGCCTCTCTGTCAGCACCACCAGGGCGGCTTCGCTGTCGATGGTGCCCATGAGGGAATCCATCTCCCAGTGTCCGAAGGTCTCCCTGGCCCAGATTTCCCAGGGCCGCTGCTCGATGGTTCTGCCGGGGGCCTCCCTGGCCCGGTCTTGATCCTGCTTGTCCTCCGGGGAGCGCCTTTCCCCCTTGTAGAGCAGGTGCTCCGGCGTGAGGTTCAGGAAAACGTCGCCCCGGTAGATGTAGTTGTAGATGGTGTTGGCGCACAGCTGCGTGTCAAACTGCAGGCCCTGTTCCTTGATGAAGGCCAGGGTCGCGCAGGGGGAGTAGTGGTCGAGGATGATCTTGTCCTCGATGAAGTTGGCCAGGGCGTGGTCGTGGCCGATCTTCAGCTCCGGCCCCTTGGCCCGGAGGTTTTCCTGGTACTTCCGCTCCGCGAAGTCGGCGCAGTACTCCATGACGAACTCTGCGTCATGCTGCTGGAGGCACTGGCCCCGCTTGATCTCATTGTAGACGGTGGCCCTGCAGCAGCCCAGCATTTCGGCGATCTCGTCCGGCTTAGCTCCGGTCTTGAGCGCCCCTTCCATCTTGAGGCGATCCTCCCAGCGCAGGTGCTTGTATTTCTTTCTCTCTGCCATTGAAGCCCGCTCCTTTTTCTATCTGCGGGAGCGCCTTGTAAAATATTGAAAAGCGCCGCAGGATCAGCCCTGCGGCGCTTGCCTGTCTGCCCCAATCAGCCAGTCTGCGGATACGCTGAAAATTCGGGTCAAGACCAGCAGTTCGTAATCTGTCACCAGTCTGGAGCCGCTCTCGATCCGGCTTATGGCGTCCTGCTCAATGAGTGCGCCCTCGGTCTGCATCTTGGCTGCGAGGGTGGCCTGGGATAGCCTCGCTCTGAGCCGGAGTTCCCTGATTCGGTCGCCGGAGACGTTATTCTTGCCCTCAAACTGGAACTTCCGCATGGCGTCGCCCTCCTATGGCAGTAATCCATAACTCACTTAACATTAACATATTTTGCGAGCTGGGCTATGGAAATACTCCATAGCTTCTGGAGGGTGTTACCGCATTATTTCAGGTTTTTACTGCTTATTTCAATATTTTACTTGACATTCCCATAAATGAGTGCTTATCATCTGTTATGGTAATGCTCCATAAAATTCTGAAGGATAAGGGGTGCTGATCATGGGGTTCCGGTTCCGAAAGTCAAAAAATCTCGGCCCGTTCCGGGTGACTGTCAGCAAGTCTGGCGTCTCCACCAGCTTCGGCGGGAAGGGGGCGCGGATCACAAAAACCGCCAGCGGGAGGGTTCGCACCACGCTCTCCGTTCCGGGAACCGGCATCTCCTACGTCACGGAGTCCGGCGGCGGGAAGAAGCAAAAGGCGAAGGAGGCCAAGCGCACCCGTGCTGCTGAAGCCAAGGCCGAACGGCAGGCTGCATTCGCGGAAGCGGCCCGGAATCCAGCCCCCGCTGAGGCAGGGCTTTACCGGCTGCTGGGCATTCTGACTGTTGTGGTCGGGTTTGCCCTCTGCTTCCTCTTTGCTCCCCTGGGCCTTGTCATCCTGGCCTGCGGGATCTACGTCACCGTGAAGGCCCGTCATATCGCCGACAAGGAAAACCGGAGGCTCCGGGCGGCTCCGCCCCCGGTGGCCCCAGAGCCGGAGCGGGAGGAGCCGTCTCCCGGCCCAGGCTTCTCCGGCTCCGTCGCGGCGCAGCGGTTCCAAATCACCCGGACGGATGAGCAGGCCGAAATGCTCCGGGCTGGATACAAGGAGAACGCTGCCCATGAAATTTTCCCGCCGGATACTGTCTGGGCCAGCCCCCGGTCTGAGGTCTACCACTTCGGGGATTCCTGCGGCAGCGTGATCCTGCCGGACGTGGTGCCCATAGGGGAGGGCGAGGCGCTCCGGCGGGGCCTGCGGCGGTGTAAAAAGTGCGACTGGCACGGCGCTCCGGTTCCCGCTCCCGGCAGTTCCCCTGAGCCGGTCAGGACTCCGGTCTCCAAGGCAAAGGTGGAGCCAGTCGATTCCTGGTAATCTATAAAGCAGAGGCACCTGGTCGTTTGGCCGGGTGCCTCTTTCGTGCCCTGGAGGTTATTCCTCCGGGGCGCTTTCTTTCTCCGCCAGCTCCGGTTCGATCAGATCCTCGATGTGGCATTCCAGCACCTGGGCCACCTTGTAGAGCTGGTAGACGTTCGGGCTGGTTCTGATCCTGGCCGACCATCCCTCCAGCGTCCGAACCGGGACGCCGCTGCGCCTGGAAAGCTCCGCCCTGGTGATCCCCTTCTCTATGCTTTTTTTGTCGATGGGGGTCAAATCCTCCCGCATGGTTATGCGTCTCATGCCGCTCACCTCCGTTTGAATTGTACCGCTATTATACTTCGCTTGCGTGGTAATGTCAATTCGTCAACATCACCACTCATTCGAGTGGATATTTGTATAGTTTAGCCCCTTGTAATCCACTCGTATGAGTGGTAATATACACTCAACCTAAAGAACGGAGGCAGTGAAAATGAAAGCGAATCTGATCGAAATGCTCAAGGCCCAGGGCTTCTCCGAGGTCGAATCCAAGAGTGAGGCCATCCAGCAGTGCAACGGCGTGATCCTCCAGCGTGACTGGTCTAGGGAGGTCGAGGTGGCGTTCCATGGCTCCTACCTCGAAACCTTCGCTGTCCGGGTCTTCGTCAACCGGAACTCCGGCATCTGCCACGTCAGCTACCAGAAGGATGGCCGGGAGTACAAAGACCGCTGGTACGATACCGTCGGCAAGCGCACCTACAATGCCATCGTGGAAACCGCCCGGTGTGCCGGGTACGCAATCTGAAGGAGGGAATGAAAATGAAAATCATCGAAAAGTGGAACGAGGTCGACCGGCGGCAGGCCGGGGCCGGTATGCAGGTGCTGTACGAGCTGGGCGGGTACCGAATCGCTGTTTCGGATGCGTCCTATATGCCGGGTGGCCTGTCCATCACCGCCTATCCGATCAACCGGGATTCCTACTCCCCAGAGATCTACGTGGGGGCAAGCTACGGCGAAGCCGTCCAGCGGATCACCGTCCAGACTACCTCCTGGGGCGCTCTGCCGGTGTCCGAGATCGACAAGGTCATCGGGGCGTATACGGAGGCTCAAATGGTGGCCCGTGAAATCTACCTGGCATTCCCTGAGTGCTTCAAAGCTGAGGAGGTCTGAAACATGGAAGGAATGAAAACTCTGGATATTCGGAGTTACCGGGAGACCATCAAGGCGGCGGTGGCCCATGAGCGGCAGGCAGATCCGAATTGGTCTTGGGGCATCCGCTCCATTACGAAGGGCGTTGCCCGGATCGGCTGGGGGTACCTGGACTACATCGGTGAAAAGGAGGCTTTCACGGTGGAAGTCCTGCAGGATGAAGAGAATGGCAAGGTAGCTGTTCTGGGCGTCATTCCGAACGGCTCCAAGGTCTGGCGCTTCGTCGGCCCCAATCACTGGGAAGACGGGCCGACCATCGAGGGCTGCATCGCCTCCGCGATCCACGGAATGGCCCGCAGCGCCCATAAAACCTACTAAGCCGAAACGGCCCACCCTGGGCCGTCCGACCGGGGATCGCCTCCCGGCGCTGATGATGGCAGGCGGGAAAGGGTTTTGAAATGAACACAAACGAACGCATCAAAATGCTGAAGGCGATGGAGTTTATCGCACGGAATGTGAATAACGAGTCTTTTTTGAATGGCTGGCTGGCCCTGGGCGTCGCAGACGGCGACATCGAATACGGCGACCTCTCCGTCGGCCCGGATGATGCCGACGAGCTGGAGTACTACATGGAGGATGAGCCTTTCGCCGATTTGATGGACACCTTCCTTCGGTGCATGGCCCATGCGAGGCGGGACGGTGGTCTGTATTGTGACGGCGTTGTGAGTAAGGAGGCATGAACAATGGCGAAGCTGGCGAATGCAAAGGGCGAGATGGTCTACTTCAACCTGGTGCAAAAGAACGGAAAGCTCCAGTGGGTCATCAAGGGCATAGGGGACACGGTGGTGCTGGGCAGGGATCGCCAGAAGAAGAAGTCCCGCACCTTCACCCAGGAAGCCCAGGCGGATGCCTATCTGAAGCGCAACGGGTTCACGATCAGCCTCTATTGAAGGGGCGGAGCAGGTGAGCGGCTGCGACTCCACACGGGGTCGCTGGCCGCTCCTTCTTTTTGCCCTTGCCCACGGTCTACCGCCCTCGCTGTCCTCTGGCTTTTTTCCATTGGAAAAAAGACGGCCATAGGGCGGCGGGGGTGTCTCTTTATGCCCCCGGACGCAAAAGGCCCACACGGGGCCGCACAGGGGCCAGCAGGGGCCAATGCAAAGCGGCCCCCTCGCGCATGGGAGTCTCCGAAGCGCGAGGGGGCCTTTGTTCAGATTTTCTTGGCGTAGTCCAGGCTGATCCACCCGGCTCCGCTCTTGAGCTTGCCCCATCCGGCGGTGCTGCCGGTGCCGGGGCTTTCCTCCACGATGGTGAAAACGCCAGCTCCGGTGAAGCCGCCGGTGGCGGCGTAGTTGGTGCCGGGGCCGGTGCGGATGCGGAGGTTGGCCGTGGTGACCTGCACCTGGTACGGCTGGAAGCTGGTCTCCGGCTCCGGGTAGACCTGCTTGCCGGTGCCATCGAAGGCTGCGTAGCCTGGGTGGCTGTCCACCGCTCTCTTGGCATTGGCCAGACTCTTGTAGGCCCCCACCTGGGACTTGGCGTCCGCCCAGGTCTTCCGCACCCGGTAGAGGTTGTCCGTGGCCTGGGTGGTGCCGGTGCCGGAGGTTTGGGCGTCTCCGCCCAGACGCCGGGTCACCTCCGCTGCGATCTCCGGGTGCCGGTCGAGGAGGTACTGGCCGGGGCAGGCCTTGTTTGCAAACCAGCGGTGGACGGTGAGCACCATTTCATCTGCCGCCGGTTTGAAGGCCAGGGTCTTGTCCTTGTCTCCCAGCCAGAGCAGCTTCGTCTTCCCGTTCCGTCGGCAGATGTCCTCCACCAGATCCAGCAGGGCGGCGTAGGCCTTGTCGGTCACGGCGTAGGGGTCTTTGTTGTCGGAGGCGGTCTCAATGGTTACGGCCCGGTGGTCGTTGGCGGCGCTGGAGGTACACCAGCTCCGATCCCCTTCGTCGACGCACAGGCCGATGCTGCCGTCGTATCCCACGACGTAGTTGCAGGAGGCCTTTTTGCTGGTGGGCTGGAAGACCTCGCAGCCTCGCTTGGCCGTCACCTGGCCCACGAAGCAGTGGATGCTGATCCGGTCGATAGGCTTGTTCCTGGGGCTGTTTTTGTTGGGCGAGATCAGGGTAACGCTCGCCAGCTTGCTGTTGCTCATGGTAGGTGTCCTTTCTTTATCCGACGCCGCCGTCGGAGCCGGTGGAGGCCCCGTCGGCGGTGCTGGTGTTTGCGTCCTGCTTCGGGTACTTGGAATCTCCGTATCGGATCAGGCCGAGCACTCCGGCCTCCCCTCCGATGAAGGAGAAGAAGGAGACGATGAGGGTGTCCGGCGTCCCCCCGGTTTTCATGTAGACCGCGACCATGGCCACCGTGAAGACGGTCACCTCCGCCAGGATGGCGACGACCACCTTTTTGGAAAACTTCACGGGGGACGCTGCCTTGCTACGCTTTCGCTTCCTCCCCATCGGCGGTCACCTCGGTTCCGGCTGCGTCCTGGATGCTGATCACGGGAATGATGCCGCTGTTGTTCAGCTCGTAGACTGCGGCCTCGATGAGGGCGTCCAGCTTGGCTTCATCCACGGTGATCCCGTGCTGCCGGAGCCAGTCCAGGACGTAGGCTTTCTTCTCCTGCCCCCGCCCGGAGCCGGTGTAGATCTGCTCCGCTGCGGCCACGGCGATCTTCACCCAGGCGTTGATCTCCGCCTGCTGCTGGGCGGTGGTCTTGCTCTTGATGTAGGGGACGACGACGGCGGCGATCAGGGCCGCAATGAGGGCGGCTACCGCCTCGATGATGGGGGTGATGTCAAAGGTCATGGTGCTTCTCCTTTCTCATGTGTCGAGTGTGTCTTCGGTGTCTCGTTCGTTGGATGAGGAAGCCAGGAAGTCGTGCTCCCGGAGCCGGTCATCGTACACCCTGCTAATATTGGCGATGGCGTGGGAGGCCCGGTTGTTTTTGTAGCCCTTGTGCTCATCGCAATACCGCTCATAGAAGTCGATGTCGGCCAGGATGTCGATGAATTCCTCCTTCGTGTGGGGGATGTCCCGGAGCAGTTCATTGTTGAACCGGAGGATTCTGGCCCGGTGCTCGTCGGCGTTGCGCTCATCGTCCATGCGGATGTGGTCGGCCAGCCCCTGCTTCACGGCCCCCAGCTCCTTCAGCACGTCGGCGTTGATGGCCCTCCCAAGGGCTTTCGCCAGGGCAGACCAGGGGTTGACCTTGATGGGGGCGATCTCCACCAGCGTCAGGAGCAGCAGGAGCAGCCCCCCGCCGCCTGCGAGGGCTTCTCGTAGGCTCATGCTTCTTCCCTCCCTTCCGGGCAGGGGTCGGGCCATTCCTCACTTCCGATGATCTGGTGGTATCGGGCGTCCGCCTTTGCAATCTCGTCCTTCAGGGCGGTGTCCCCCAGCTCCCCCAGCCGGAGGGCATCGCCCGAATGATGCGGCTCTGTTCCTCGCAGAGAGTGCAGAGCGCCTCGATCATCTGCAGGTTGCTCATTCCTCCTGGGCCTCCGCCGGGGCTTCCGTCCATCCGTACTGCCCAGGCTCCCAGACGTTGGCGTCCAGGTCGCTGATCCAGTGCTTCCCGTTGTGGCTCACCTTTGCCCCCTTGGAGTAGGCGTCATGCGCTCCCAGGGGCTGAGACCACTCCGGCCATTCCTCCGCCGGGTCTGAGATGCTCACCCACAGGCTCACCGCCGTGTCCGGCGTCCAGTCCGCCTGCGACGTGTGGGCCTGAAGGCACTTATACAGCTTCCCGTCCGTGTAGCGCCGGATCTGGCCCACGGTGTAGTTGACGGGATAGGCCCACGGAGAGAAGAGGTCGGCGTGTTCTCCGGCAGTCACGCCGTCAATCGTCCCGGCCTCCGCCATGGCGACAAAGGCGATCCCGCTGGTGGTGCTGACGGCGTCGGCCTGGGAGATGGCGATGAATACCATCTCGCCGCCCTCCACCTCGGAGACCACGGCCTCCGGTGCGTCCGGGATGCCGCTGCCGCCGTTCAGGTTGTAGAGCGTCCCGGCCACGGATACGCCGATGGCGTCCTCCGCCGTGGCCTCCACCAGCGTCCCGGTGTCCGGGTTCCTGGTGACGTATCTGGGGGCGTCGCAGAGGGCGACGATTTTCCCGGCGCTGATTATCTTGTACATGGGGGTGTCCTCCTTTTACGGTTTGATGTTGAGCGCCCTTGCGAGGGGGAGCAGTTCCTCTGGCTCCGCCTCGAAGAAGGCGTGGTTGAATAGGATGGTCTCTGCGTCCGGCACAAGGTAGCGGCTCCACTCCCGCTCCAGCATTTCGATCTCCCGGTCGGTGAACCGCTGGCGGTGCCTGCCGTCATCGCTCCGGCGTTCCCTCCGGCTGTGGGCGATGGCCCAGGAGACCTTGCCCCGCTCCAGGCCCCGGCCATCGTCGTTCCGGGCCATGTAGCGGTGCGCCAGCTCGCTGGTGGTGAAGCAGATCGCTCTGCCCTCCGCCGTGGCGATAAAGTCTCCGATGGTGTTCAGCCGGGTGCCGTATGGCAGGTTCAGTCTGTCTCCGGCGGCGGAGAGTTCCCGGCATCTGTGGTGGACGATGTATTCCATGGGCGGCTCCTTCCTTATGCGGCCTGGGTGGCCTGCTGCGTGATTCTGGTGTACTCCCACCCGGCCTTTGTCTTCTTGGCCCGGAGGGTGCAGGGGAATTTGTTCTTCCTGCGCCGAAGCTCCGGCGCAAACATGGACGTGAAGCGGGCGTCCATGGCCTCCAGGGTGCGGTAGCTGTCGCACCGCTTCGCGTGTGCCCTCCAGCTCTGGTAGCTCTGGATGGCGTCTTCGGCGTCCATCTGCCCCTCTGTCACCCAGGCCCTGAAGATGTCCATCTTCCGCCGGATGGCCTTGATGCTCTGGCGGCTCAGCTTCATGGTGACCTTGCCGCTCTCCTGCAGTGTGAAGCGCACCTTCAGGAAGGTGAAGCTGTGGTGCTTGAAGGGGGTGATGGTGCATTTCTTGTCGTTCAGGGTGAGGCCCAGGTCTGCTGCCAGCAGGTGGTTGCAGCGGTCGAGGTCTCGCAGCTCCTCCAGGGAGGGGCTGATGGCGTAGCCGTCATCCATGTACCGGCCATAGGCCTCCACTCGCCTCCGGTCTTTGAAGTAGTGGTCGATGGGGCTGGCAGCGTCCAGGGCGGTGATCTGGGAGACCTCGCTCCCCAGGCCCACGCCGCGTTTCCGCTTCGCCTTTGGGTCTGCGGTCTTCATCTTCAGAAAATCGTCGATGTAGCTGCAGTAGAGCCGGTAGAGTCTATCGTCCCGGATCACCCGTCTGGCCCTGGCCTTGATTAGATCGTGGGGCAGGCTCCCGAAGTAGCCCTTGAAGTCGAACTGGTAGATGCCGCCCTCCAGGCCGTACCGGTGGAAGTGGCGGGTGAGCTGCTGGTGCAGGGTCTCCAGGGCATAGTCCATGCCCCTGCCCTCCAGGCTGGCGCTGTTGGTGGAGATGAAGCTCCGGGAGAAGGCTTTGGTCAGGTAGTTCTGGCACAGACATTTCTGCCCTGCTCGCTCCTGGATGGGGAGAGCGTCGATCTGACGGGCCTTGCCGTGCTCCACGGTGGTGAAGCTGTGAAAGCCCTTGAACCGCCGCTTCTCCCCGGCGAGGGTCTCCACGATGTCGGCGCACTCCGGCAGGAGGTGCGTTTCAAATAGGATCGTCGAGGTCTTCCAGCGGGAGCCGTCGCAGCACTTCCTTCCGGCCTCCACCATGTTTCCGAAGTTGATTACTTCGTCGAAGCTCTTTCCGGTGGTTTCCAGGGCCTTTGCCTCCCGTTTCGCCTTTCGGCGCTGGTAGCGGGCCTCCCGCCGTTCTTCACTTGTCAAAGGGGCTGTCCCCTCTCTGTTTAGGTCTGACGCAGCCCCCACGCACAGACGGCCCCTCCGGCGGGTGGTTTGCCGGGTGCGTCGCTTCCGGCACCTGTCCCGTCATCGGGGGTGGTTTTTCAGCGCAGCTGCATAACGTCCGCCAATGAAACCGGGGAGGCCCGCCCCGCCGCTCCTGTCTGAAACTGCGGTTTGGTGCCCACCAAACTTCCCGGCCATGCAAGCAGCGTCCGGGCGGATCGTGTCGTGGGGCGATTTTAGGAATGAAGCCCAGTTTCCTGGGTCAGGCTCCAAGGTGCAAGCTCTCCTTTAAGTTTTGGGGCACGGGTTCGCCGTTGGCTACTATTTCTGGCCCCAGTAACGTTTTCTTAAATCCCGGCGCGAAGCCATTCGAATTGTAGGCGTTGTTGTTGTTCGCGCTCCCGTCTGTGTTCACATTGCAGAAGTTCGTCGTGTTGCTCGCATTGACCGAGCGCAGCCACCAATTGCAGGCGGAGCCGTCAGAGCTTGCCCTAATGGGGATTTATGCGTTGGGTGGCCAGGGCGGCGGGGGCGGCGGGGGCTGCTCTCCGCCGGTGGCCTTGGATGGAGGCTTCGGCGCTGCCTCAGCCTTTTCCTTCTGGTACCGCCGCCAGCGATCCTTGTCCGAGTCGATCACCTTCCGCAGCCGCTTCAGGACGGTGTTGCCCTGGGACGTGAGGCCGTTGAAGACCTTCTGGTATTCGGCCTTGTTCTTGAAGAAGCTGTTCCCATCATCCACAAGGGAGAAGGCAAAGGTGATTTCCTCCAGGTATGCGTCTGCGGTCACCTCCGCCATCTTCAGGTATCGGTGCCGCAGGTCGAAGTCCCCTTGTGGGAGGTCTTTGTGCAGGTAGACGGCGTTGCCCTTCACGGCGTTGACCACGATCTCCCTGGCCATCTCCAGCAGGCCGTTGGTCACGATGTACCGGTAGCTGCTGGGGAACCGCTTCACGGCCCTGGCGGTCATCCGGCGCAGTTCCCTGGCGTCTGCGATGAACTGGGCGGATGCGTCCTTCCGGCGGGATTTGTAAACGGACATGGCGTGATCTCTCTTTCCCTGACGTTGGTCTACGTTCCGCTGGCGGGGGCTTTCGCCCCCACCGCTTCACTGGGTGTCGGATTTTTGGATTAGGCGGCCTTAAAGCCCGGCGCGAAGCCACGCGAATGGTCGGCGTAGTTGTTGCCCGCGCCCCCGTCCGTGTTCACAATGCAGAAGATCGTCGTGCTGCTCGCATCGACCGAGCGCAGCCACCAATAGCAGGCGGAGCCGGTGCTGCTGTGCTGGTACTTGACCTTGCTGTTGCCGTTTTTGTAGTAGTCGTACTGCTTCTGATAGTTCTTCTCCGCGCTGTTGGCGTAGTAGCGGGTGCCGTGTACCTCGAACTCCGCCAGTAGGAAGATCTTCTGGGTGGTCGCTGTGACGTAGCTGGCCGTGTCGTTTCCGCCGCCGGTGTTGTCGCTGTACTTGGTGCAGTTCTTGATGGCGTTCCGCCATGCCGCCGGGAGGGCGTTGAGGAAGGCGGGGCAGATGGTCTTCATCATGTAGCTGTTCTTCCACCCGCCGGAGTTGGTGTTCGATGTGTTCATGCAGAAGCCGCTGCCGGTGCTGCCGTAGCTCTGCACAAAGGCGATGTCTCTGCCATCCGCCGTCTTTCCGAACTGGAAGTCGATGCCGTTGCCCTCCACGCTCTGGTTGTGATTGAAGCCCAGGATGAAGGCGTAGACCGTCTGGTTCAGCGTGAGGCCTCCGAAGGTGCCGTTGACGGCGATGCCGATCTTGTCGCCCACCGCCCAGTAGCTGGCCCCGGTGCCTGCTGCGCCCACGGCCTGGATGGTGGCCGGGTCATTGTCGGCCAGCGTTTTGCTGGGCAGGCTGACGGTTGCGGTGCAGACCGCGCTGGCCGGAGCGGTGTGGTTGGTACCGGCGGCGACGGAGACCGTGATCTTCGCGGTGCCCTTGGCCTTTCCGGTGACGGTGATGGTAGTGCCGGAGAGGCTGGCCTCCGCGATGGCCGTGTTGTCCACCGACACGGAGATCACGCCGTTTCCGGCCCTGGTGACCGCGATGGTTTTCTGAAGGGTCGATACGTCCAGCGTCATCGTGGTGGGATTGATGGACAGGGAGCCTGCCGCCTTTGCGATGCTCCAGGTGGCGTTCTTGGCTCCGTAGGTGCCGTCGCTCCACTGGAAGTTGCTTGTGGGCGTGAAGGTGGCCTGGTAGCTCCCAGCGTTGGTGCCGCTGGTGGTGCCGCCCATGTCCAGCTCCACGGCGCTGTAATTATCCCAGGTGGGCGACTGGGCGCTGCCGGTGTAGGTGAGGCTTCCACTCTGTGCGGGAAGCTGGACGGTCTTCCGCTTGATCGTCCAGGTAACCGTCCGGGCATCCTGGGTTCCGTCGCTCCAGACGTAGTCGTCCTTCGGGGTAAAGGTCGCCTCATACTCTCCGGCGTTGGTGCCCTCTGTCACGCCGCCCAGGGTGAGCTGCTCCGGGTTATAGCTGTTCCAGGTGGGTGACTGGACGCTGGCGTTGTATACCAGGGAGCCGTTCTGAGACGGCGTGGAGCTGATCGTATTGGTGATGTCCTTGATGCTCTGGGCCGCTTCGTCTGCGGTTTGCTGGGCCTTTGCGGCGGCGGACGCTGCAGCGTCGGCAGTGGCTTTGGCCGTGTTGGCCGTCTCCAGGGCCTGATCGGCGGTGGCCTTGGCCGTATCGGCGGTGTCCTTGGCGGTACCAGCAAGTGCCAGGGCCTGATCGGCAGTGCTCTTTGCGGTGTTGGCTACGCCTCTGGCTGCATTCGCGGCCTCCAGGGCGGCATCGGCAGTGGCCTTTGCGGTGTCAGCGGTGTTCTTTGCGGCATCTGCGGTGTCTGCCGCCCCTTGAGCCAGTTTGCGGACGGCCTCCAGTTCCTCGCTGCTGCCGCCGGAGCTGGGGGCGTTTACGGGGCCGTATCCCATGGTTCTGTCCTCCTTACTCAGTTACAAATTCGATTCTCCCGGAGCCTCCCACGAGACTGAGGGTGGCCTGCAGTTCTGCCTTGGGCGCTGCCTTTGCGAAGAGCCGGAGCTTCCCGTCGAGGGTCTGGCAGGTGGGGCAGATGCCGTCGGCGTCGGGGAGGGATTCCGGGTGGATCGTCAGGATGGGTGTCATTCGGGCGGTAATGGTTGCGATCTCAATATCCAGCTGCTGTGGGTAGTCGCTGTTAAAGTCGCCGCCCCCTGCTTCCTCATCCCCTGCGCCTGCCGGATCGCTCGACCAGCCCTCTGTGGGAATGGTGATCTCCTGCTTGGAGATTCCGATGACGCCTTCGTTGAGCAGCTGCTGCAGGTCGTTGTGAGTCACCACGCCGGGGGCCGCTGCGATGACCACCTCGATTTCGTCCGAGACCACCAGCACCATGGGGAAGGAGAAAATGCTGGCCGGGAGGTCTGCGCTGTAGGCGGGGACGGGCTGCTGGTAATCGCCCAGGGTGGCGTAGGCCACGTCGGTCTCCGTCTGCGTCTCCGGGTGCATGGCGTAGATGATGAACTCCGCCAGGTTGAAGGCTGCTTGTTCGGGGTGCTTGCTGTTGTCGTACTGGACGGAGAGATAGAGGCGGTCGTTCTCGTGCATCCGCTCTCCGATCGTGCCGTCCGCCACGGGTGCGACCAGCTGGTGCTGGTCTGCCAGGTTGGTGCCCTCCGACACCAGGCCGCTGCCGAAGGTCACGCGGGTCAGCTTCAGCGGCTGCTCCAGCGCCCCGCAGGCGGCGATCAGGGCACGTCCGTTCGTGGTGGGTTTGAATCCGTACTCCATGGTGTGTCCTCCTTATGGAATTTCGGGGAGGGGGAGGGTGACGGTGGCCGTCATCTGCAGCCCCACCCGGCCCGTATGGGTCATTATGATTTCGTCCGGGATGGCCGGGACGGCGATCCTGGGCGTGATGGCCATGCGTCCGCCAAGCTCCACGCTTGCGCCGAACATGGTGATCTGGGTGATCTCCGGCATGGGCAGTCTGGTCTGGATGGCCATGACGCCTCCGAAGCGCAGGGGCTGCGTCCCCATGTCGGTGTCTACGGTGATGCCGTCGATCCAGCTGGAGAGCCGCTTGATGGTGGAGATCATCCGAATGAATGCCGCCAGTCCCTCCAGGGTCTCGAAGGTGCCGTCATTCATGGCGCTCACCCGGAAATGATGCGCTTCGCCGCCGTACTCATACCAATCGGTGACCTTGCCATTTCCGAAGATGGAGCGGATCACCCAGTTTACCGCCCAGGGCGTCCCCAGGTGGGCGTAAAACTCCAGCGTCCCCTTGATGAGCGTCCGCTTCGTCTCTACGGGCAGCGTCTCATCGTAGGCCGGGGTGCGAAGCTCCACGGCCAGGACGTCCAGGACGAACTCCGGGGCGTTGTCCAGCATGGCCATGGTGAGGGTCTGCGCCGTCTCAACCATGATGCGCCGCTTTTCCTCCCGGATGGCATAGCCCATGGCCATGACCTCCGGGTCATACTGGAGCGGGTTGTTCCGCAGCAGGTCGGTGATCTGGCCGTCGTATAGCTCAATCATCCTCAAGCCCCCCGTTGTCGGCGGCGCTGGCGGTGCATTTGGCCACCTGGGTCTCACCGACCACGGCAAACGTGGGGGCGGTCAGCTCCACCCGCTTGGCTCCTGCTGCCTTGATACGCTGCACCAGCTCATCCGGATTGATGTCCCGGCCAATCTCTGAGGTCTGCCAGGTGGTGTACTCCGCCACGGCCTTTTTCACGTTCTCTTGGATGGTGACGGCCTTGGCCTGGTCACTGCGGTTGATGTAATAGGTCAGGTCGATGGAAAACTCCACGGCCTCCGGCTTCTTCACCGTCACCAGGTCGGTCATGGGCCGGATGCGTTCCTCGGTGAGGTAGTCCTGCAGCTCCTGCAGCAGTTCCTCTCCCGGCATGGAGCCGTCGGTCATAAGAACATAGACGTCGACCTTCCCCGGCTCCGGGGAGACCGGAACAACCGAGCCGATACCGGCGTTGAAGGTCTTTGCCCAGTAGACGTATGCGTCCGATGGGCCTGCGGTGCTGTAGCCGGATGGGGCCAGGTAGACGCGCTCCGCGAGGCTTTCGTCACTCTCCCTGGCGGCTCCGCCCTCCGATGTGGTGACGTTGGCCACGCTCTGGATGTAGGGCAGGGGGTCTACCAGAATGTCCACCTGGCCGGGGAGGAAATTGTTCCCCTCCGTCCCCTCTGCGGTGCAGACCGCCTCCACGTCCACATATTCGTCTCCGGGAGCGATCTCCGCGTACTCCACGGTGGTAAAGTAGATTCCGTCACCGTTGGTCACGCGGATGCCTGCCGGGATGGCCAGGGCGTAGTCCTTCGTCTCCGAGGCCGTGAAGCGCACGGTAGTCCGTGCTGCCGTGGCCTCTTTCCGGCTCACGCTCCGGTTGGCGGCGAGGCCGTCCAGGAATTCGCCGTAGCTGTATTTCAGGAGGTCTTGCTTCCCAGCCCGGTCGACGTACTGCTCCGTCTGGTAGAGGTCGAGGGCCACGGCATAGAGGGCGATCCGCATGGGGTCTGCTGCCCCCAGCGTTACCTCCTTGCCGGTGATCTCCTGGTATCGCCGCTCGTAGTTGGAGACCAGGCGCTGCATCATCGCGTCGATGGTATCGTTGTCGATGAAGGAGACGTCCGGCAGCTCCGCCAGCGGCTTCAGGGTTTCGTTAAGCAAGCACGATCACCGCCTTTGCTCGAAGTTTCCCGGATGCCTCCGGGGTCAGGGTCACTTGCTCCGCCCTGGCTCGCGGCTCCCACTTGTCCACGGCCTCCATGACGGCGACCGCGTATAGGCTGCGGGCCACGTCCAGGGGCTTGTCCAGCATGGAGTTGTCCACGCCGAAGTCCCGGTACAAAGGGGAGGAGCCGACCGGAGTTGCCATGATCATCTCCACATTTCGGATGATCTCCCGCTCCGTGGCCCCGTCTCCGGCACCGTACTCGAAGCCGACCTCAATGTCTGCAACTTCCACCTGCGGTTCCTCCCCTCATAGGTATTCCTCCATGGTCACGCTGACGCTGGCTCGCAGCAGCTCGCCGCCGTTCAGGATCGTGTTCCATGCCTCGCTTGTGCTGTTGATCTTCCAGCGGTGTCGGCCCACCCTCCGGCCTCCAATGACCAGGGTGTTTACCGCCCCCCGCTCCACCAGGGTCTCCAGCCGCTCGATGTTCGCCCTGGGCCGGATGCCGAGGGTGGCGTCCAGTACCATGGTGAACGTCACCTGCTGCAGCCCTGGGCGGATGAATTCCGACTGGTTCTTTAGTCCGATGCGGCTGTGTGCCGCCCATTCGGCGCTGACGGTGCGGTTCAGGCTCTGAAGGAGCAGGGCCTCCCGCTCGCTCACCCGGAAGACGATGTCAGTCCCCCAATTTCCGATTGCCATGCTGCCCTCCTATCAATGGGGCTTAGAGGTTTCGCCGTGGACGCCGGTGTGGGTGTGCTGCGTGAGCTTGATGGCTCCGGCGGTCACCTCTGTTGCTGCGGTGACGGTGGTGGTCACCTCCACGCCGGACGGGGCGTCGACGGTGACCTTTCCGCCTGCCAGGGTGATGGTGCAGCCGCCTGCCTGAATGGTCAGGGAGGCGGTCTTTTCGTCGTACTCTGCAGCGTCCCCACCCAGGGTGCTCGTGTACTCCTGGCGGTAGAGGCCCTCCCGGCCACCGTGGGGCCGGTGTCCCTCATACCAGAAGGGGCCGAGGATGATGGCCCTGCTGGTGCCGTTGGAGAGGTGGCCCACCAGCACCTGGTCTCCGATCTTCGGTCGCCAGTGTTCCCAGGCTAGGAAGGGGATTTCCGGCGTGGTGCTGCCGTCCTTATCGTCGTAGGTCACCCGTGCGGTGCCGTCCGGGAAGTTGTAACTGGAGATCCTGCCGATACGCAGGAGCTGCTGCTTGTCCATGGGCCTCCCCCTTTCCTGCCGCCTATGCGGCGCTCTCTTTTGCCACGGTCACGGTGGTGATCCGTTCCTCCACCCGGCGCATCTCCAGGGTCATTTTGTAGCCGCTGCCGATGCTGTGGGTGATCTTCTCGATGTAATACTTGCCGTCCAGCTTCTGCAGGCCCTTGATCTCCACGCAGTCGCTGGCGATCAGGCCGAGCTGGGCCTTGAGCGTGATGCTCATGGTGGTGGTGCCCTTATTGGCGGTGTTCAGCTCCGCCAGGGCGATGGTGATGGCCTCCGATAGGTTATCGGCGGCGGTGTTGCTGGTCTTGATGCGGTTGCCTCCGCCTGCCTCGACCGTGAAGGTCTTGTTCTGATCCGCGTTGGTGTACTGGTACTTGATGCCGGTGTAGGTGCCCTCCAGAGTGGTGTCCCAAGACCAGCCGGGTTCAAAGTCCGCCTCCGTCAGCGTCAGCTTCGCCGCCTTGGCCTCGTACTGGGCCTCTGAAAATACCACCAGCCGGTTGTCGTAAATCTTCAGCACCAGGCCGTAGTCTGTGACCAGCTTGTTGTAAAACTCGCAGTCCGACTGGTTGGTCTGCTCGATGCGCTTGATGCTGATGGTGTCCGCTTCGTAAAACAGGGCGATACCGGCACGGCCTGCGATCTCCTGGCCAATCTCCTGAAGCGTGGCGTCCTCATAGGTGAGGGTGCGCTGGGTGGTCTTGAAGCTGCTGTCTGCGGGGAGGGCCAGCCCCTCCAGGCTGAGCCGGATGGGTGGCCCCCCGCTGAAGCTGAAATCGTCCACCTGGAAGGTGCCGCAGGCGAAGGCCTGGATCTGCCCGTCGCCGTTCCAGTTCCGGGTCTGAATGACCGGCTTGAGCGTGTCCCCTTTGACGGGGAACCATGGGCCGATCCAGCGACGGCCCCGGTCGGTCAGCTCCACGCTGATGCTGTCGCTGCTTCCGCTGGCCACGTCAATGTAGCTGAAGGAGGAAAGGTCTGGGACGATGGATTCCGTGGCGTTGGCCCCGTTGTAGGTCAGGGCCACAGTTGCCTTGCGCGGTTCCATAGCTCATCGCCTCCATTCCGGGAGGCCGCTGTCCTGCTGCGTTTCCTCCGGCAAGACCGGCACGGCCACATGGACGCCGCCGGGGAATATCTGATAGTCCAATAGGCGGATGTTTTCCCTGGCCTCCATGAGCGCCTGGGCGGCTTTCTCGTCCCCGTAGGCTCTGCGGGCGATGGTGTCCCAGGTGTCGCCCTGGATGGTGATGATGGTGTCCATGGCTTAGAACCTCTTTCTTGCGTTGTCCTTCATCCACTGATTCATCCGGCGCTCGAATTCCTCCTGGGAGATATGCTCTGCGTCGGTCATGTCCTCCCTGCTGGGCGCTCCGCCCTCGAAGCAGTACTGCGGGGCGTAGGTGATGTGGTAGACCGGCCCTCCGCCCTCCGGGTCATCCGGGTCGGGGTCGCCGCCGCGTCCGAGTTCCTGCAGCTTGGCCAGCAGTTCGGAGATGGGGGTGGCGGTGGAACCAATTTCCATGGCTTCCATCCGGTCGGCCAGGGCGGACACCCTGTCGGCCATGTATCCGACGGGGCCGGAGATCATGCTCTGCATCTTGCCCCATAGCTCGGAGAGGGGGACGATGGCCTCGGTTCCGGCTTCGCCTGCCTCCAGGATGGTGGGGCTGTCCACGATGCCGCCCTTGGCCAGCCGGGGGAGGGATACCTCCGGGATCGTTGCAAGGCCCTCCCAATCGACGCCGATGAAGGATGCGCCCCAGCCGACCACGTCGTTAAAGCCGCCGATGAAGCCGTTGACGGCCCCGATGATCCGGTTGATCATGCCCTCCACCAAGCCGATCAGGCCGTTGAAGATTCCCTTCACGAAGTCACCGATGGCCTGGAAGGCGTTGTTGATGGGGGTGGTCACGTTCTCGGAGAACCAGGTTCCTGCGGCCTGCCAAATGCTGCAGATGGAGGCCCAGAGGTTTGCGAAAAATCCGCCGATGCTCTCGACGATGGGGGCGAAGAAGTTCACCAGGGGCTGGATCACGTTGAGGTTGAACCAGCCGGAGACGGTCGCCCAGATGCTCTGGATGGAAGTCCAAAGGCCGGAGAAAAATCCACCGATGATGCCGGGGATGGGGGCGAAGAAGTTCACCACGGGGTCGATGACGTTGGTCTTGAACCAGCCGGAGACCGCCGCCCAGACAGCCTGGATGATGATCCAGCAGCCCTGGAAGAAGCCGCTGATCCACTGAACGATGGGAGCGAAAAAGTTTACCAGCGGGTCGATCACCTTGCTCTTAAACCAGCCGGAGACTGCCGACCAGATGCCCTGGATGGTGGCCCAGAGGTTTTTGAAAAATCCGGCGATGGCCGAGGCTGCGTTCTTCACGAAGCCGACGATGGCACTGGCCACCGAATTAACGAAGTTGCGGAAGCCCTCGCATTTTGTGTAGAGGACTACCAGGATGGCGATCACGGCGGCGATGGCCGTCACGATCAAAACGATGGGGTTTGCCATGAGAACGGCGTTCAAGGCTCCGAATGCCTTTGTCACCGCTCCGGTCACGGTGGCCCATCCTGCCTGGGCCAGCTGCGCCAGCGTCACCTGCCCTGTGAATAGGGCGGTCAGCGTTTCTCCGAGGGTCAGCGTCCCGTTGAATGCCGCCTGTGCGATGGTGGCCCCCTGGGCGCTGGCCTTGAAGAGCGCCAGCGTCACCTTGGCCTGCTGGAATCCCTGAATCATGCTCTGCAGGGCTTTCCCGGCCTTGAATGCTCCGTAGACCGCAGCCGCTGCGATCAGCACCTCTTTGAACTCCAGGGCGGTGATGACGACCGAGCCGAAGGCGTCCACCAGATCCAGGACGGCGCTGATTGCCGTGGGAAGCGCCGTGTCGATGATCCAGTTGAGTGCGGGCTGCACCGCCTCGAAGGCGGCGGTCAGCTGCCCGGAAAGGACGGTGAATATCTCCTGCGCCTTTACGCCGATGGATTCCAGCTTTGGCCGGATCATCGTGAAGATTGCCAGCGCCTTGCTCTGCACCGTTCCGATGAAGCCGGAGACCGTTCCCTCTGCGGAGGCTATCTTGTCGCTGAGCCAGTCCAGTCCGGTGGAGGCTGCGCCCAGCACCTTGTTCACCACGGGCAGTAGGTAGTTGCCGATCTGGATTTTCAGGGCGGCGATCCGGTTTTCGTAGAGCTGGATGTTGTTCGCGGTGGTGGCGGCTCTGGCGGCGTACTCTGCATCCATGCTCCCGGCATAGAGCTGGGCGTCTGCCACCATCTCGAACCGCTCCCGCAGCACGTCGAGGTTGGTCAGGAGCGGGGCGATGGCCCCGACGGATTCCTGGCCGAAGTAGTTTTTCAGGGCGGCGGCCTGCTCCGCCTCCGGCAGCTTGCTGACTGCCTCCAGGAAGGTGAGGATGGCCCCCTCCGCGTCGGTCTGCATCCGCTCCGCCATCTCGGTGGCGTCCAGGCCCAGCTGCTGAAGCACGGTGGCCTGCGCTTTTGTGGCCGAAGATCCGGCCACCATGGTGGTGGCCAGCTTTCTAATGCCGGTTGCCGCCACGTCCTGCTGGACGCCGACGCCTACCATGGTGGAGCCGAGGGCGGCGATCTGGGCGGCTGAGATGCCTGCCACGTCGCCCAGCGGCCCCACCGCTGTCACGATGGTGGAAATCTCCGAGGCTGTGGATGCGCTGTTGTTCGATAGGTAGTTGATTTGGTCTGCGAGGGCTGTGACTTCCTCCTGGCCCATGCTGAAGGAGGTACGCCACTTCGCCATCCAGTCACCCGCCTGTTCGGCGGTGGTGTCAAAGGCCACTCCCATTTTGGCGGCGGTCTCTGTGAATGTGGTGAGTTCGTCTGCGGCAATGCCTGCGGTACCTGCTGCTGCGGTGATTGCTGCCAGATCCTCTGCCGCCATGGGGATGTCCTTCGACATTTGGACGATGGAGTCCGACATGGCGTAGTAGGAGTCGGTGAGGTTCCCGTTTTCATCTCGCAGGCCGTCTACGACCTTTGCGACGTCGGCCATGGCGCTCTCGAAGTCCACCGCCGCCTGGACGGAGTCTGTCACGAATTCCCCTATCTTCAGCGCCCCCCAGGCTGCGGACGCGATTGCCGCTGCCTGCTTTGCGATCTGGCCGAGGCCGCTGATCCGGTTCTCTGCGGCCCCCATGGCGCTGTTGAAGGAGGAGGCGACAGAACCGGCGATCTTCACTGCAAGGCTGTATTCTTTTCCCCTACTTGCGCTTGCCACGTTTTGCCGCCTCCTTGCTTATCTTGATGACCTCCTTTGTGGTCTCGACGAGGTCTCCGATGGTCATCCGCATTAGGTCGGTGAATCCTGAATGGAGCGTCATGGAAAGACGGACGCATAGCCTACGGAGGTCTTTCCCGTCCTCCGGGGTCAGTCCTCTCCGTAGAAAAAACTGGTCACCCGGTTTTTGACCTTGATGGCGTCCTTCGGGGGAAGCCCCTTGAAGAACTCGACGGGCTGGCCGGAGGCTCTGGCGGCGATGAACTGGACATACTCCACGGTCATCTCCGGGAGCGGGGAGAAGACGCCGGTACGCATCAGGTGCTTCTCTGCGGCGATCATATCCTCTGCGGTGAGGCTGTCCAGGCCGGACAGGTCGATCTCCGAGTAGGTCTGCCCCTCGAACTTGTAGGGCTTGCTGAGTTTGACCAGCGTGGTGGCCTCCGCCTCGCTGGCAGGAGCCTCCACGGCGGCGGTATTGGTGATGGGCTGTTCCATGTCTCTTTCCTCCTATGGCTCAGGTGAGCTGCTTGATCTTCGACAGGACGTCGTTCCCGTTTACCTTGTAGGTGGGATTGATCTTGTCGATCTCGATCATCGACTTGCCGTCCATCTCCACCAGGACGTAGGTCAGCTCCAGGGTGATGGTGCTGTCCATGCTGCCCCGCTGGCGGACGGTTCCGATGTTGACGTTCTTGGGCTTGCCCCGGAAGACCACCCTCATGCCCATGTACTCCGTGGCCTGGGTGGAGGCTGCGGCGTACTGGATGGCTCCCCGCAGTGTCAGCTCCAGGGGCTGGGTGGGGTCGACCATGTTGAAATAGTCCCGGTTGATGCAGCGGAAGGGGATTTCCTGCTCCATGCTGCCGAAGTGGCCGGGGGTGGGGGCCTCGTACTCACCAAGGATACCGGCCCCGGAGACGGTGGAGGTCATGCTCTCAAACGGGGGCATTTCCACTTCGCCAGTGATGCCGCCGAGCTTGTTGCCGGTCAGGTACATATTGAAGTCGTGGATGGCTTCAGGGATTCCTACGATTGCCATTTAGATCAACCTCCAGTCAGAGCGCTCTGCAGAGCGTCGGGATCAAACTCCAGCGTATTGAGGATGTCCTCCGCCGGAACGTAGGGGGAGAGGTGCTGGTGGAAGGTCAGCTTCCCGTTGATCAGGTCGGTCACCGAGTTTTCCTCCGCGATGAACTCGATCCGGGCGGCGGCGCACTTGTCCTGGGCGACATAGGCGTTACCGCGGATGTTCTCTGCGTCGACGATGCTCTCAATGAGGCGGCGGTTCGCCGGATCATCCACCTTCTGGGCGTAGGTCAGGATGAAGCTGTTCCCCCACCAGCTGAAGAACCGGCGGCAGCAGAACCACATATCCTTGGGGTCGGTGTTGGCCGGGTAGGCGGCGGTGCGGTTGCCCCAGGTTCTCCAGCCGTTGTTGTTGATGGCGGTAGAGACGCCGAAGCTGTTCACCACGTTGGCCTGCAGCTGATCCAGCAGGACTTCCTTGCTCCAGGTGCCGCCGGTGCCGTCGGCGTTCTCCGTGTAGACGGCGTCGGCCAGGACAGTGCCGGTGATACCGACCAACTCATTGGAGGGGGAGAGGTTGGGCACGTCATCGTTGTTCGCGTCCAGGTAGGCGGTCAGTGCCGCCATGACGGCGCTGTACCAGAACTTGATGGAGCCGGAAACCACGCAGGGCCAGAGGGCCATGATGTGCTGGTTGGTGCATCCGGCGCTCTCTTTGGTGGTCTTGACGTCGCTGTACGCGGTGCAGCCGCTGGGTGTGCTGTCGATGTCCACGAAGCCCTCGCAGGAGAAGTAGCCGTTGATCTCCTGGCACTTCGCGGCCAAGACGATGCCCACGTCGGGGATGTGGCTCCAGCCGGGGGCAAGGATCAGGCCGGGGGTCATGCCGAACTTGGGGTAGACCTGGCGAAGCACTTCGAGGCCGCTTTCCGCGCTCCCGGCGGAGGCTCCGATGATGTCATCCGCCTCCACAACGGTGGGGTCGATGGAGGTGGAGGAGACCTTCAGCCCCGTGGCCTCCGCCCCCCTGCCGCCTGCGACCAGGGTGACCACCAGGTTGCCGTCATCGTTGAAGGAAAGGACGTAGTCTGTCTCAGCCTCCAGGACGGTATCGTCGGTCTCGGTCTTGACCTGGACAGTGTTCGGCAGAATGCCGGTGATAGGGATGACAGCCTCCATGCTCTCCACGGGGTAGGTGGCTTCCACATTTTCCTTCTTGTGCTTATTGGGGTCGAGCACGTTCACAAAAATGACCGGGGCCACGTTCACCAGCTTGAAGCTGGCATACATGGAAGCGCAGAGGGTGTAGAGGTAGTGGCCGTCTTCGTCCTTTTCCTCGCTGTAGCCGAGCTTGCTGACGGCTTCGTCCCAGTTGTAGGCGATGACCGGCGTGTTGGTCACGTTGTAGGGGTCATCCGCCATGTTGATGGGCGCGGTTCCGAAGACCACTTGCAGGCCTGCCGTCCCGGTGATGGGGGCGACAATGCTGGTGGCTCTTTCCTGCACCCGGACGCCATGCTGGTATGCCATGGTTAGTTCGCTCCTTTCTGAATGGTGGCGCTCTCCGCGAGCGCCCTCTGGTAGAGAGTGTAAACGCCGCCCTCGCTTCGGCTGATCTGGGCCATGGCGTCAGCCAGCTTGGAGATTGGGACGCAGAGACCGGCCATATACGGCGCTGCCTTGATGGCTGCTTCCAGCCCCTTCGGCCTTTCGCTGTAGACCGTGTTCCGCGTGGCCACGCCGAGGATGGTGGGGCCGACGTAAACGAATTTTGTCTGCGGCTCCGCAGCCGCCTTTCGGGTTGATTTCCTTGTGCTCATACGAGTTCGCTCCATTTCGCTCTGGGGGCCGGGGCATGGAAGACCAGGTTCACGGCCCCGTAGAAGTAGGGGTAGCTTGGTTCATCCTGCAGCGCCCAGTTGAACGGGTCGGCGCAGACAAACTCCTTCAGCGCCGGTGTTTCCTCGTAGTGCTGCTGGATGCGTTCGATGATCTCCAGAACGGATTCATGGCCTTTGTTCTCCAGGCTGTCTTCAAAAATGCCGATTACTAAAATGATCGAGATTTTGTGCGGGTCGGTCTGGGTCTCAATTCCGCCGCTGTCAATGCGGACGATGATGTAGGGGAATGGATCGGTGTCATCGTCGCTCTCCAGCTGCGGCAGGAACTGCGGGTAAAGGCCGGGGGACGCCATCTTCCCGTCCGGGGTCTTGAATTGGTCAGTTGCGAAAAGCTCCCGGAGGTCTTCCATGATGGCTTTTTGAAGCTCTCTTGCGGTCATGTGGCGTTCACCACCTTGTCGATCTCCCTTCGGATGTTGTCCATGAGGTTGCTGTAGATCTCCGGGCGAAGGACGCCGAAGACCTTCTTCTCGTCCCCGATCATTTTGGGGGCCGAAATAGAGAGCAGCTTCTTGATCTGCGTCATATCTGCGCTCCGGCCCCATTTCTCCTGTCGGGAACTCCGGCCGCTCGCGGTCTTGTACGTCTTCCCGTGCTGGCGCTGAACGATGGCCTGGTGGCCGCTGGCGAAGGTTGCAAGGAACGCCTTTGCCTTATTTCCCTTGCGGGATTGGATCAGCTTCAGCGTTCCGCCGGTCGTGATCTGCACCTTAGCGCCGCTTCTGGGGGTGGTCGCCTTGAACTTCTTAAGCTCCAGCGTCCCTCCGGTGACGGTGATGGTGGCCTCCGGCTTCGAGACTGTGGCCCGGCCCAGCTTCATGGATGAATTGAGCGCGGACTTCTTCGCCATGTATTCCTCTTTGGCCTTGTCGGCCAGATCGGAGCGGGCCTGCTTCGCAGTGGCGTTGACCGCGTTCTTCAGCACCTTCCTGCTTTGGCCCTTCATGTCCCCCAGGGCCTTTTCGATGGTCTGAAGGACGGCTTCGTCAAACTCGAAGCGGATCATGCCGTCCTGAATACGAGTCTTCATGCTCATCTGCTCCGGTTCGCCTCCAGTGTGATGCCGTAGATGCCGCTCTCATCGGTGGCGTCCACTATCGCATACCGCCTCCCGTCAACCGTTACCAGCTTGCCCTGGGCAGGGAGGGGGCCGAAGTCCTCCGCTGCGACGTACATGAAGTACTGGCGGACAAAGAGGCCGTCCATAGTGGATTTCATCTGCTTCTCCCGCTCCACGTGCTCGATGTCATCAAAGATGATCGTCATCGGCGTCCCGTTCACTTCGTGGGTCTCTCCGAATTCCTCCAGGTTGAGGAAGGTCTGCTTGATGTCGTTGTGAATAATATCCTTGAAGCTCAAGCTCTCCACTTGCCTCGCATCCTTTCTATGGTCATCGGTACTCTGCCCACCAGGTCATCCCCGCTGGCCTCCCCGCCCACTGCAAGGCCGGGGAGGCCAGCCGGAGCGGTCGCCGGTTTGGCCCGTGCATAGGTAGGGGGCTGGTAGTCTGCGTCTACCCAGATGGCGCTCCCAGCCTCCACCCAGGCCTCCGCATCTGGGCTGTCCGAGGGCAGGAGGTCTCCGGGGCGGTAGAGGGTCAGACCGCCATCGGCCTCAATGTAGGTCTGTGCCAGCAGGAGGCGCTTGCCCTCGCTCTCGTCCATGGGGAATTATCCTGCGGCTGCGACGGGGGCCGGGGGATGGCCGATGTTGACCAGGACGGTGGTCTCCGCTGCGGCGGAGGGGGCGGCGGCGTAACCGGCGGGAGGCGTGGCGCTGGTGCCGGTCTTAGTGATCTTGCCGGTGGCGGTGTCGAAGTAGAGGGCATCGCCCATCGCCACTTCCTCGCTGTCGGTCTTGTCCATAGAGAAGACGCCGACCACATGGATGGAGCCGACGGCTCCGGGGTCGATGTTCGTCCCGGCCACGCCGATGCGGGTGGTCAGGCTGACCACGGAACCGGCGGGGATGACGGCCTCCGTGCTGTTGGTGTAGTCCAGTGCCTCACCGCGCTGGACGTAGGTGGCGTTGCTGGTAACCATGTTCTATCGCTCCTTTCTCCGATTAAACGGTGGGCAGGGCTTCACCGTCGTTCCGGGCAATGCCACGGAAGTCGCGGACGCTGATGCCCCAGTCGAGGTACATATCCCAGACGAAGCCCAGGGTGCCGGGTACCTCCATGCGGCGGACGGTGGGGGTCTCCTGGCCGTTCAGGTAGTCCACCTGGATACCACGGGCGCTGTCGCTGCTGGCCACCATGAACCAGGGGCAGGCCCCGGTGCCTGCCAGGGCATTCAGCACGGGAGACTGGACGATCTGCAGGGGGTAGTTGTACAGCGGGTTGATGTCGTTGTTGCTGGAGCCGGTCACCTGGGTGGAGTGAAGAATGACGGCCAGGTCGAACTCGTAGCCCACGGGCACCACGATGGTTCGGGGGGTGATGTAGATGGCCTCCCCGAACTGATCCACCTGCTGCTGCATCTTCAGGATGATCTGCTGGATGCTGGCCTGGGAGGGCTTGCTGCCGGCGGTGATGTGGTTGCGGTGATCCGCGCTGAAGAACTTCTTGCCGTCGAAGATGGCCTTGTTCTCGAAGAGCAGCTTGTACACCTGCTTGTCGATGGTCTTCTTCGCCGCCGTGGCATAGAGGCCGGGAACTTCGGTCAGGAAGCCGATGTCATCGTTGATGAATGCCTGACGGGTCATGCTGAACTGCTTCCCGTAGGTGTCCAGCTTGCGCTGGGGCAGGCGATCAGTTCTGGGCGCATCGGCCTTGAGTTCGCCGTTCTCCGGCACCAGCAGGAAGTCGCCCACGCCGCCGATGACGTACTCGTGGTCTGCAGTCTGCTTGAAGTCCTTCAGGCTCCCGGTGGTGGTGAAGGCCTGGAAGGTGGTAGGCACATGGTTGTACAGGTAGACGATGCTCTTGCGGATGGTCTCATCCAGAATGGCGGGGAAGGCTGCGGTGGGGTTGTAGAACTGGCGGCTCAGCTCCGCGTAGAGGTCATCGCCGCTCATGCGGAGCAGGGCGCTGGCGTTGTGCTGCCCGTCCCGCATCAGGCATTCGATGCCCAGATCGCGCAGGCTCATGCCCTGCAGCTGACGTGCGCCGGGGGTGGGATTCTCCACCGCCACGCGGGAGCACCGAAGCAGGAGAGCGTCGGAGGCGTCTCTGCGGAATTCGTCTTCTCCGGAGCCGGTCACCTGGACGCTGGTGGACAGGGGGGCGCGGTTCGTGCGGAGCTGTTCGAGGATCGCCGCCCTGACCTGATCCACGGTGGTGCCGTTGGAGATGTAGTCCGCCGGGTCGACGCCGAAGTCCCGGCACATGGCGGTGATGTCGGTGATGCGGGTGCGCTCTGCCTCGACGGCTCTCTGGGCGTCAGTGGGGGTGCCCTCCGGTGCGGGAGTGCCATCCGGGGTGGTGCCAGTGGCCTGCCGCTGCTGGGCCTCATCGGCGGCAATCTCGGCGGTCAGGGTGTCGATCTCCCTCTGCAGAGTGTCAAATTCACTCTGCTCCTCTGCGGTGAGGGAGCGGTTCGCCGCCTTGGCTGCGTTCACCAGCTGCTGCTGGCGAGCAATTTTGGCGGCTCTCTGCTGCTGCTTGTTCATAGCATTTACCTCCTGCTGTTATTCAGATTGATTTGAAGTTGGCTTTCGAAGACGGCCAGCGGGATTTCTCCGGGTTGCTCCGCCTCTCGGCCCACGCCGACCGTTTCGTCAGCCGGTACCGAGACGATGGAAATTTCGAGGGGGCACCACTTCCTCGCAATTTCGCATGGCCCTGTGAATCTGCCGTCTGCGCTGGTCTTCCCAGCCAGGACTTCCTCCAGTGAATCGATGCGGTATCCAACAGAGACTCCCTTCAGGGTCTCGCTCCGCACCTTTTGGTAGATGACTTCGGATTCGGCGTCGGTGTCGAATTCCACCTCTGCGTACCCTCTGTATTCCTCCACCCAGGCCCGGTTGATCTTTCCGACCACCCTGTCCCTGTTGTGGTTAAAGAGTAGGCACCCGATGTCGTTCAGCCGGGTGAGGTCAACGGCTCCGGGGCTGTGGTCGAGGATTTCCACTCCGAACCACCGCGTCACGGGCTGCTCCGAAGAGAAGGACAGGATGAACTTCCGCTCATTGCCCTCGCCGTCCATTCGCTGCAGTGTGCCGTAGCGGCGGAGGTTATTCATCTTCGTCTTCTCCGCCGTCCTCGCCGCCTCCGGGCTGCTGCTCTCCAGTTCCCGGCTCCGAAGGGAGGGAAGCGGGGACGGTGCCTGCGGTACCTTGGCCGGTTGCCGGAGGCTCTTCCTCATCAGCATAGAGGCCGTCTGTCTTTTTCTGTCCAAGGATTACACCTCCCAGGTCGATTCCGTGTTCGTCACGGGCGTATTTGATTACCTCGCAGATGTCATCGATCTGCTTTCTCCAGTCCTGGCCGTTTTCGGCGGCGATCTGCTTGAAGGTCTTCTGGCCTGTCTGCAGGGCAGTCTTCGTGGCCACGGTTTCTTTGCTGGGGTCGATCCAGTCCTTCGGGGGTTTGGTGAAGGAGTGGGAAAAATACCGATCCTTATCCCTCCAGAAGTCCCGAATGTTCAGCGCCCCGGCCAGGACTGCCGAAATGATGAAGGTCTCGTAGATTTCGTCGAGGACATCGGCCAGCAGCTCGTCTTCCTCCGCATAGGTCATGCTGTCCTCAATCAGCCCCTGGCGGGCGCTGGAGTAGTTGGCCTCGCTCATGTCGCGGGCGGTCGCCTCGTAGCTGATGCCCTGGCCAGCCCCAATGAGCCGCTGCTGCAGCTTGATGTAGCTGGCGGCGTCGGTGGCCTGTCCCTGGGGATTGACCACCTGGATTTCATCGCCTACGTTCATCTCCTTGATCATGCCAGGGGAGATGGTCTTCCCGTCGTAGGTGTGCCGGGGGCCGGATGGGGCGCTTCCCCGTCCAATGCCAGCAGTCGGGATGGCCCTCTTGATAAAGACCGAGAGGCAGGCCTCGATCCGCTGCTTGACTGAAACGGCCACCATGAATTCATTTGCGTCCCGGATGCGGGTGACCGTCTGGCTCATGTCGCTCATCTCCCGAAGCTGGGAGGGGCGGCGCTTGCTGAAGTAGAAGATCACGTCATTGGCATCAAGGTAGATCGGGTCGATGGTGGTCATACCGTCCAGGGTGTACTGTCTGATCCAATAGCCGACGGGGGCGTTGTACCGGTTGTACTCAATTCCGCCGACCACCCGGTTCCCCTTGTGCTTGGGGAGCACCTGGGAGGCGTCCAGCTCATCCACCTCGAACATCTGAAGTTTGAAGGGGAGGACTCCGCCTGCGGTGTATCGCTTCACAAAAATGATTCCGCCGTCGACCTTCTTCCTGCGGACGGCCATGCGGAGGATCTGATTCAGGCTCTGGGTGCCGGTGACGTCGCAGTTCCTCTTTTTGCACCAAACTTTCCACAGCTTTTCGATCTCCCTGTTGAGATCGGTGTCCCCGGTGTCGGCCTGGAGCACCAGGCCCTTGCCGACCACGTTCCGAACGAAGGGGCCGATCACGGAGTTCATCATGTCGCTGTTGCGCTCCAGGTCTCTCGACCTGGCCCGGACAACGTCCCGGCTGTACCGGTCGGTGTATTCGGCGCTCTGGTTGGTGGCGTACCAGCCATGGTTGAGCCGCCGGTGGTCTCCGGCGTCGTAGTGGCGCTGCTCTGCCAGGACTTGCCGCCATGCCTCACGTCTGGCTCCGGCCTCCGGGCTGATCCAGCCGATGATTGTGTCCAGCCAGTTCATCCCGTCACCTCCCCTCGAAAAACGCGACGTAGGTGTTGTCCAGCAGGTGGCTGTTCCCCTCGCTGGCGATCTGTGCTTCGAGATCGTCCCGCATGGCCCGGAGCAGGGCAAGGTCTGCCCTGGTCAGGCTCCGGGAGCCGATTTTGTAGCTCTGGCCACCCAGGAGGACGGCCTGGATGGCCTTATTCACTTCCTGGAGCCTCTGCTGGGGCGTGTAGTCATTGTCCATGCCTTATCCCTCCGATAGCCAGCTGTCATTCTGGCCGATCCAGTTTTCCTCCGGCGTGGGGGCCGGTTCCTTTTGTGTCTCCGCCCTGGGGGGCATCTCCAATTCCTCCAGGTGGAAGGTGCGAGCGCCGAGCATATCGGCGGCGCACATGGCGTAAACCTCGCAGTCCAGAAGGTGGTTGTCCGCATGAGAGGTCTTGAGCACCCATGCCTGGATGGTGCGCTGGCCGCTCTTAACGTTGACCTTGTGCTCTGCGGTCACCTGCTCCGCATACTCCCGGTCGCAGCCCCGGTAGACCATCCAGCTGCCGGTGCCGTTCCTTTTTCGCATACGGCCTGCGATCATGTCTTTGTACTTCCCGGTGTCGATGATGGCCAGCTGCATTCCGTAGGCTCTGCTGTCGGTCTTGTTCACCTTGGATATCCTGAAGTGGGTATCCATGGGGTGAGATGATCCCTTGCTGGGCAGCGCCCAGTCTGCGTTGCTGGCGCAGAAGTCGTAGACCAGGTCGGTGTTGTCGCCGCTGTCCACCAGGGCCAGGGAGACCACCAGCGGCTCTCCGCTTTCCTCCCTGGCGTACTGCAGGTTCATGATCCGCTCGATCTCCGCGAAATTGTAGACCTGCCCGTGGGCGATGTTCTGGGAGGTCAGGTAATTCCCCCAGGCCCGGATGGTGTAGTAGATGCTGGTCTCCTGGACGTCGATTCCGGCGGTCAGGAGCCGTGCCCATTGGGGGACGATGAACTCCGGCAGCGTGGTCTGCCGCTCCAGGACAAGGTCGGCGTTGGTCTTCAGCTTTGTGTCCTCCCACGGCTCCGCGAGCCAGCTGTTGGTGAAGTTCTGGAAGAGGTCGGGGTCATCCTTGCTGGTGAGGAAAGCCTTGACCATCTCCGAAAATCGGACGAATGGGCTGTAGAGGGTATTGATCCAGAAGGCCACCTTGCGGGGGAACTGGGTCTTTTCCTCCACTGTGCGCCACTCCCCGTGGCGGAGCATCTCCGGCTTGTGCCGGTCGGTGATGATGCCGTGGCAGTTCTGGCATTCATAGACGGCGAACTCCGCCCGGTCTGCGTAGGTCATACCGTCTTCGTTTGGGAATTTGACCTGCTGCCAGACCAGTTCGATGTACTCCCCGCAATGGGGGCAGGGCACGAAATAATGTCGGATTTGGTCTGCGGCCTCCATGGCTTTCCAGATGTGCCCGGTCTTCAGGGTGGGGGTGGATGTCTTGAAGATTTTCCGGTTGCGGAAGGTCTTCGTCCGCTCCGTGGCCAGTGAGATGGGGTCGGACTCCTTCTTCGATGCGCCTGGGTACTTGTCCACCTCATCCAAGAAGAGGTTCCGAATGGGGCGGCTGGCCAACTGCGATGGGCTGTTGGAGCCGACGATGACCAGGTACATCCCATCGAACTGAAGCTCTGAAACGGAGGAATCGCTCTCGTGGTACCGGCGCTTCAGCTCCGGCGAGGCGTTGAGCATTGGGTCGATGCGGTTCTTTTTGATGCTCTCCCCCAGGGTGTCCGAAGGGTAGACCACCATGGTGGGCGATGGGTCTTGCTGGATGATCCGTCCGATGCTGTTCAGGATGGTCTCTGTTCCACCCACCTGCGTAGGCTTCACAAAGATGACTTCCTCCGTCTCGTAGTTGCATAGCTCATCCATGATGCCTACGAGGTAGGGGGTTTTATCATTCCGCCAGGGGCCGGGGCTTCCTGACGTCTTAGCGTCCAGGATGCGGTATCGCTCCGCCCATTCGGAGACGGTCAAATCCTCCGGCGGCTGCAGGGAAGCGAGGGCCTGCTTCTGGTAGGGGGTGACCGGGTATTTTCGGAAGCGGAGGCCCCTACTTCTTCGTCCCATCGACGGCACCTCCCGGCTCCGTCACGCCAGCCACCACGAATGCGGTTAGAATTCGCCGAATCTCCCCCTGGATCGCCTTTTCGATCCGGCGCACCTCCACGGGTTCCACGTAACCGTTGATCATGTCGGCCACCCTGGCCGGGATTGCCATGGCGAAATTCTTAAAGGTCACGAAGAAGCGGGTGTAGTCGAGGATGACTTCCTCCACCGAGATGTACTTCCCGGCGGCGATGTCCGTCCGCAGCCGGTGCAGTTCCCCCTGGCTCTCCTTGAGGGCAATCTCCGCCCTCATTTTCTGCTCCCGCAGTTCGTTCTCTTTTTCGGAGCGGTTCTTCCCGTATGCCTTGTCCGAGAGGTACTTGACGTAGCTCTGGATCGTGGGCACCAGGTCATATCTCCGCCCCTCCACGGTCTCCGTGGTGGGCAGCACTCCCTCCTGGGTCAGCTGCTGGATGCGGCGGACGGTGACGCCGAACAGCTGGGCGATGATCTCCACCCGGTAATATCCGCCGCCTGCTACTTTTCCGTTGTTATCCAAATAAAGCGCCCCCCCCCCGCAATTCAAGGGTTAGTTCATCGGTGGTCATGTTGTGGCCCTCCCGCTGAAGCCCCGCTTCTCATCCATTGGCCAGCACCGCCTTTTCTCCGGTGAGTTGCTCCCACCGCTGGACGATGATGTCGGTGTTCCTGGGGTCGTACTCCATGAGGTAGGCGGTGCGGCCCAGTTGCTCTGCCGCGATGAGGGTGGTGCCGCTGCCTCCGAAGAAGTCACCCACGGCCCAGCCGGGGCGGCTGGAGTTGTTCATCAACCGTCCCACCAGCGGGACGGGCTTCATGGTCGGGTGCAGAGCGTTGCGGGTGGGCTTGTTCTCATAGTGGACGGTGGTCTGGTCTTTGTAGTCCCGGAAGATCTTCTCGATGAGAGCCAGCAGCTGCTGCTTGTTCATCTTCTTCAGTTCCAGCTCATCCTCCAGGATGACTGTATCCTGGGTGCGGTCGTTCACGAAGTAGTGCGCCGCTCCCTCTTTCCACCCGTAGAGGATTGGCTCATGCCGCCACTGGTAGTCGCTCCGCCCCATGACGAAGGCGTTCTTCTCCCAGACCAGGCATTGCGAGAGCTTTAGGCCTGCGTCGGCGTAGGCCTGCCGGAACTGCAGGCCGGTGCTTTCGGCGTGGAAGACGTAGATGGCGGCTCCGGGCCGCATGGCCTCATTGAAGTTCTGGAATGCTGCCAGCAGGAAACTGTAAAAGCTGCCGGTGTCCATGTGGTCGTTTTCGATGGTACTGTTCTTCCGGCTCCCTTCCTGCCCCAGATAGGCTTCGAGGAACTCCGTCTTTGCGCCGTAGTCCACGTTGTAGGGCGGGTCGGTGATCACCAGGTCGAGCTTCTCCCCGGCGAGCAGCTGCGCCACGTCATCGGGGTCGGTGGCGTCGCCGCACATGAGCCGGTGGCGTCCAAGACGCCAGATGTTCCCGGCCCTGCTGACCGGCACGTCGATGGCCTCCGCCGCTGCGTCCGGGTCGAAGTCATCCTCCTGCGCCTCCGGCGGCACCTCGGTCAGCTGGATCAGGTCTTCCAGGTCGGTGCGCTGGAAGCCGGTCACGCTGAAGTCGTAGCCCTCCAGGTCAAGCTCCACCAGGAGGTCTTTCAGCAACTGGTTGTCCCACTTGCCGGTGATTTTATTGAGGGCGGTATTCAGGGCTTTCTCTTTGGTCTTGTCCTGGATGTCCAGGACGATGACCTCTGCGTCCTCGTATCCGAGATCCATCATCACCGTCCGGCGCTGGTGGCCCTTGATGATGGTGCCGTCGAAGTTGATCACGATGGGGTCTGCGTACCCGAACTCCAGGATCGACCGCTTGATGTCCTGGTACTCCTTGTCCTCCGGGGTCAGCTTCTTCCTGGGATTGTATTCGGCGGGCCTCAAATCAGCGAGTTTTCTCCGCTCAAACTTCAAGTGCTGCCCCTCCTTCGGCTCAAATTTTCGGGCCTGCGTAACGAAATGCTAAAAAAATTTTCGATTTTATCCGAAAATCCATCGCGCCTTCCTCGCCCCGCGCTGGGGGGTGGGTGTCGGTAGTACCTACGGCCATCGCCGGGTGTGGCCCCTCGACAGAGGAAGCCTCCAAAGCCCTGGAGGCTCCCTCTGCCCTGGGGAGGAAGGAATGAACGAGCAACTTGCCCATTGTTGCTCGCGTTTAGCTTAACACAACAAAAAGTCCTTTTGAGTCCTGACTTTCTTGAAGGGCCTTGCTTTGTCCCCAGTCCAGGGGCCTCTGCTGCAGCGCGTCCCTGTTCTGCGCTCTCGTGCACCTGCTACCCACAGCTCTGGCCCCTTGCCCTGTGGCCCCGCCCCTGTGCTCCCACGAAAATAGGGGGCCGATTCCTGGAATCAGCCCCCGGTGTTGTGTTTTGGGAATGCCCCCTACGGCCCCGTACAAGGCCACACAAGCGCATGGTTTTTTATTGGTGTACTTTCTTGTCTTCCCTCTAAAAGCCGCCGTTTTTTCCGTTGGAAAAAGCCCTGAATTTTGAGAGGGCGGCTTGTACTTCCTGGGTGTCAAGCAGAAAATCCAAGGCCCTGTTGTAATGGTCATAGCAGGGGGTGCGGGTCAAATGGACGGTTCTCTGAATCTCGCTCCAGGGCTTGCAGTCCAGGTGCCGAAGTTCCAGGATCATGCGCTCCGTGGATTCCTCCGGCAGCAGGTCGATGACGTCCATGATCTCCAGAATAATGCGCTCCGTCTTTTTGCTCTGCTTTTCGATGCGGCTCTCGACCTCTGAAATATCCGCCGCCTCATGGCTCCGAAAATCGCGGCAAAGCCGACGCAGGCGCTCTGTCAGGATCGCCTGCCTCTTTTTTGCTTTATAAAAGCGGGTCAGGTATAGCTTGAGCGTGATGCGCTCAGCCTCCCGGTTTTTCATCTCCGTCGCCATTGGTTGATACCTCCGATGGTCTGCTGCTCGGTGCAAGGGCGTAGACCTTACCGCCCAGGACGCTGAATTTCTGGATGACCTTGTCCCGCTGATCCCAGTCCCGGATCGCCTGCCCCCTCTGGCGGAGGGCTGTGTTAATCGCGTTCATGGTGACCACCAGGGCGAAGGTGGGCAGGGTCTCAAGCTCCGCGAAGGCCTTTGACGCCTCTGCGCCGCTGCCCTGCGTCCTGCCCCGGCCATGCGGCCACGGCCCCCTTCTACTCCGCTTCTTTTTGCTCATCGCGTCTCCTTTTCTCCCTGGCGTCCTCCATGGATTCGTGCCACATGGCGGCGATGAAGGTGTTCATTCCGGCGATGGCCTCCTGCTCCGAGGCTCCAGCTCCCTTCATGCCCGTGTAGAAAATGTGGGCCATCTCCGAAAGTGAGCCGAGGGCGGTAATCATGTCCCGGAGCGGGTTCTGCTGCGTTCCGTCTGCCATTTCTCTATCGCCTCCTGCGCCTGGGCCGGGAAGCTGACCACGAGGGCCGTGCCTCCGGCGGCGTTGATCTGCTTGATGGTCTGGGCCTGAACTGGCGAAAGCTCACCGCCCTCCGGGCGCTTAACCTCGAATCCGAAGAAGTGGCCGTCAATGATGGCGCAAATATCCGGGATGCCCTGTCTGCTGTATGGCCCCTGCTGGGCTTTCCAGACGAAGGCCTGCGGATATGCCTCCCGCAGCCATTTGATGATCTTCGCCTGGTAGTAGCTCTCCTTGTGTACTCCGACCGGGGTGCTCATGGCTCGATCCTCCCGTCCTGCTTCTCCAGAAGGTTGGCGATTACGCAGGCCGCTTCCCGGAGCATAGGCTCCAGCCTCCGGTTTTCGGCTCTCCCGGCTTCCTCGATCAGGGCGTCGACGAAGCCGTAGGGGTCGTTCCGAACGGCGAGGCAGACCAGGGTGTCGTAGGTCTTCTCCATGGCTCACGCCCCCTCGCTGGCCAGGGGCGGAGCGTCATGGAAGACCGGCTCTCCGTCTTCGGCGGCGGCAGGTGCGTCCGCGTACTCCCCGGCGGACTCCGGGGCCGGGTCAGCGAAGGCATCCAGGTTGCCCTTTTCTCCCTCCATGAAGTGGGAGGCCATCATATCGGCGGTGTGCAGCGCCCAGATGAGGGGGTGCTTGTCGATGGCCTGGCTGATTGTCGCCGTGTCTGTTCCGGTGCTCCCGGTGAAGCCCATGTGCCACCAGATGGCGTACATTTCCTCCGTGGTCAGTTCCATGTACTGCTTGATGATCATGGCGCTCTTTGAGCCGTGTCCGAGGGGCATCTTGTCCTCGACCGTGTAGTATGGCACCTTTTCCCACTTGCCGGTCTTCTCGTTTTTGGCGTTCCGGGTGCTGGTGGTGTAGAAAAAGGTCTTGCAGATGTCGTGAAGCAGGGCGGCGATGATCACGCTGTCCTGGGGGAAGGTGGCCACGAACTTGTCTGCGACCACATAGTGGTACTTGACCTTTGGGTTTCCGGCTTCGTCCTTTCCGTCCGGCTCTTTCATCAGCAGCCCCCGCAGGGCGTCCAGCACGTTGAGGCTGTGCTGCAGGAGACCACCCTCGCAGCTGAGGTGGTAGTGCGTACTTGCTGGGGCCGTGTAAAAGTCGCTGCGGCGGATGTACTCCAGGAGCAAGCCCATGCCGGGGCGCTGCACCTTGTCCAGCTCTGCTTCAAACCGGGCGATATTCGCTTCTCTGTTCATTCCGTTCCGTCCTTTCTTAAATCGGCGGGAGGGCACTTTCTGCCAGGGGCATATCCTCCGGGAGCAGTTGGAATGCCAGCAATCCGCCTTTTGTTTTTCCGGCATAGTGAAAACCGGCTTTTTCGTATGTGAGGCCCCATGTGTCTTTCCCGTGGCGCTTCGTTGGCCTCACCTTTCTGGGGTCGATGAAGGTGACCATGCCCAGGCTGGGCGGCTCTCCAAGGGCCGACCTCGTGGCGGCTACTGCCTGCCGGATCATCTCTGATGCGATCCCTGCGCCCTCGTTCCTGAATGCTGAGCATATCCAGGCTCCGCCCCATTGGTGCTTAACGTATTTTGCAAAAGGGAAGGAGGTCACCCAGACGGCCCTTCCGCTGTCGGTCTCCGCATAAAATACGCAGCAGCGGCCTGGTGGAACAAACTGGGGCGATCCGGGCTTTTGACGGTTGTAGTGCCTGTCGGCCACATCCCTTGCTTTTGGGTCTGCCCGGTAGGATTGATGCCAGATCATCCGGTGTTGCCTCCCTCCGGGTCTGCTCCAATGTCCGGTGGCCAGCTGCTGGTGTAAACCTGGTAGCTACTGTCGATCCAGGCTCCGTTGGGGAAGTCCGGGTTTCTCCCCGGCGGGAGCCAGAACCGGCGGATGATGTCGTTGTAGATCCAGCGGTTCCTTGTCTCTCCCGTCCAGCGGTTGTGGCGCTGCCAGTAGGGGTCGAAGGCTTCCTGCTCGCACCGGGCGTATCGCTCGAAGACCAGCTGCTCGAATTCCTCCCGGTCGAGGTGGGCCACCAGGGCCAGCCTCCATTTGTCCCGCAGCCCTCCGGCCTGGTTTTCTTCCTCGATGATGGCTGCGACCTTCTGTTCCAGCCATTCGTTCCCGGCGGTATCCTTCGGGTGCCTGGGCCAGTGCTCCATCAGGGTCTGAAGGTATCGGTCTGCGAACCAGTCAGCCGCCTCGGTGAGCCTGCCGATCAGGGCCTTGTAGCTCTTGGCGTAGGTGGTCTCCAGCTTCTCCAGCGGCACCTGCTGGCGGTTCCTCTGGAGCTTGCCGAAGTCCGCATCCAGCTTTGCAATCCATTCTGTGTCGGTCATCGCTTTGCAGTCCCCCTTTTTTGCCGTTTTTGGCCGTTGTAACTCCTTTTTCAGAAAATAGGAGTTACAGCGAAAAGCCTTGACGCTCTAGGGCTTTCGCCCCTTTTTTCGGGTGTTACTCCTAACCGGAGAACATACACCGTATTTTTTGAAATTTATTGCACTAAGTCATGAATTTCTGCGTTGTGCAATAATTTTGCAATAATAATGTGTATTTCTCAATTTTAGTAGTAACAGGAGTAACAAAACGCTTGAAAGCCTTGATATGACTGGGTTTTTCGTGTTACTCCTAATGTTACTCCTAGCGTTACTCCTAATTTCTAGCAGTAACATTTTGGGGTCAAAATGGCAGGTCTTCATCGCCGCCCTCAATCTCTCGGAAGCCGCCGAAGGACTCCTGCTTCCATGCCTCCGGGAGGTCGCTTCCATCGTCGAGTTCGTCCGCATCGTCGATGGCGTCTTTGTTTTCGGCCAGCTTGCCAATGTAAAATTCCACGAACCGGGCGACGCGGGTGCCGAACCGCTTAATGAGTGAATACTGGCGCTTTCCGGTCTTCCGGTCGATGTCTGTGGCGATGAGGTCTTTCTCTGCCATGTACTTCATGGTCTTCCTGGGGCTGTACCCAGCTTTCGTCAGGGCCTGGTTCAGCATGGATGGGAAGATGTAGGCGGTGTTCCCGGTCTCGCTGGTGAAGCCAAGGCAGGTGCCTATGGCGTTCGCTCCGAAGTAGGAGCGGTTGGCCAGCACCCAGTCCACGATGAACTGGACGGCGTTCTCATTGACGTCGGTGGTGTTGGCCTCCACCTGGTTGATCAGGATGCTCGCTGCCATGCGCTTTGCCTCCGCCACGGATTCCCTGGGGTTGCCCCCGAAGAACCACTCATCAATGAGGCTGTCGGCCAGAGCCACGGCGGCGATCCCCGCGATGTGGGAGCCGTTCTTGCCCTGGCTGGTCTCTCGGATGTACCGCTGCATATCCTCGTACCGCTCCACGATCTCCCGCTCATCCATCTGGAGGATGTGCTCAATGAAGGCGGGGCCTGCCCACCCGCAGTCCATAGCGGCCTGCTGGTGCATGAGGGCGGCGTCCTGTTCGTTGTCGAACGGCCCCCCGTAAATCTCCAGGACGCGGGTGCTGACGCCGGTCTGGGAGGTCTCTGTGCTGAGCGGTTCCTCTCCCGTGGCCAGGGCCACGGTTCTCCATTGGTGGACGGTTTGGATGCCGCCGCTCTTGGCCCCCCGGATCTTGCCGGTGCCGCTGGCGATCATGTAGACGATCTTCTCCAGTGCCCCCTGGTTATTCCCGGCCAGCTGCCGTTCGTCGATGCCCAGCGGGAGGTCGCAGTAAAATGCCGCCGTCCGCTCCAGGCCCACCTGGGTGGCGTTGAAGTTGACCATGAGCCGCTCCGGGTCTCCCCAGGCGGAGAGGGCCGCTTTCAGGGCGGCGGTCTTGCCGCCCTTGGAGCCGCCCCAGTTGTAAACGAAGAATATCCTCTGCTTCACGATCCGAAGGAGCGGGGCGGCGAAGCTAGCGGCGAGGATGAAGCGGAACTTCTCACGGCTCCGGTGAGGGGCCATGTGCTCGATCCACCGCTCCATGGTGCCGTTCTGGCAGTACGCTGCCGCCATGCCCCGCTGGGATGGGTCAATGTCTAGGGTGATCCCCTCATCGTGGCCGGGGATGAACCGCCGCCCTGGTTGCCAGCCGAAGGTGGAGGTGGCGTCGTTTTTGGGGATGATGTCGATGTTCTCCGACTCCAAAGCACCCAGGAACTTCACCACGTTCTTCGAATTCTCGCTGGTGATGGTGCAGCCCAAGTCCGCCAGGGCGGTGATGCTCCGGCTGGAGAAAATCACCGACCGGGGATAAATGGCCCGCTGCCACTCTCCATCTCGCTTGAAGGCGACCTCCATCTTTTCGTCTCCGGTCTCCAGGCTTTTCAGGCGCTGGGTCAGGAGGATGGGTGTGCGGCAGACATTGGCGGGTGTATGGGTCTTTGGGTCGATCCAGCTGATGCCCTTATCCGAAAAGATCCAGCCCTCCGGCGTCCGCAGGCTGAGGGGTGCGCCGGTGATGGGTTCCTCGCGCATCTCTGCCTCCAGGTCGACTGCCTTTGCCCGTTTCAGGGCCTCCCGGATCAGCTTGGCCGCTTCCTCTTTTCCATGGGCCAGGTAAACGTCGGACGGGTCTTTCTTGCCGAGGCTCTGGCAGCTCCAGACGTAAACCTCCCCGGTGAATCCGGTCTCCGCCAGGGCGTGTGTGAGCTTCCGGTAGAAGGTGTCGCCTCCGCCGTCCGGCTCTTTGTGGATGTAGAGCTTCAAGTCCTGCAGGCCCATGGTCTGGTGATCCTTGAACATGGAGGCCCCGGCGATGCCGATGGCGGGGATGCCCAGGTACCAGAGGGTCTGGGTGTCGCTCTCTCCCTCAACGAGGACGGCGTATCCGGCTTTCCTGATTCCCGGCAGTTTCCACTCCCCGTAGAGGCATATCTTCCCCTTGCTGCCCCGCATCCAGCGAAACTCCTTTTTCGCGTACCGTTTCCGAATGGCAGCTTCTTTGCCGTCCTCGAAGTAATAGGGCATCCGCAGGTATTCGGTGCCGTCCCGGTCTCTCCCCGTGTCCACCCTGCAGGTGTCCCGGAGGAAGTCTGCCGGGAGGCGCTTGTCGAAGCTGTACCGCTCCAAAGTGTAGGAACCGAGGCCGCTGGCGTTGGTCGGCTGGGCCTGCCGCTCATGCTCCGGGGTGATGCCGTACCGGGCCAGGATTTCCTTGTAGGCCTCTTTCGTGTCGATGCCCTGGTACTTCGCCCAGAAGGTGACGAAGTTCCCGCCCTCATCCTCTGCAAAGCAGTGCCACTTCCCGGTCTTCAGGTCAACGCTGAAGCTGTCGTTCCTGTCCTGGTGGAATGGGCAGAGGCCGACCAGGTTGTCCCCTGTGATCTTGTATTTCTGAATGACGGCGGTGTATTCCGCTCGGTAGTCCACGACTTGGTCGAGGTTCACACTGTCCAAAGATGCCATTAAATCACCGCCTGTCCTTTGCTTGTAGTATCATGGGGCTTTCCATGGGGAGGGGGAGGGTGCCGGGTGGCCAGCACCCTCCCCGGCGCTCTTAGTCGAAGGGGAGGACGGAATCGCCGCCGGTGGCCGGGGCGTCCTGGAACTGGGGGGCGTTGGCGTCGGAGGTCTTCTCCCCGGTGAGGGCCTCCCATTCCTCGTCGCTCATGGGGGGTACGTCCACGCCACCCTTGGTGGTGCGGGGCTGGGCCTGCTCAGTGGCCGGGGTGTAATCATCCAGTGTGATGGCCACGCTCTGGTACTGCTCTTTCACCTGGCGGCGCAGGGCGATGGCCTGGGCGGCGATGGCCGTGGGGAGGATACCGCCCTTTTTGATGACCACCTTGCTGTAGGCGACGCCGTTGGCGTTGGTGGCTTTCTCCAGGGTGAAGCGCAGGATCATGCCGGTGTAGGGGACGCCTCCGGCCAGTATCTTCGCCAGCTGCCGGTTGACGTCCTTGATGGAGGTAGGTGGAACCGTCAGGAGGTAGAGGTTCGGGTCTCCGCTCATCATCAGGTAGAGGCGGCGCATATTTTTGCAGGCCTTGCCCCGGCCCTGCTTGCCGGTCTGGTCGGCCCCGGAGCCGTACTCATTGTAGGGGCATCCCTCGCAGGAGCGCAGTTCTCCGGTGTCCGTCCAGATGGCGGTCTTGCCGTCCATGCTGGCGCAGGCGGGGGGCTGGTTCTGATCCTCCCCGGAGCCGTAGGCCCCCGGCCAGAAGCCGTTGGCCCGGTGGGTGAAGATCACCACGCCGTCGATCTGCTTCATGTATTCGGCATCGTCTTCCTCATCGGTCTGCACCTCGTAGGCGAGGCCTCCGCCAGAGGGAATCTTGATCTTCAGGCAGGTGATGCAGCTTTCGGGGTCGAGGTCATCCATCTCATCCTGCAGCTCCGCCAGAAGCTCCGGGTCGATGCCCTCGTACCGGTTCATCAGTTGGAAGTTGTCAGCGACCGCCAGGGCGGTTTCATTCTTTTTCGTGGCCATGCTTATTCATCCTCCGTTTCAGTGTTGTCAGTGGGGTCTGCGTCCTGGAACTGGGCGGCGCTGGCCCATTCCTCCATGGGGGTCACTTCCTCGCTCCGGGCGGAGTTCTCCGCCTCATAGAGATCCCGCAGGGTGCGGCGCATCTCCGCTGCCGCCTCGATCATGGTGGCCGCTGCCTCCAGGGTGCTGTTGCAAATGCTGGAGACGGCCTCGATGGCGGGGTAGTTGGCGTCGGGGAGCGTCCCCAGCAGGATGGACGTGTCCCCATCGATGGCCTTGACGGCCTTTTTGATTTTGGCCAGCCGCTCTGCCGCAATGCCGAAGGCCTCATGGCGGTTTCGGACGGCGGTGGGGGCTTCCCCGCAAGCGGTGATCATCTCCCCGGCGGTCTTGACGGTGTCCTCCGTCAACTGGGCGATGGCCTTATCGAGCTGCCTCCGGGTGTCCAACTCCAGCTGCTCATATTCTTCTCTCATCTCTGCATCCTCCTGGCCTCTTTCCGACGGGCCACGTCATTGTAATCGTAAGTCTTGATGACAGCCTCCAGGGCCTCCGAAAGCTCCCCGTGTTCCTCCACGTAGGCGCTCATGGTGGATTGGAGTGTCCTGGCGTTGACCGTCTCCACGATGATGTCGCCGAGACCTTCTTCCCGCAGGGTGCTGAAGAAGTCGGCTCCGGTCTCTGCCATTTCCGCCTCCGACCGCTTGCTGTAGGCGGTCTTGCTCTGGAGGGTGAAGGTGTAGCCGCCGGTGGAGATCCGGGGGCAGTCATCGTCGATCATCTGCTGGGTAATCTCCAGCTTTGCCGCCTCAATGGCGGCGGTGTTTTCTTTGGTCAAGGTGGCCAGCTCATCCTTTCGCTCCAGGAGGGCCTGGTATTCCTTGACCATGTCGAGCAGGGTTCTCATTGCCGTTCATTCCTTTCGCTGAATTCTGAAGCCCTGGTGGGCCTTCAGTCTGGTGTGTGGTGCCGGTGCTTACCGCCTGCGCTCCATGGGCTGCTCCATCACCTTCAGGCGCTGGCACTTGCCTTTGGAATAGGCCATGCACCGCGATCCAGCGCAGACCTCGAAGCGTTCATGCATGGTCTGTTTCCCTGTGAAGCCGTTAGTCTCCCGGTCAATCGTTTTCTTGAACGGGCACAGTTTCCGTTCCTCCATGGGTGGTTCCCTCCCTTTCGTAGTTATCCTTCATGTGACTGTTCCGGCGGCAGCAGGAGCACTTCTGGTGCCTTGCCTCTTTCCCGCCTGGTCGCCATCGGCACCCGGCGCACCCGCTGTCGCTTACTTCCTGCGGAGTACCAGCCGCTGGAGGCCGTCCGGGCCGGTCTCCAGGCCAATGGCCCGGATCGCCCAGGCCCTGGCCCGTGCTTCCTCCGGGTGCCACCCGCAGTGGGCGCAGGCCGACGGGTCTGGACACTTTCCGTTCCGATCTCCGGGGTGGATGCCCAGGGTGCAGGTGGTCGGGGTCTTTTTTCCTTTTGGCATTGTTCATCCCCCCTCGCTGAATAGCTGCCTCCAATCGTCGACCACGGTTTTGGCGAGATCCTCTTTTTTCTGCAGGGCCTGGAGCACCGTTTCGTCGATGGTCTTCTCTGCCAGCAGGTGGATGTAGGTGCATGGGTGGTGCTGGCCGATGCGGTGTATCCGGCTCAAGCTCTGGCTATAGGTGGCGAAGTTGAAGTTGACGCTGTAAAAAATGCAGGTGTCTGCCGCTGTCAGGGTGATGCCGGTACCGGCGGTGTCGATCTGGCCGATGAAGACCGTGGTCTTCGGGTCGGTCTGGAACTGCTGGACGATGTCTCCGCGATCCTCTTTTTTGATGTCGCCGTAGATGGCCACGGCTTTCATTCCGGCGGAGCGGAGCGTCTTTTCGCACAGAGCCTCGATCTCGTGAATCTCTGGGATGAACCGGGCGAATATTACCAGCTTCTTTTTGCCCTCGACCACGTAGTCTTGGAGGATGTCCTCCAGGGCGTCCAGCTTCCCCCGACTGACCAGCTTCGGCTGGATGGCGTCATCCTCCACCAGGAAGCCGCCGGTGAACTGCTGTAGGCGCAGGAGCTTCGTCAGAACCGTGGTGGCGGTGATGGTGCCACCGTCTGCCAGCTCTGCATAACTGTCCCGCCGGAGCCGGTCGTAAAGGTTGCGCTCCGAGCGGCTCAGTGCGATGTAGCGGCTCTCGAAGGTCTGCTCCGGCAGGTCGAGGGCTTCCTCTTTGGTCACGCGGTAGGCGATGCTGTGTTCTTTTCGGATGAGGGTGTCCAGGTCTCTGTACTGGACGATCTGCTTGCGGTTGAAGCCGCCCATCTCACAGTAACGGCTGCGGAAGGCATAGAAGTTCGTCCCGAAGATGGTAGGGTCTAAAAACCGGTATTGGCTCCAGAGGTCTACGGCTTCGTTCTGTACCGGGGTGCCGGAGAGGATGAGCTTATACCTGGCCTTGTCCCCCAGCTGGTGCATGGCCTTGCTCTGGGCTGCGTCGTGGGATTTGATGCGCTGGCTCTCATCGGCGATCACCAGGTCTGCGTCGAAGTCCAGGAGGGCGTCGAAGATTTCCTCTCTCCAGGTGCTCTCGTAGTTGATCACCGCCACCTTCAGGTGTGGGTAGGGGAACCGCTCAAGGTCTGCCAAGGCTTTGAGGCGTTGCTGCTTCGTGCCCAGCAGGGTGCGGATGGTGTAGGGGAAGGCTGCGTAGTCCTGGAACTCTTTGGGCCAGACGGCGACCACCGAGGTTGGTGCAACGATCAGCACCCTGCCGATCCGCTTTTGCTGGTACCCGGCTCCGGCCACGGCAATGGCCGTCAGGGTCTTGCCGCAGCCCATCTCGAAGAGGAAGCCGAAGCCTTTATTCACGGGTGTCGTGGGGATCACCTTCTTTTTCTTGCTCTCTCCCTGTCATGCTTTCAGGGTGATTGTCAGTCGTTTATGTAATAGGGGGTGCTTCTGAAGGCGGGTTTTAATGCCCCCCCCCCGCGTCACGGAGGGTAACGTATGCGGTGCCTCTGCCGTTGAGCTGCATATCGATGGGGGAGCCGCAGGCGATGCAGTTGATGGTGATGGTGTCTCCGGTGGCGTTGGTCTGGTACTTGAACTCCCTGCCGCACTTGCACTTGGCGTAGGCGGGGCGCATATAGGTCTTGTCCAGCGTGGTGACGTGGCCGCAGCTGTGGCACCTGTTGCTGGTGATCTCCGCTCGGCTGCAGAACTCTCTAGTCTGGCCGCAGTTCTCGCACTCCACGATGAGGAAGCCCTTGACGGCTCTCCGGCTGAAGCTCGCTTCAGGCCCGGTGTCGTCGGTTTCCTCCGCTTCGGCTTTGGGCTTGTCCTGGGATGAGGTGGCCGCTGCGGTCGCGTTCGGCCAGCTCTCCCGTCTGCCGAACAGGCGCTCCACCCGGCTGAGCAGCTGCTCTGGCTCTGATGGAGGCTCCGGCTCTGCCGGTACTCGCTCCGGGCCGTACTCCCGGATGAAATCCTCCAGGGTCAGGCTCTCGACGCCGGTCTTCATGGCGACGGTGCGCTCTGCGATTGCTCCGGCGCTCTTGCCCCAGCCGGGGAGCTGAAGGAGGAGGTCTGCGCTGTCCAGCATGGCGAGGCAGATCCTCATGTAGTCGCGGCTCTCCATGCCGATGGGCAGGGTGGCCGGGTTCAGCGGCAGGTGGCCTGCCTCGATGACGATCCGTGCGGCGTCATCGAACTCCGCCTTGTAGGTCTCCATCCTTGATGAGATGGGGCCGGACAGGAAAACTTTCAAGGGCTTTCTCATGGTGTTCATTCCTTTCGTCTATGCTCCTTCAGCCGGTCAGGCTGTTAAGGGTCTGAATGGGTGCCCCCCGCCTCCAGAGGAGGCCTCTGCCCACCAGAGGGTGGGGTCAAGGTCGAAGTCGACGTGTGGCGGGATGTCGAAGTACCGGCCTGTGAAGGGGTCATTGTAGCGGATACCCATTTCATCCAGTTCCCGCATGGCCCGTCTCATGGTGGCCCAGATGCTGCGGGTGTCATCCCAGGCGTAAATGAAGCCGTCCGGGGCGATGACCGATTTCTTCGTCTTGTGGTTGCAGTAGAGTTGGATCGTGCCCCGATTGATGGTGGTGTCCACGGCTGCTTGCCGTGCGCTGGGGTAGGCGTCCACCACCTCCAGGGTCAGGTCTATCTTCACCACGGGGAGCTTCTTGCAGTAGGGCTTTCGGTTCCTCGCCGCCATTGCCGCCCGCGCTCGCTCCCGCTGCTCTGCCCTTGTGCTCACCACCATGTTGGAGAGGCTGACGTCTGCCGGATTGCCATTCTTCAGGAGGATGATGTAATCGGGCGGCAGGTTCTTCATCCAGGTCTCCGCCATCAGGCGAGTCATGGTGTGGGTGCGCTGCGTCTTGGCGTCGACCTTGAGGGCGACCACCAGGTATGGGCCGTGGCTGGTGTTCCGAAGGCGGGGGTGCAGTTCTCTCGGTTCCTCCAGGCGGTTGCCAGGGCCGTATGCCCTGTAGGATCGCACCCGGCCCTCTGTGCTGATCTGATACCAGCCGTCATATCCGGGGATGTCCCGCCAACGCTCCACCCGGCCCATCAGCGCCACCCGATCTTCTTTCCGCAGCGGTGGCAGTGGGAGTGGTTGATTTGGACGCGGCTGTTGCAGGCAGGACAATGCCAGACGCCGTCTTTGTGGGTTGGCTTCCCTGGGGCCTCGTACTTCCGGTGAAGGGTCTGGTACTGCTTCGCCAGGGATTTGTAATCCTGCAGGAAGTCCAGGGTGGTCTCCAGGTCGGTGCAGCCCTCCCCGCTCAGGGCGGCGAGGATGCGGATGGCCGTCTCGCAGGCGGTGACGTCGGTCTTCCAGATTTCGTTCTCCGGGTCGCTCTTGGCAAACTCCGCGCTGCTTGCCCGAAGGCTTCCCAGTTGGTTGATGATGTCGTTGATGGTCATGGCTTCGCTCATGGTTCATCCCTCCAGGTTTTCAGTTCATCGGAGCGCATACCAATGGGGGTGCTAAAGCCGCTCCAGAGGACGTCCACAATGCCCCAGCTTCCCACGCCTACAACCTCTCCAATCCCATATTTCTCCGGGCGCGTTGCAAGGAGCTTCATGTCTGGTGTGAGTTCCACCTTGTCGCCAATGTTGAAATTGTTATAGGGCATGGCTTCCGTTCCTCCGTTCGATTTCGTCTGGGCTGGCCCATCCAAAGGCGACCAGGCACATATTGGCTCCCCGCACCTGGTGGTCGTAGAGGGACATCTTCACGGGGTAATCGGCGAGGGGCTTCGGGTGTGGATTCACTCGCTCGCTGTCGATGGCCTCCTGGACACGGTGGAGCTGCGACCGGCGCTGGGCGATGGCTGGGGGCAATTGTACGATACTGGCCAGCTTGTCCAGCAGTTCCATGTCTGCGGTGCCGGTGAGCAGCTGCGTCTTTCTGTCCCAGCGCATTTTGTTCCAGCTCTTGATGACCGCGAATTGGACGTTGTCTGCCTCTTTGATTAGAAGGGTGGTACCCTGAAGGGCGATCTTCATGCCTGCGCCGCCTCCATTTCCTGTGCGTAGTCCCCGTAAGCGGTGAGGGCGGCTCTGCTGTAGCCGCTGGAGGCCGTCCCACTGTCAATGGCGATCCTAGCGTTCCCAGGCCCCATGTTGTAGGCCATGTAGAGGTCGTGGTCGGTGATCCACCCGAAGCCGTAGCCCTCCGAAAGCTCCCGGAGGTAGTCCAGGGCAACGGCGGCGCACTGTACCGGGTCTGTCAGGTCGGTGACACCGAGGGCCTCCATGCGGCCTGTGTGCCAGCGGGTGTTGACCTGCATCATGCCGATGCTCACGCCGTTGTCGCCTACCGCATCGGTGTCAAATCTGCTCTCTACCCAGGCAATGGCCATGATGGCGCAGAAGGTGTCCCGGTCTCCGCCGCAAAGCTCAAGTATTGCGGCCTGGGTCTCTGCGTCCAGCGGGACGCTCTCCAGGAGCTTCACGGCGGTCGTGGCCTCCGGCGTCGGCTCCGGCGTGGCGGTCGGCCCTATGTAACTGCTCGCAGTCGGGGCCGGGGCGCAAATCTCCGGGGATGGTAAGGGAGCCGAAAACGCAGGCGTCCGGCTCCCCTGGGTGGCCGCACTCGTGACCGCCATGCCGATGGCGAAAACGGCCACCGCTCCGACGGCAACTGCCTGAGCGATCCGTCTGCGGCGCTGACGCTTCCGACGAGCCGCTCTCCGTTCAGAGATGCGCCGTCGAGCCGCCTGGGCCGCTTCGAGTGCTTCCTGTTCAATTTCCTGTTCGATGAATTCCCAGTCCATGCCGGTTCCTCGCTTTCTCTCCCGCATTCATTCTTTCGGTACCCGTACCCAGGTGCCGGTTGATTTGTCGCAGACAATCAGGCCGGTCTCTGTCTCCATCACCAAGAGGTAGCTGCCGGGGTGGAGGCCCTTGCTGCTCACCAGAATCTTCTGCTTCCGGGTCAGGCGCTTTAGCTGCTTCATGGGTCACCGCCCATCTCGACGATGATGACTCGCTGGCACTTCCCGTCCAGCCGGATCACCTTTGTCCTCCTGCTGTTTTTGTCGGCCCGGATGGCCCCGGCCTTTTCCAGCGCCCTCATGGCGATGCGCCTGCCGACTCCGATTTCCTCGAAGCTCTGGTAGGCTTCTTCCTTGCAAATGGCGGCACTGCCGTCCCAGCTCCGAAGGGGGGCGTTCTCCGCCATGTCCTGGACGATCTTGCTCAATTCCTCGATTTGGCTATCCTGCAGCTGCTGCCGCACTGCTGTCCGGCGGAGCTTCCGCTCCTGGCCGTCCAGGCGGCTTTCGATCCCCTCAAAGCGGCCCTCCATGTCCTGAAAGCCCTTTGTGACGGTGTCGGTCAGCTGGGCGATGGCCTGGAGGATCATCTGCTCGTTATCCATGCGTCCGGCCCCCTCCTGCGTCCTGGGCCAGCCACCAGGTGGGGTTGTTCCGCTTGTCCTGGTGTGGGCATCCGTCGGCGTCGCAGTCCTCCCGCTCGCAGGACGAGCAGAAGGTCTGGCTGAAGTAATCGTCCCATGGGCTGTTGGCTACGGGGAGGGATGCCAGGAAGCTTCCCAGCGCCTCCGGCGAAGCCGTGAGGACTTCGTAGTTGCTGCTCATGCTGTTCACTCCTTCCTGGGCTTTAGGCTTTCTTCCGGCGCTCCCTGCGGTTGCCCCGCCGTCTCAGATTCTCCTGGTACACGGCCTGCCCACGGGCGGCATCGTACTGGGGGCGGGAATTGCGATCCAGCTTCCCGGTCTTGCCTCGCTCCAGCTCCGTGTAAATGGTGCCGGTGGCAAAGCCCAGCCGGGTGGCAATCGAGGCGGCGCTCTCTCCTTCAGCCCATCGCTTTGCGATCTCTTTTCGGTCGTTTAGTGTCAGTCCCATGGTTTTTCGCCTCCTTTCGCGCCGAAAAGTGCAAAAAAAATAAAGGTTAGACAGGCTTGAAACCTTGTCTAACCTAATTATGAGGGCTGCA